>OCTW011539837.1_pt1 | contig 18937 bp, 18 predicted proteins | sample 1539671 | NCBI WGS metagenome assembly OCTW01 (sample SAMN02144230, study PRJEB22623) | gut metagenome | biome: sheep rumen | host: Ovis aries | place: New Zealand
GGTAATGCTCAGCCTTGTTCATGTATTGAATGGCATTGTATTTGTCTTCGTTTCGCACTCCGCTCAATGACCACCCCCCTGCAGCTCCCTTTTCCTTCCAGATACTTCCGTACTGCTTCTATTCTCTCTTCATCAGATAATATAGGTCTTCTTGACATAATAATACCCCCTTAGAGTTCACACGCTTTTGTTTTTTCGTGTGTCTACTCTAAGGGGATTATATCAATCACTCATGGTGCTGATTCCTTTTTAGTTTGTCGATCAGTTCGTCGATAAATCTGTTGGTATATTCTGTATCGTGGCATTTATCAGGTTCGTTCATACTGTCAACGTATTTCAGAAGAGATGTACATAGCCCGCCTTCTGTTAAGGAGCATATGTAATCAGACTTATCCGTGAAGTAGGTAATCAGAGCAGTATTGTCGGTAAATCCGACCAGAGAAAAACCTTTTGGAATCGTTAAGACCGATGGCTTAATCATTTTCAGATATATACCGATCTCTGATTTCAGGTTCTCCAGCAGATATATCCGGTCTTCGACAGAAAAAGGTTTTAGCAGAACTCCGGGCATACTGGTGAGTATACCTGTTTGAGCAAAGTATTTCAGACCGTCTTCCGAAAAGAATACACATTTCCCCTGAAATCTGAATCCTCTTGTATTATTCAGTTTCAACAGGTCTGAACAGCCTGCCAAGACCCTGTCCTTTATGGGAGAATCAGGAAGATAGCGGTCTATGATATCCAGTGTGAAATACTGGGTGAGGGAAGGCTCATATTCTATCGTCTGATACAGTATTTGTGAGCTTGAGAAGAATATATTGAACTTTTCCATATCGGATACTGTTTTCAGTATCAATGATGAAAGAGACATGAGCTTGTTGCAGTGAATCTGATATTCATAAACATATTCGAGATCGTCAATAATATAGGCTTTTGAATAATCAGCTGAAATCTGTATCACAGCATTCCCGGCAGCAATATAAAACGGGAAAGCCGAGATGAGTTCATCGTTCGACTCTGATTCAGTATAATATGCATATGGCTTATAAGACGAGCCTACGTATGACATCATCTGCAAGGTGTCCATCAGGACAAGAATGTTATCATTTTTTACTGTCGAATTATACTTTACAAGTTTATTGAAATGGATCAGTTCTGTCTTGTTGTCGGAGTGGTTCAGTGCGGTTGAGAAAACGGGCAGCAGCCGCTCCGGTATATGTTGAATGTTTGTGAATATATAATTGACATCGTGTAAATTCGGGGAGGTAGAGCCTATGCGCATTATAATACCGTCTATAACTGCTCTCTCCCCTTTTATTAGTCTTTCGGACTGCATTGCGCCGCTATCAGTCATGGGCTCATTGAACGACCTGCTCAACGTAAAGAAATCATCAATTTCTTCTATAAGCTTCTTTATAAGCTGTCGGTTGTAATACTCACCTTCGCCGATGGTTTCTTTGAGATACAGCTCATATATCTCATTTTTCTGCTTTGGGGTAAGGTAAAGTGCTTTAACAAGGGTATCGAGGTACTCCTTGGTCGGAAACATATATCCGGAAAGTGCGTGCTGTATGGAGCTGCGACCTAAGCCTGTAACCTGTGCAAGTTTGTATATCGGGATGCCGCTGTTGTCAACTAACTGTCGGAGTGCTCTGCTGAATGGTGTTGATATGGCTTTCTTTTCCTTTGTAGTATTCATATGTGATCGCTCCTTAGAGTTATTCTACTACTTTGTGGGTGTTATGTCAATGTGTTAGCGAAAATGTTAGTTGGAAAGTTAGTTCAATGCAAGAGGGACAACGATAGATTTGATAACAAACTCACTAACATATTGACAGAACCAATGTGATAATGTACTATAGAATAAATGCTTCATCGATGCAGATTTGTTGAATATATACAAACATGTGCGTACATTACTTGTGAACGTTTTATATATGTTCTGTACAGGGAGATAGCTTTTTCCACAAGGTGCGCATCTACATTGGATACTATTTACCAAAAGCGAGGCAATCTATGCGTTATACGTTATGGATATATTCAAAGGCGGGAGTTTATGAACACACACTTCCTGCTGCCAACAACCGGGAGGTCTCTGTGCCCTTAAAGGGGATAGGAGCACTTGATTCGTTAAAGCTTGAAGTATATGACGGTATTTGGATGATAAACAATAACGGATCAGATATGTGTGTTGGTGATGATGATCATCCTATTGTACAGCATATCATAACTGACGGAGATCTGATCCACTGTCTGCGCAGGACTCGTGATGAGTTTGTTGTCCAGGTAATGGAGATCGATGATAGTTATGTCAATTTTCGCATCCTTGATATCACAAAGGAAAAACAGATAACCATAGGACGAAACGTGAAGTCGGACATAGTTATAGACAACCCAATGGTAAGCAGTGAACACGCTGTTCTTATAAAACGGGGCAATGTGTGGACAATCAAGGGTAAAAGCAAAAATGATATTTATCTCAACGGACAGAAGGTAAGCGAGAACTATGCCTTAAAAATGTTTGATACTCTGTATACTATAGGATATAAGCTGGTATTTCTCGGCAGCTGCATAGCCGTAAACAGGGCAGATGTGATCACAACAAAGCTGAAAGAATACAACAAGCCGAAAATGGCATTGAAAAAGCCCTCCGGGGATGAGAACTTCTTTTCTCGCTCTCCAAGGAGCATGGAAACGCTTTATACCGAAACCATCGAGGTCGAAGGTACTCCTGCGCCTCAGAGACAGCGGGAGCAGCCGATGATCTTCGTTATTGGTCCTTCGGTAACTATGCCCCTTCCTATTCTGATGGCAACGCTTATCAACACCCAACTTAATTCGGGTGCGTCCTCAGGAAGGATGTATATATCCACCATAGCATCAGTGGCTATGTCTGCCATGATTGCAGCGGGATGGGCTCTGGCACACAGAAAATACAACAGGAAAATGCTGATAGCTGATGAGAGCTTCAGAAAGGAAGCCTATTCAGATTATATCGACGAAAATCGAAAGCTGATAGTTGAAAAAAGAGCATTAAACGAAAGGATAATGTTTGAGCAGTATATCTCATCGCAGAAAATAACCGAAAAAATATTGACGGATAATTCCTTTGTATATAACAGGAACATTCACCATGATGATTTTTTGACAGTAAGGTTAGGTATCGGCACTGTAAAATTCCAGGCGGAAATAGCAGTGCCAAAGGAGAAATTTTCCGTATATAAGGATGAAATGGCAAAGCTGCCCCATGAGCTGCATGACAAGTACGAATATATGGATGATAACGTTGTCGTCTTTGATCTCAGAAAATCTCCGTTGATAGGAATGATTGGAAATAAAAGTATGTGCGACAGCGTTCTGAACAGCATACTTATCCAGCTGACGGCGTTTCATTCATACAATGATGTGAAGCTTTGCGTTTTATGCACAGAAAATGATCTGGACAGATACAGATGGGCAAGACTTCTACCACACACTTTTTTTAGTGACATGAAACGAAGAATGGTAGCATATGAACATGAATCCTACGCAAATGTTTTGTATGAAGTTGAAACCATTCTTCGTGAGCGAAGAGAAGGTGCAGCTGATAGTGGAGAGATCAGCGGAGTAATGCTCCCTCACTATGTGATCGTATGTACATCGCCGGAAATACTTGAGGAAGAAGTTGTCTCAGGTTATTATGAGGATGCCTGCAGACTGGGTATAACATTCATTTTGAATTACGGTGAGATGTCATATCTGCCAAACCAGTGCCATAATATCATTGAAGTCAGCGATAGATTCAAAGGGGTTTATGACACTGAAAAGACAAGAAGCAATCTGGACAGGGTGAAATTTGACATAGCAGATCATATTGTTACATCTGAGTTTTCGAAGCAGCTTTCAAGATTAAGACTCAGAGATCTTGGAACAGGAGAGATCCCTGATTCGGTGAACTATTTCGACATGCTGGGGATAGGCAGGATAGAGCAGTGGGATCTTTTAAGAAAATATAAGACCAACAGAGCCTATGAAGGCCTGAAAGCATTTGTGGGTATCGGCTCTGGAGGGAAACCCTTCTGCATAGATATCCACCAGAAAAAATATGGTCCTCACGGACTAGTGGCAGGTACTACCGGCTCCGGCAAATCTGAAACACTGCAGACGTTCATACTCTCCCTTGCAATGAATTATTCACCTGACGAAGTGGCTTTCCTTCTGATAGATTACAAGGGAGGCGGTATGGCGAATGTTTTCAGGGGTATGCCTCATCTTGCAGGAATAATGGATAATCTCGGGGATGACGGAAATGACAACAGTAAAATAGATGAAAGTCTTACAAGAAGGGTGCTGCTGTCGATCCAGAGCGAGATCAAAAGAAGGCTTGCAATATTCAAGAAATGGAATCTGAAACCCGAAATTGACGGATATACAAAACTCTATCGAGCAGGCAAAGTAACAGAACCGATGCCCCACCTTATCATTATTTCAGATGAATTTGCTGAGCTTAGGCATGAACAGCCTGAATTCATAGATGAACTGGTAAGAGTGGCACGAATAGGACGAGGACCGGGAGTCCATCTTATACTGGCTACCCAGAAGCCTGCCGGTGTTGTTACAGATCAAATATGGAGCAACTCAAAATTCAAGCTATGCCTAAGAGTACAGGAAAAACAGGACAGCATGGATATGCTGAAACGAGGAGATGCCGCTTTCCTCACCAATGCTGGGCGTGCTTATTTTCAAGTTGGCAATAACGAACTCTTTGAGCAGTTCCAGACCGGCTATTCAGGAGCTCCCTATGTGGAAAGAGACAATATCAGTGAGATCGGTGTTTCAGATGCTACGATGATAACCATAGACGGAGTTCCTGCCGTGGACAGATTAGCTATGGAAGCTGATGAAACACAGGAAAGCATTTCAGAGCTTGATGCAGCAGTAAAATATATCACTAGTGTATGCAGAAAGAATAGCATAAAAAAAACAAGGCCGATGTGGCTGCCTCCACTGCCTGACCATATCTACTATGAGAACATGAATAAAACCCAAACTAAACCAGCTCACAATAGTATTACAGCAATCTACGGCTTGGTAGACTGCCCCGACATACAGGAACAGCATATTGCTGCGGTGGACCTTGTGGATTGCAGCAATCTGATGATAATAATGCGTCAGGGAATGGGCAAGACAACGCTGATAAAGACCGTGCTTTATTCATTGGCAACACGTTACTCTTCTGATGATGTAAACTTTTACATTTTTGACTTTTCAAGCAGGACATTAAAGATGTTCGGTATACTTCCACACTGCGGGGGAGTATGCATGGTGGATGAAGCAGAGAATATACGCAAAACATTTGACCTCATAGAAGGTATAATCGAAGAAAGAAAGAATGTGTTCTCCGCCGCCGGCGTAGGAAGCTACAGGGAGTATGTAAAGCTAAAAAAGATACCTCTTGTTGTATTTGTGATCGATAATTATTTTGAGCTTGCTAACAACTATTCAGATCTGAACGAACGAATGAAAAACATGATCCATAATTGCACGTCATATGGTGTGCAGGTAATAATTGCTGCATCACAGGTCTCTGATGTCAACTATCGGATCGTGAACAATATCGGAGAATTCATTACAGGCGCATTTTCAGAGCGCTCAGATTACAGGGATGTATACAGCACATCAGCTCAATTTGTACCCGCAATGAAGCCGGGCAGAGGACTCATCATTGACAGGGGCGCCTTGCAAGAGTTTCAAGCTGCAATACCGTTAAACTGCGCTGATGAATCACAGCTCAATGAAAAACTGAGGCAAAGGTTTGAGCTGATCTCAAATAATGCCAAGGGGCATTTCAGGGCTCAAAGGATACAGGTACTGCCAGAAGATGCAGATTATGAAGAGTTTTTGATAAGTAATCATGACAGCAAAAAAATGCCAATAGGATATGACAAAAAGGATGTATCGACCGTTTATGCGGATCTGAACAATATTTTTTGCTACTCAATCAGTTATATTCGACCTAAAAGCATTGAGCTCATCTTTAAAAACATGAGCCTTTATGCACACAGTCAAGACATAAGGACATATGTAATCAAACTCAACGGTGACATAGATCTTCATGACATGAAAGAAAAAAGCATGGCTGAAGATCTTGACTCCGTACACAGAATGGTGGACGAGCTTCTCCAGGAATTCCATCAAAGAGCCATAAGGAAGCACCAATTGATTGATGAGAAAGCAGACGAAAACATTACAGGCAAGCTGATAGATGAGTTTGGAAGCATTTTCGTATTTATAGATGATTTCGGTAAGCTTGTGAGTCTTTTGGATTCCAAGCAAATTGCCGCTGGTGATAAGGAAGATGAAACAGCAATAAGCCAAAGAAAGAAACGACTTGACGATCTGTCTGGGTTTTTCTGTAATGTATTCAGCAACAGCCGCGGGATGGGTATATACTTTTTTGCCGGTTTCTGCTGTGATGTTGAAAGTACTCTGTTTTACACTAAAATGGGACGTGCATTTACAGAAATACATCAGGGGATCCACATGGGCGGATGTTATAACAAGCAGAGATTCTTCAGAGTTGACAGCAGCATAATAAGCCATTCTGAGCAGAAGAAGCCCGAAGAATACTATGAAGGGTATACAGAGACTGACCAGACGGGCGGTATCAGGGTGTTTATTCCTCACAGCAGGCAGGAACAGGAGTAAACGGCTTGTAATGGGGTGGTATCATTTTTGATATTTACTTTGATAAACAGAATACTTTTGATTCTATGCACGAGAGTTTGATCTCGTATGCTGTAAATCGCAATGTAGAATACAAAGCTCACATATTGGAGCACCCAGAAAAGCTCAATGAAAAAACAAGCATCTATATTATAGAAGCAAGCTGTGACCTAAAAAGCAAAGCCAGTATGATCCGTAATGTTAACCCGAGGAATTATATTATAGTTGTGCTTAGCGACCCATCAGAACTGGGAATGATAATATCGCCCCAAATATGCCCGTCCGGGTATCTGATAAAGCCGTATACAAAAGCCGACATCGAGGAACTGATAGACGAGATCATTGATGACATCAGAAGTACGGGAACCAAAAGCGACCTTTTCAAGTTCAGGAAATATTCCCACGAGTTTTCCATCCCCATGAACAAAATCCTTTTCTTTGAAGGAGCAAACAGGTATGTAAAGGTAAGGACATCAACTCAGGAATTCGAGATAAATTCTACCCTTGACAGCGTAAGCAGGAACCTGCCGGATTGTTTTTTGAGGATCCACAAAAGCTATATCGTTAATATCTCACAAGTCATATCTGTAGATTTTGCGGAAATGTACGTTGAATTTGAGCATGGAATAACCGCATATATTTCCAGGACTTACAAGCAGGAACTGAAAGACAGGTGGGGAAAATGACATATATATTGACAAAGCAGGAGTTCTGCTTCCTTTTCAGGCTCATAACAGGACAAGATCATCTTCCTGTTGAGTTGAGCAGGTTCTATGCAGTATATGATTCAGTCGATAACACTTTTATGCAGTCGATGATAAAAAAGAGTATCATAAGAAGCTTGGAGCCGCTGAAGGTCGATTCAGTCATTGCGTTTCTGCTGAACAGGATAGGAGAAGCGGATTCGCAATACTTTATAAATGACAACGGCATGGCAATAGTTATTCGTTCAGATCTTATCATTACGATAAATGAAGATCCCCACAGCAGCGACCATGTCCGGATAATACCGTTCAGGGACGAAAATGCCCTTGAAAAGGATGATCTATATGAGATGACAGAGGGTACGATGTAATGAATCTGATAACAGTCGAAGTGATAAACCCTGTTCTTTCTGCAACATATGATTTCAGGCTTCCCGACACAATGAAGATATCGGATATAAAAAGGGTTCTGGTAGACGATATACGAGCATTTGAAGATATAGCATCCTTATTCGGGGACGGAGTTGAGCTTTTCAGCGAAACAGGCGTTCTGGAAGATGAGTACTCCCTTTTGGAATCAAATATCAGGAACGGCGACCGTATTATGATCGTCGGGACTGCATTTCACTCCTAAAAATATGCATTTTACCCGAACAAACACAATTCAACTATATTATCTGATATTATCATATTGTCGAAACAAAGCAGAGGTGAGGATGATGAAAGTAAAATGGGATTGTGAGGAGCTTATCCGATACAGGGACAATGTAAGGCGGCAGATACAGATAATGAGAGAAAATGAGAGCTTTCTCCGGAGTATCAACGAGAAAGTAAATGAGGCATGGCAGGGCTTAGCGGGAACTGCATTTGACCAGGTTCTAAAGCTTGATATCCAAAATTATGAGCAGGTGATCGACAGCGTTGTTGATTTGAACGATGATGTGGACAAGGCAACAAACAATTACAGCTTGTGTGAGCAGGACATTTTGGAAATGATCAATTGTCTTTAATAGTCGGGAGATCATATAAATGGGAACATCGTATATCAAGTACAAATTTGATGATATCATTGGCTGTTCAAACAGACTGTCTGAGATAATAGATGCGGCGACAACAGTCATCAATGAATTGAATGCCCTTGCGGACGGCGTAGTATCATCCTGGGACGGTCCTTCACAGAAAGCTTTTGCCGAGAGAAAGGCTGCCCTTGAAAAAGGTCTTGACCAGATACTGGATGAATTGGTCACGGACAAGAAAAAGATCGATAATGCAGTCACTGAAATGATGAATACAGAAGAAGAGATAATTAATGACACAAGCTATCTGACCTCAACTTCCGTTTTTTAGGCAGGTGAAACACTATGGGTAACAGGATAGATGTGGATGTTGACGTGCTTAATAGCGTCGCTCAGAATCTGCTGAATGATTCAGCTGATATCAATGATATAGCGCAGCGGCTGGAAAGAGTTGAGGAGAAGATCCGGGAAGCCTGGGATTCAAGATATACTGAACGGTTTATAGATATAATTGAAGATGTGCGAAGGAGTATTACAAATACAAGCAGGTCTATTGAGGAGGTTTCCAGCTCCACTGAGAATGCAGCGCTGGAAATTGAGAGACAGGAAGCAGCTATCAGAAATGCTATTGAAGCAAATCACAGTTCTGTCGGCGGCGGAAATGGGAGCTTCGGGAGCGGAAGAGGTGGCGGCCTCAGATAGATCAAGAATACACGACCATCAATAAACCAAAGAAAAGGAGTTATTGTTATGCCAGAAATCAGAAAAGTCAGCTCAGAGGAAATGAAGTCATATGCGTCTCAAATACGCAATCAGATCGAGCAGGTATGGCTTCCCGCAGTAAATGAAGCCTTTAATCAGGAAGCCATTCTCAACGACCAGTGGGATGGTGAGGCTCAGGACAGGTTCCATGAGCAGTGGGTGACTGATGAACACCCTAAGTATCAGAAGCTTACCGATCTTATGGAAACATTCTGTGCGTTCATTGAGAAAGCAGCCAACGCATATGATGAAGCCGAGGAAAGAGTAAAGGCCGCAGTTAATGACCACTAATGGAATTGAAAGGAGTTTAAAATGGCAGCTTTAAATCTTAAAGTCGATTTCTCTGCTTTTGAGCAGACAACAGCAGCGATTCAGTCCCAGTATGAGGTCATAGATCAGTGTATGCAGACCTTTTCACAGCTTGTAGATCAGCTTACCGCCTCAGGCGGGCCTTGGGATTCTGATGCAGGAAGAAAGTACAATGAAGAATACGCTAAAGTTATACGTGATATAGTACGTTCTCAGCGGCTTCTCATGGATCATATAGAAGATCTGAAGACAGCATACAATTCCTACCAGAACGTTAATCAGACGATAGAATCAGAGATCTCAAATCTGTATACAAGCCCCGGATTTGTATCATAATTTTCGCAGAACAGCTTGAAAGGCGGTGGCAAATGCTTTCTGTCTATCTGGAGCCTCTTAGAGACTGTGTGAAGGAGCTCTTTGAGATATCGAGCCTATTGGATGATATAAACGGAAATATGCAGAAGGAATGCCGCCGTCTTGACAGCTGCAATGATACCGGCTTCTGCAATATGATGCAGGACGAAATATATGAACGGAGAGAACGGCTGTCAAATATAAGTGAGGATATCCGTGATGCTGCAGTTGTGCTTAGGAGGATCATTGATATTTACAGCTTTTGTGAACAGTCTCTGCTGAATGAATTGACCAATGTGTGCATGGAAAGGGACACAGTCCATGATAAGGGGTTAATAAAGGCAGAGCGCACATATGAAACATTTTCATCCATATTTTCAAAAACTATCGTGACTGAACCATGGCTTTTGTATTTGTCAGAGAAATGGAGGCTGAGTAATGTCCACATTCAGGGTTGATACCGATCTTCTGGGAGAGGCTCGACAGGAAATCACCTCGCTTTCAGGACTCTGTGAAGAAGCCTACAAAGAGCTTTTTGAAGAACATACCCGTATAGAGCCCATGTCAGGTGCGGGAATGTCATACAGAGCTGAAAAGATCAAGGATCTCAGCAATGATGTAAAGAACTATTCTGCCAGACTATTGAATATATCTATAAAACTGGACAGAATCATCACATCGATGCTGTCCAGGGAAATGAATAGTGAGTCTATCCTTAAAGCCGGAAGCTATAATGCAGAATCCTTTGAACAGCAGATGGCAAGGTTCGATGAGTTTTGCAGCAATTCTAAACCTTCTCCTGCCGAAACTTCTGCTGAAGATGGCAGAATTGACCCGCAGTTAATCAAGAATGCTGTGGAAAAGCTATGTAATATGTATGGCTTGAATGACCCTTCAAAAGTTTATAATTACATCACCAAGTTTCTTGATGATCCGGAAGCCACCATGATCTCAAAATATATCGGTACTATGCAGAATTATAATAAAATCCTTAACGCATTGAAAGAAGGTGATACGGCAGAATTTTCCAAAGCCGTATTGGATTATTCTGATTCTGTTATAGGATTTGTAACAGGTGGGTTTGAAAGATTTGAGGGATTAATGGATGCAGCGGATAAAGCAGGTTTGGAAAAAATCACAACATATACGCCAATAGTTTCTATATTCATAGACTCCATAAAAGCGGGTATAGACAGTTATGATAAATATTCTGCAGATGGAGATTTCAGCCTTCTCGATCAATCATTGACAGGAATGGATGTAGGGGCGACAGGTTTGGTAGCAGTTGGGCTGGAAGCAGTAGGGTTGATACCTGTTGCTGGCAAACCACTGGAAATAGCTCTTAAACCAGTGGCAAAAGAATTGAAAATATCAGAAAGAATTAGTGGGGCTTGCCGAAGCTATGGAGATTTTTTATATAAGCAATACATACCTAACGATCCTGTTCTGAATGAGATGTTTACAAATTCAGGAGATGTTGGGAAATTCTTTACAGCCATATTGGCTGAAGTAGAATCCATTTCCGATGGATTAATATTTATCAATAATCCTCTTGCTTTTTTTGCAAAATATGGCATTAAAAATGCTATGAACGGATATGCTCAGTAAATTCTGTGAGGGTCGTTATGTTTGAAGAAATGCTTCCTATAGGGACAGTTGTGTTGCTCAATAATGGGATAAAAAAGTCCATGATAATCGGATACAAACAAATAGACAGCAAGAATCCGGAAAAGATATATGATTATTGCGGTGTGATGTATCCAATCGGAAGTCTGGGCCTTCTTTCACAATTTATGTTTGATGCAAAAGATATTTTGAAAATTGTGTATGAAGGATACAGGAATTCTGAATTTGAAGATTTTAAAGCTCAATTGCGGGAGTATGTTAGCGAGCATCCGGGATTTGAGACAAAAGAATAAACACACAATATGAATAATTACATGACCTATAAGCCTAAGATCAGGCTTATAGGTATTGTGCTTTTACAATTTGCAGGAAAGTGGTGCAGTACAATGAAACTGTTTTATAGATCTATTTATTCTGTGTTATTATCACTTCTGTTATTATTTCCAATTTGCGTGCGTGTTTCAGCGATTGACATCTGTGAATACAGGACCAATGATGACAACATAGAGATCTACTGTGTAGACTGCTCATCTACTGATGTGTCTGTCTCCATATCCGGGAAGGAAGCAGATGATACCAATGCCAAGTCCATTGATGATGAGGTAAAGATCGAAACGGCATTCATTATTGATACATCCAAGTCGATTGGTGCTTATGAAACGGTGATCAAGGACTTTCTTCATGAAGCTGTATCCAATAAGAAGGACAATGAATATTTCTGGATAGGATACTTCAATGGGAAAAAGCCCTCATATCTGGTGGATGATGAGAATGACAGATATGAAATTGACTCTGTAATTGACAAAATCAAATTTGATGGCTCTGCATCATACATATACGATAACCTTTCTGACACAGTACAGATGCTTGAAAATAACGATAATTCTGCATTCAAGAGAATCATTATCATCACTGACGGACAGGAAAACAGCCAGTCCGGAATAACTTTGGATGAAGTGAAAGATGACATTGAAAGACGCGGCGTACAAATATTCACTGTTACACTGATAAACTCTGACAGAAGCAATCTGGAGGAGCTTAAAAGGATCGCTTCTCTGGCAAGGCTTTCCGGAGGAAATGAAATACAGTTCACCTCCAGCAGAGTAAACGGTAAAACCGGAGCAAAATACCTGTCTGAAACACTGGTTGGTATAACAAGGGTGGTAGTCTATCCATCTGCTGATGTGGCTGATGGCGGTATCAGGGCGGTGGCGGTGAAATCGGCCGGGGGCTCAACAAGACTTGATATGAGAATGCCTATAACTGGCAAAGACGAGAAGACTACTACATCCAATACGGTCGTAGCTACAAGCGAGGCAACAGACATTCAGACTACTGATAGCAATGCCGGTCAAGAAACCGAACAAAGCAGCAATATCCTCTTTTTTGTTCTGATAGGCATTGCGGCAGTGGGCATCATAATCGCAATAATTTTATTGCTAAAGCCCGAAAAGCCTTCAAAGCCAAATGTCGCATCCAGAGACAGCGCACTCGGTGATATGAGTGAAAACAAAACCGTGTTTATAGGAGAGGATAAAGAGGATAACAAAACAACATTTCTCGATGATAACAGGAGCGGTTCTGTTACTGTCGGACTTTTCTCCAACCCAATCACTGTAAAGCTGCAGGATACAAACAGACCAGGATTTGTTCTGATGAAGGGAATGTACAAAAAAGACGAGTGGGTAATAGGCAGGAGCATAAACAGTGGAGCAAACGGTATAATCGACAATGATGACGGTGTGGGAAGGATCCACTGCAAGATCTATGTAGATGACAGTGAAAACGTTATTGTTCAGGATCTTAACTCGACAAACCACACTTTTGTGAATGATATGAACAATTACATCACAGAGCCCAGAATACTTGAAACCGGCGATGTTATAAAAATAGGCCGCACAAAACTCAAAGTGACCATAAACAGATAGTATATCCGAGGTGATAGTATGACAATTTTTTACGACCCATATACGGATGCCGGAAATCGTGAGAACAATGAGGATTCACTGCTTGCAAGGCTCAGTCCCGACGGTGAAAAAGGGCTGTTTGTTGTTGCAGACGGAATGGGAGGACACTACGGCGGTGAGATAGCGAGCAACCTCCTGACCAAAAGACTGGGAGAAACATGGGATAAGGCGATAACAGATAGCCTACCCTCGGATGAAATAATCGAACGTCTTACTGCAACTGTAAGAACGGTAAATGATGAACTGTTTGAAGATTATTCCTCCCAAGGGGAGGAAATGGTCTGTGGCTGCACCCTTGCACTTCTTGCTGTGCTTGGGAGTTCAGTTTTTATTATGAATGTGGGAGATTCCAGAGTCTATTCATACAAAAAGGGTGAAGTTTCTCTTGAATCAATAGATCATGTTTATGCACAGGATGTAAGGCGGCGGGAGGAAGCGGCGATCTCTGCAATACCGGATTCGGAGGAGAAGAGAAACGCCGTGTATACATGGCAGACACTGATCGGCACACCCTCCGGAGAAAGGATAACAAGCGCAGTAGGCGCTCTAAAGAATTACAGAACTGACATGAAAACACTGCCTGTCAGCAATACTTCCTTTTTTCTCTGCAGTGACGGTGTTTACAAGTATACACCCGAGGACACCATAAGGAAGGCTATGCACAAAAGCGATGCGGATTTCAAGGAGTATATAAAGGAGTGCGTCATTGCAGGAGGAGCTGGAGATAATTATACATTTATCCATATCAGGATAAGCGGCATCAACGAAGGAAAAAACATCGACCGCAAAAGGCTTATCTATCTGATCCCCATATCTGTTGGTATACTGTCCTTGATAGGTGCGGCTATTGCCATGCCTAGAAACAAAAACGTGACAGAAACAGGCACTGTGACGGAGACAGAGACTGAAACAGTCACTGCGGCAACTGTTTTTACTGAGAACAGCATTACAGAGAAGGAGGTCAGGTCAAGTACTGACGGACGACAAATCAATACTAAAGGACAGTTCGTTATTAGGGAAGATAGCGATGAAGTCTTGGATACAGGTGGCACATTCAATTCTACCGATGAGAGTGAGGAAAATACTGAGCCTGGATCTGAAGAAGAGCCGGTGCATGAAACAACAGCGGGAGAAATTATTTCCGAACCAGTTCTTGATGAGGATGTACCATCAGACGTTGATATAGCAGTTCCTGATACAAGAGAGAGTATCAGCGGGGACACATCGATAACGCCTTCTATGAGCCTGACGGAACCCGGTACAGAGACGTCCAATCCAAAGGCAGAAACTACTGCTGAAGCTGGTAATACTGATCACAGTGAGGATATGACAAATAATACCGAAGCAGAGAGAAAAGCAAAAGCCGTCGAAGAAGCCGTAGAAACTGCGGATAAGAAGACAGAAACTGCACAGGATGAGCCAGACGGGCAAAGCGACGACACCAGTAGTATAGTGCGAAATCAAGAAGAAAGGCTCCGAAGCTTTATGTCAGAGAAGTAATAAGAGATGACAAAAAGCTGCTGGAAGTTTCCTGGGATGATGACGATTTCTATCCGGAGCGTGTAACAGCAGACGACATACCCATGCTGATAAAAAGCGGCTCGTTTTAAGTCAATATATCCGGCAGAACTTATGACAGAGTCGTTACGATAAGGATCACATATTCGCTCAACGGAGACATGGATGACGTTTTCAGTCAGAAATATGAGATAACATATCAATCTGATAAATGGAAGATCACTGCGTTATCAACAGATGAGTGAATAAGGCTGGAGGATATTTGCTTATGCTGCAGATCGGCACTACAATACACAACGGAACATACAGAATAATTGAAGATATCGGCGAGGGCGGGGGCGGAAAAGTCTATAAAGCATACCATAACAATCTGCGGAAATATGTGGCAATTAAGCTGCTGCTTGAAAAGGCAAAGCACTCCTTTCAGGGTAACCGGTCAGAAGCAGATATTATGAAGGAGCTTAAACATCCCAATCTGCCTATAGTATACGACTATGTGGAAGAGGGCGGGGATATATATTCCGTTATGGAATATATTGAAGGTGAAAACTTTGAAACACTGACCAACGGCAGGAACAAAAGAGCGTTCTCCGAAAAGGATGTTTGCCGTTATATGATGCAGCTGTGTGATGCGGTATCCTATCTTCATTCAAGAAAACCGCCTATAATACACAGTGACATTAAGCCGTCCAACATAATGCTGACCAAGGATGACAATATATGCCTCATAGATTTCAATATAAGCGTTTTTGCTGACGGCGGACGTGCCATAGCGGCGGGGTATGACAGCAAATTTGTGGATATCGCACTGTATAAGCAGGTCATACAGGAGCCGGCACAGGTACAAAATTTCCATGAGCAGACCCGCTTTATGCGCTATGATCGCAGTGAAATCACAGACGGCAGCAATACACAAAGCTCAAGAACGGCCTTTGTTGACTGGCTTACAGATATTTTCGGCATTGGTGCCACCATGTACTACCTTATTACCGGTATTACCCCCAAAAACGGCGTTGTCAACATAAATGAAGGAGGATTATCAAGATATACAAAAAGAATAATCAGAAAAGCAACAAACCCCGATCCCTCCAAACGGTACAAAAATGCCTTTGAGATGAAGTCTGATCTGTTGGATATTAGTGGCAAAGTATCTGCCAGCCCCAGGAGGACAAACAGCCACAAAACGCTGTCATCCAAACAGAAAGCCGGGATAGTGCTGCTTGCTGTTTCCATATTTATAGGTATTTCATCTTTTGTTTTACTGGCAAATTCAGATCAAGATGAAGAGCCAAAAGAAAACTTTGAACCAACAGCAGCCTTTAGTGAGGTATCCAAAGCACTTCCGGAAACTGTTATTGCTGACTTGATAGTGCCCAGTGCAACAATTCCGGATAAGGTGAGGAGCGAAACTCTTTCCGTTTGGGATTCTGAGACATATTCGGTAGTGACACCGGAAGAGCAGATCTCAGTCCCAAGACTTATAAATATGGATATAGATGATGCACGGGTGTTACTCAATTCTGTCGGATTGACCTATGATACAGAATATCATTACGATGACCGGGTAGAAGCAAACTGTATATACAAGCAGAGCATAGCTTCGGGAACCAAAGTGAATGCCGGTACTGCCATCATATTATACGTAAATACAGGCAAAACAGAACAGACAGCAGCCACTACAACAGCTATGACGACAAGCAACAGTATAACCTCCATAAAGCTGAGTCAAAAAAAAATTAGCTTAAGGACTGACGGCGGTCCCCGCATTATAACACTTACGATCATCGGAGAGGGGGATTATATATATTCTCTCAATGATCCAACAGTCGCAGATGTTGAACAGGGTGACTGGAACGGTAACAGCAGGAGCCTTATCATAACACCGTACAAAGGCGGGAAAGCCCGATTAACTGTATATTCCGTGGAAGAACCAAGCATCTCGGATCACTGCGATATAACTGTTGCCAAGGCATCTGTACAACAAACTGAAGCTACAACTTCCGTTACAACAGTTCATGAAGCCACAGTCCATACAGAGATGCCACGGGAAACGACATTCACCACAGCACAGGAAACTAAAGCAGCATATGAGTACTATACTGAAAAGCCTGTGACAACTGTTACCTCATCAGTTACTCAGACAGATGCGGACGAGGATTTTTATTATTTCGACACCTGTATTCTCATGCCTGTGGGAAGCGGATTTCACGATTATGACTTGGGAATAGAAGGCGTTGATAGCTATGAAAGCTATAATACTGATTCCCTTGCATATTCCGGTGGTATATTTACCGGGGTAGAGATCGGTAATTCCGGAATTGTCCTTGAATATGAGGGAAAGAAGTATTTTATCTTTGTCACGGTAGTGCCTTCAAATGTGGGCTACTCCGGCCCTGTTCAGGTTTCCTGGGAGGAATATATTAGCAACGATTATGTGATATTCTACAACAGGAACTCCTGATACTGCGGACAGTATATTTGCTCTGTGCTCCCATATAGCAGCTCCTAATGTTATGAGTCGGGAAGCAGTTGTCTCCGAAGATCCGCTTTGGCGAGAAAAAACTTAGAAAATCACGGTGGTAATCATGTTAAAAATAGGAGAACCTACCCGAACACCTTACGAACAATCAAAAAGCGCGATAAACAGACGATTTTGCTATAACATGGAAAAGGACAGTGTGAAGCTGATTGTAAAGGCACATAAAATAGCACCCCTTTACTTTCTAACTGGTTTTGAAGAATGAAAAGATTGAGAATAGAGCTTTTGTTCAATAAATCATGAACGAAGCTCTATTCTTTTGCCCTATGTATATAATCATGTAAATATTCCTCGGTGAAAAAGGAGAGAAAAAGCTGCTTAATGTCTATTTGTCAATGATGTGTGACCAGAAAAGTGAAAAACGAATCTGTTTCCGAGAGGAGCGTAGCGACGAACGGAAACAGATTCGTTCGCCGCAGTCGAAGGTCAGGACAGAAGTACCAACTCTCTTTGCAGGCAATCGGGTGATTTCCAGCCTAAAACAGCCATTGGTATTTTATTGGAACGGCGCAGATAACGCCGCATTTGCAGCTGTAGATCACCAAATGAATAGAATTTCAGATAATTGCAGAAACGTTCCTGATCGCTCCGGTGCTGCGTTCCACCTTTCCGTTATGCCACGGCGTCCTCGGTCTGATGAGTTTATGTGTAATGCCGTTTTTACTGCAAAATACATCAAAAGTATGTACTCTGTCAGTACGCCCGAAATTGGTGAATTCCCCGCCGTTATCGGTCTGTATTATCTTTGGCGCGTATCCGAAGAATACTATGGCGCGTTTTACAAAATCTACGGTTGAATAACCGCTCTGTTCCTTGTATGCATAAATAAATCGCTTACGGGAAGCTTCCTCAATGATCGTATATTGGTAAAATCTATCTCCGTCTGTTCCGGAATAACAAGCAGTAGGAACATATTTCACGTCAAGCTGCCACTTTTCACCTATTTTTTCAGGTGTATGATATTTACCCAGATGTCTGCTCTTCTTTTTGGTTGATTCGACCTTTTTTCTGAATCCAAGTCTGACAAATACGCGGTAGAGTGAACCCGGATGCCGCGAATACGCCTTTTCTTCCCGCTGCTTGCCATACATTTCACAGATCGAGATATTGGGATTGCGTCGATGAAGATCCTTTATCCACTTTATTTCCTGTTCTGTATGCGTGTTTGGATGTGGTGTCTTGGGGCGGTGTGACTTAACTGCCAATGATTCACGTGTGCCGTCATATTGCTTATTCCACCGCATTAGCGACGCTTTCGATATGTGATACTTTTGGCAGATATACCTCACATCTCCGGTTTGTCGGTATGTTTCTACTGCGTGCACCTTTGTGCTTAATTCGTGCGGCCACGGTATTTGAATGAGTAAAAAAACTATGAACAAATCCAATTAGAAACGATCTTATCAAGAAAAGAAGGGTCAAGAAGGCATTTGAATT
>OCTW013384012.1_pt1 | contig 18937 bp, 16 predicted proteins | sample 1539671 | NCBI WGS metagenome assembly OCTW01 (sample SAMN02144230, study PRJEB22623) | gut metagenome | biome: sheep rumen | host: Ovis aries | place: New Zealand
GGTGTTCATAAAACAAACGAACACGGATGACTCGGATTCAACTCGTGGTTCGACAACGAATTTGACGAATAAGACGAAATGCTTATCCTTAGAATCAGAAAAATCCGCGAATCCGTGCAATCGGTGTTCATGAAACAAACGAACACGGATGACTCGGATTCAACGGATATCGGGGGTCGGCTTGTAAAGTCTCGAAGAGACGAAAGAACACAGACGGGGGTGTCAGCCCCCGGGTAATGATGCGACAACAAAGGAAGCCCCGAGGGGGCGACAGAGACCAAAGTATAATAGATACTGAACAAGTAACACGTTCTGTCGCCCTTTCGGGGCTGGAAAACTATGGATGATGAAAGACCAGGGGCTGGCACCCCTGTCTGAAATCTATCGCACCTTCGGTGCTTTTCCCCGGACACTAATTATTTCTTACACAACCGGCAGGTTGTAGAAGATGAAGTTGTACTTTACACCATCGGCCACGGCCCAACCTTCTTCAATGTTTGTTGGTTCCACGTTGGGGATGTTATCGCGATAGACGCCTTCGTTGTCGAAAGTCAGCTGATAGGCAAGATGGCGGTCGGCGGCATCCTCGATGGCTTGTGCCACTTTGGGATGATGTTGTTTTAGCCACGGGTAGAAACTGTCCTCGAACGTTTCCTCTTCGAGGCCTTTCAGGTCGTTCTCCTTGGCAAAATGGTAAAGGTAAGACAAGATACTCTTAATACTTTTGGGCAGTTTGATTTTCTCACATTCGAAGAGGTAGCCATCCACTTCGATATGGCATTCGATGGGTTGGGAACACTTAAGTTTCTTGTAGATTTGATTCTCCATATTGTTGTTGTCTGGTTCGTTGAAATCCCTGATTTCCTCGATGAAATTCTCGAGGATAAACTCATCCTTGAAGCTTCCGTTTTCGCGGAAGAATTTCGATACATATTCCCAGTCGTTCTGGCTGTAGGCGTGGGCCGTTGGATAATCCACGTTCTCGTATGTGGCAGGTCCACCTATAAACCTGTAGTTGTTGCTTACGTATGCGTGTGAAATCTGATAATCGACGGCACTGCCTTCTTCGATGCGGTGATTCTGGATGAAGTTGACCACATACTCGTGTTGCCTGGTGTCCTTTGCCCATGACAGCAGGCTGCGCCTGTTCCAATGGTAAACCGTGATGAAGCACTTCTCATAGCGTGTGAGCATGAGTTGCTCCTCGCCTCCCCACAGGTCGAAGAAGTTCTTGTTGTCGGCTTCCAGAATGAATGGCGTGGGGTCGGTATGGATGATGCACACGAATTTCTTTGTCACCTCCTTTTGTATATAGCAGAGCTCGTTCAGACGGCGGTCGCTCTCACTCACAGAGTCGAAGGTATTCTTGTCGATATAGTCGATGAGCACCTTCTCTGGCATGGCTTTCACCTTGGCCACGTCAATCAGTTTGGGGCAGGGAGCCGAACCGCAGGACCTGTACTCCTCGGCGGCCACCTGCTTCACCACTTCCCGTGCGCCGAAAGTGTAACCGCTCTCAAGGATGAGCAGGGGCATGCGGTGCTCGCTTCTGAAATACTCCCTGAGCACCTCTTTCAGTTTCTCACGCTCTTTGGTCCATTCCGATGTGGTGAGAAGCCTCATTCCCTGTTTCTCAAATTTCTCACGCAGGGGATGGGTGAGCGACTGGAGTTTCATGTTGGCCCAAGTGGCCGGGGGTTCGGCTGCTCCGAGCATGGTGGCCATTTCCTTGTACATCTCTGTAAAGAAATTGCGGTGCAGGGCATTGGAGATGCGTATGAGCAGCTCCATGTCGATGTTGTCGCGGTTGAAGATGTGATAGACATTGGTGCGCGACGTACTGATGAGCGCTGCGAACTGGTCGGCGGTCAATCCTTGGCGCTCCACTTCTTCTTTGATAAGTTGTCCGATTTTTGTTTTCATCATATTATATGGGGTTTAATAGGCTTTCAAAATATTCAGTTCCTCAAAATCCCGAAGATTTTGAAGATGAGCTGCAGCACCCATCCGATGACGGTGAACACGACTTGAAGCAGAGTGATGACGATGAAGCCACCCAGGATGGCGATGACGAGACCTAACAGGAACCAGAACATAGTGTTGAGTTTTTAAATGATGCCTACATCCTTTAAAGCGATTCGGCTTTCTCTTTTCTGGTTGCAAAGTTACTGGTTCTTTCGGTTCCCGACAAATAGTCATGTATCATCTGATAGGACTGGGGTGTCAGGGATGTTGTACTATCGTTATCTGCTAATAATGATTGTTTTTCAAAATAAATTATAACAAACAACCTGAAGTTCTTCAGAAGTATTTGTAGTCATTCCCTGTCATGATGGACACAGGCTTCACCAGGCGGCAGAGCACCAAGGATGAAACTACGATAACGGCACGCACGCCGATTGTCCATTGCCCCGTCAGGCCCACATAGAGGAGCAACAGGGGCGAGCTGACCAGGGTGATGACTGCCAACAAAAGGAGAAAAGCAAGAAATGATTTCATGTTATAACGTGGTATTTACTCTTGGCTGAGGTGTTAAGGGTTTTGACATGCTTCCTCGCGCAGCCTCTCCCACACTTTCACCATCGCCCAGGTGTCGAGTTCGCAATAGCGGAGGAGGGCCTCGCGGGTGGCGGCAGCCTCATCGGCCGGCATGTCCTTGATGCGGGGGAAGATGGTCATGGCGTCGCCGCCGTTCTGCACCCGGGTGTCGAGGTTATGGTAGTTGAGCGTGGGCTCATCGGGGAACAGTGCCGGCAGCACGCTCTTGATGCTGAACGACTTGCCCATGGCTGGCAGATAGAAATGTCCAGACTGGAAGGGCACGAGCAGGTCTTTGATGTGGTCATGGATATCCATCAGATGTGCTGCCAGATCGGGAAACACCTCTGCCATCTCTTTCAGGCGCGTGCACTCAAAGGTTTTGTTATAGACCACCGTGCACCCCCCCATGGGGATGTCGCGGCACAACTGCTCTGCAAGGGCTCGCCGCGGGTCGCTGCCGTCGCTTGGGGCGAGATACTCCTTGTGCTGGTAGGGCGCATCGGCTCTCTCTTTGATGTGCAGCGAATACTGGAAGCACAATTGCGTGTAGGGCTTTGCATCATTGTATTGCGGCACGGCATCCTGCATCGACTCGAAGTCGAGGAAATAGAGCGGAAAGGACAGTTCGGATAGGAACTTGCCAATTTCCTCGCGGTCGATATGCTCCCGCTGGTCGAGCATGCAGGCAATCTGCAGGTCCTGTATCGCTCCGATAGACTCCCCACGCAGGTCTTCAAAAGTCACCTTGCCGTTTTTGTAGCAGTCCACCTTTTTGGCAAACGTGAAGCCGCCGCGCCCCTTGCCGCCATAGACGTCGAAGACCGACGGTTTGGGCAGATGGCGCGAGCAGTATGTCCAAAAACCGCAGTCGTAGGGCACATGGCAGTGCGTGTCGAGGTCGGTGCGGGGCTCTTCGGTTTTCGCCATCGTCGCTTTCGCCAATGTCACGTTGTTGGGCACTTTCAGCAGTTCGTTGGCCACCATCCCCTGCATGTCGATAATGACGAAGAGTTTTTGCAGGTCGAGGTCACCTTGGCGCACATAGTCAGAGTTGAGGCAGACGAGGAAGGTGCCTGTCACATTGACGCCGCACTGGTTGAGCAGCCATTTCTGATAGGCGATGTCGGGGGCGTATTTTTTAATTTCCGCCGGACGACCATTGAACTCGGGGTAGGTGGAGCTTTTCACCTCGTAGATGGCCCATCCGTCGTCGGTTTTGCGCAGGATATCCACTGCGCAGTAGTCGTCGTCGTAGAGGAACGAGGCCTCGCAGATGTTCTCCACACCCTCGTCCATCCATTGCTTTGTCTGTGCAGTCATGGCTTTGAGGTCGAGCTTGCCGTCGGGTTTTTCGGCGTGTGCCTCCTTGTAGTCGCCAAAGAGGCCCATGGCCAAGTCGCCCACCACATTGCCTGCCTCAAACCGCGCCTTGGTGGCATCGTCTATTACTTCCAACTCTGGCCTATAGGTCTTCAGCCACAGTGCCTTGTCGCACTGGCAGAATTTCGTATATTTCGATTTTGATAATCCTGGCATAATATCTGTTTTTGATTTATCTGTCGCATACCCAACAAGGACACTTTTTATGTCGCTTCGTGAAAAGTCTTACTTTGATTTCCGCCCAATGATTTTGTATCATCGGGTGGGAATGGGGTATCAAGAAAATTGGATTTATTGAATACGTGGGCCCGTTCTGCTTCCTTCTCTGATTTCAAGAATGTCCACACGGTTCCACTGGCTTGCTCCCAGTTGCAATTCCATCCGCCGTAATGCCTCGTCCAGATCTCTTCCCGATGGTGTGAAGATGTTCTCCATCGTGTCTGGATTTCTCAATTTGTAACGAATCCAAAAGTTCATAATGATTATGGTTTGATAGTTTGCCTACGTCCTTTCAAGCAATTCGGCTTTCTCTTTTTTAACACGAATTATCGCGAATTGGTCACGAATTGTCAGACTGTTTGTGTTTCTGCCTGCAAAGTTAGCCCTTTTTTGATTCCCACCCAATGATTTTGTATCATCGGGTGGGAATGGGGTGTTTATTCGGTTACAGATATACACCTTTTAGCGAATAATTCTCCTATAGGCCTTGTTAACCTCACTCTCCGCCCATGTTTTGAATCGTCTGCTTCGTTTAGATGTGGACTGTTTTGAGGGATATGGAGCCAATAGGATTGTTGCCTTTGTTACCCAATGTATGAATATCGTAATCGCCATGTACGACATGATTCGCGTTAGATTGTGGGCATACATTCGTTAATCCCAAGACTTTCTGTTTAGATGGAACGTCGTAAAGCTTTTCACAAACGGCTTTGTATGTGTTTATCATTTTGTTAACTATATCACTTGCCGAATTGGTCTTGTCAAGTAAATCATTTGCCCAGGCAGGTACTAACACAATATTCCAAAGACTTGTGAAACAGCGTGGGTCGTATGCGCACCCCCAGATATGAGATATCTTAAAGTTCGTAAAGAAGTTGTCATAGCCGGAACTTACGGTAAAGCCGGTTTTTTCTTCAATAAGATCTCGAACGCTTTTGTTACCATCCGGGTCTTCTGTAATAGGAATAGTCTTTGTATTAGACACCTTGAAGACTAATTGCCCTCCGGCCGTTTTCGCTTGCTTGTTTTTATCTTCGCTGCTGCGTGCAGGAATGTCTTTGTTGTTGCTTATGGCATCTAATAAATCTTTGTGATAATCATTCGCCGCTGTAGGATTGATGAAATAAGAATTTTCAATTGCTAATTTCACTAGGTTCTTGATACTCCCAATTGCTTGAGCGTTCAATAATGATGTGTAACCGTCAATAGCAACCGCCTTAACGGTCTCTTTCCAGAAGTCGGTTAAGTTCTTGCCCCATTGTTGTGCACCCCATTTTTTATACGTATTTGTATTTGGCACAGATACTGCAAGGAACTGAATATACTTCTTCAACACCGAGCAATATTGTACTATTGATGATGGAGCTGCTGTAGTTTTTGCCAACACGTTGGTGTTTGGATAATTCGTTTTCAGCGTGGCGGCTTTATTGATTATGGTGTGTAGCTGTTGTAACTTTTTTATCGTATTGGCTTTTTGCTTTATAGCAATAGGCAAATTTGTAAAAATATCTTCAAGGCTATAGGGCGTAAAGACTTTGCTGACAATAGAGTCTATATATCCTCGACTTTGACTTGCTTGGTTGTCTCCATTACTCTGAAGCCACACCTCAAATTGTTGATCTTTAAAATATGACATAATTATAGATATTTTTATTGTGCCTACGTCCTTTTCTTTCTCTCGCTCCGCGAACAGAGACCGATGGTTCAAGCGATTCGGCTTTCTCTTGGTTGTTGATGCAAAATTACTTCTTCTTTTGATTCCCACCCAATGATTTTGTATCATCGGGTGGGAATAGGGTGTCAAGAGTTTTGACGGACTGCCTTCATCTTTAAATCGAAAGAAAAACTGATACTTGATGGAAAATCAGACGGCGTTGTACAAAACTCCTTTTCCGGTCAAGAGCATAGACTCCCAGGAATGTAAGTCCCATTTCTTCATTTTTGAATGATGTTGCCTTTTCGTCAACCAAAGAACAAATAGCGAACACGTTGTATTTCTGATTTTCAGAAGCTTTAAAAAGATTGCACGCAAAATCGTAAATTTCCTCAATTTTATCTTCTGCACAAAGTGGAGAAACAAGCCATTTGCCGTCTTCGGGTTTCAATTCAAGTTCTTTTTCTAAAGAAACATTCATGTCGTTCTTGGCATAAGGCATACATTCATATACCAAAGCTTCTTTTGATAAATCAAAATATTGAGAGGAAGAACAGCTCCAGTTGTTTCCTGCAATAGCGTTCATTACATTCACGAAGCCGGGTTCGACCATTTTGATAATATGGCCATCTAAATCATGCTCTTTTTGTATGGGTGGCGTTTCAATACGAGAGCCAGATTTCAAGTGACCTAGTTCTTTCCAAAAATCCAAAGGTTGGGGCTGGGAGGTGTTGATGGCTGGTAGCCGGGCCTTTATAATTTCCCTAATTTCATCATGCGAACCATCTTTGTCGTCACTAGTTGGAAAAAGTTCATCGTCGTCAAAAAGACTTGTTGAGTTTGGGTTCATAAAATAAATGTTTTAAGGTTAAAATTATGTCCTTTAGGCTCTCATCCAGGAGTGTTCTAAAAACTCATGCGGGGGAGGGGTTATGAACTTTCCGACGCTCGGAGGCGTCGGCTCCTAAGAACCCGCACAAGAAAACGTGGAGCCAGTCGTCTGCCCGCTCCACAACTGAGGTCTTCGAACTTACCCGTCAATAGAAACGAACAACGAAGACCCCACGCCGTATGTATATATTCCATCTCCGCGGCTGCTCTATAGGGGCAGCACGCCAGAGGATGTCATAATACACCATTATGAGCGTCTGTCGTTGCGTGGTTTCGTATTGACTTTGAAGTGTTCGAAGTTTCAGTTGCCAAAGACCAGGCGTCAACAACGCTTTTTTTCATCATGTCCGCCCTCCGCCCTTCCTCTGCCTTTCGGCAGCCTACGGCGTGGGGCTAAGTTGAGCGGTGCCGTGGCGACACCGTTCTTTCGGTTGCAAATATAGTGAAAACCGACGGGATAACAAAATAATTCATATCTTTTTTCTGCAAAATTAGCAGATTTAGAAGTAATACTACTATTATTTTGTATCATCAAATGGGATTTTTCTGTCAGAAATATTGAACACTCCTCAATGATTGTAACTTTTACTCCTTTTCATCGACAAAGTGCTTAGTAGTTCTCTGCAAGCAAAGCGACCCTTGTCGTGCGTAGATGATAGTCTTGTAGTGCTTGCAGCATCATCACAGGCCGTGCTTAGCTCTGACATCTGCCTCAAAGCTCGTCAGGCTGTCGTAAGTATAATCACGCCGCTGATGCCAATGTAGGCATAGACGATATAGCGGAAAAGGCGGTTGGGGATGTGATGGAAGACATAGGCGCCGAGCATTGTGCCTAAGACGACACCGCCAAGGCCATAAATGTAGTCGGTGAGAACGGTGGAAGTGAAGAAACCGTTGTAGGCTCTTACGCCAGTCATCATCACATTGCCTATCAGAAAATAGGTCTGCGCCATTGCCATGTAATGTTCCTTCGTGGGTTCTGACTGGATGAAATACAGCACGGCGGGTGGGCCTTGCATGCCGAAGAAGCCGCCCATCAGTCCGCTGAGCGTTCCGGCGCCCACCTGTACCTTGACTGTGGTGGGCAGCTTGATTCGCTGGCTGAAGAGCGTGAAATAGATGCTGATGAGTATGAGGGCAACACCCAGGATGCGGCGAAGGATATGGTCTTCAAGGCGTGTCAGGGCAAAGATGGCAATGGTTGAGACGATGACAAACGTGAGCAGGATGGGCCAGAGGCGCTGCCATGTGATGTGGCGTCGCAGGCGCCAGACGATGGCAGCAGAGGTGGTGATGGCCAGCAGTCCTGAGAGTGTCGTGGCCTCTCCATAGCTGGGCATCAGGAATGGCAGCATCGTCATGATGAAGATGCCGAACCCGAAGCCCGTGGTGCGCTGTATAAAGCTTGCGCCGATGCTCAGCAGAAATATGGAGAGCACAAAGTCCACTTATCGTTTGGAGACCTTCCTACCTTTATATATATATAGTCCGCTTGCTTGAGGCTTTCCGCCGAGCCGGCGTCCGTCAAGCAAGTACCAGCCATCATCATGTGAAGCCCATGGCTCCTCAGCTTTATTCTCAATAGAAAACTGAATGGATGTTTCATCGCCATCCTTGAAAACAAACGATGCGCGTCCGTCAGCGTCTACTGCCATTCGTGTGATGGGTTTCGACATCAGTTTTTCGCCGTCCACATTTGCATTGTTCAGCGTTGCGGCCGGCTTTGAGGTGTTGGTCAGCTCGTCGTTTGCCACCTGCTGGTTTCCTTGGGAGTCTGTTGTGATGTAGGGATAGGCCCATTTTCCCTGGGCATTTGCTCTGCTGTTGTTGTTGGCAGGGAAAATGTGATAACGTTTTTTCGAGTAACTGTTGGGGACATCGCTTTTCCCCACCCACACGTCCTCATCGTAATCGACGTGGAAGATGAGAATGCCACTGCCGGGCAGCGTCTTGTCCCATCCTTGCTGCTGTCGGTTCTCGATGATGTAGTACTCGTTCTCCGCTCCATCGTTACGGACGAGGTAGGCCTGTGGTTCATCGCTCAGGGCCGGCATGTCGGTGATGGTCGTGGCGTCGGTGAGTTCCATAGGTGTGAGCCATCCCATCAGCATGCGTTCGTGAGCCGAATAGTTGCAAGGACGGAATCCTTGGCCGTTGTAGATGCCGGTATCCATGACATCCCATTCAGAGAGTACGGTTGTTCCATTCGAATAGTAGAAGTCGGGGAGGCCAAAGCAATGGCTGTATTCGTGGCAAATGGTGCCAAACGATGTCTTCAGACCTGCATAGTCCACTTTTTCCTGTACGCAGCAATAGCAGTCGATGTAATACTCCTTGTCGCCACTTGTTACGGTACGGTAGCTGCGGAAATCATCCTCGACGTCAGTTTCGAGATTCTTATGATGGCTGAGCCACCATTGGTGGGGCCAGATGGTGTTGCTGCTGGATGATGCGTTCATCCCCTCGCCGGCGTAGATGATGAGCAGCTGGTCTACAAAAGCGTCACCGTCCCAGTCGTAGATGCTCCAGTCAATGTCGTGTGTCAGCAGGTCATCCACGATGTCATCGACCATGAACTGCGAGTTCTCGTCGTCTGCTGCTGTGCTGCGATACTTTTGGCTTTTACCGGGCAACTCGACAAACATGAGGTCGAAAACCAGATCGAAGCTACCGTAGCTCTGTGCATAGAAATAGTCATGTACAGAGCCGACGAACTGTCCTTCGTTGTAGTCCTTCGTATTGAAAACCTTGTCCCATGTTGCCAAAGCCGCTTCGTGGTCCTCTATGAAATCACGGTCCTGAAACGAAGCGAGTATCACTAGCTGATGTCGTACGCCGACGTATGGAGTCTCATCACCTTGTAACAACGGACTGCGGCGAAGGGGAAACTGAGGGTTGGGTGTTCCCACCCGACATCCGCGCTGTTGGATGACTTCAGCTGCCGGTGCTGCCTGTTCTTTCATCTGGGCATTCACATTCATGATGGCCATCAAGGCGCCTATTACAATCAACAATCGTTTTTTCATCTGTCTTCTGATTCTTTTGAGGTAAACCATTTTCATGAACGATTCTCATTCATGGTGCAAAGATAGCGAATAATTCTTATAACCCATTAAAAATGAGAATTTTTATCCCCAATTCCATCTGAAATGGTAAACATCGATGGTTCAATCGCAGCGTTTTGTAGTGCGGCCGCTTTGGGCTTCTCCTGTTTCTGTCAACGTCGTCGCTTGTCAGTCAAAAACGATTGTCGTTTTGTTTGCCGGAAACGACCGAATTTCGCAAAATGTGTTAATATAATCGTATTTGTGATGGCATTAGCATAAAAAGTAGATAAAAATGCTTACATTTGCAGCCGAAAACAAATCATCAGATTTATTATTTACTAATCATAAAAATGTTTCAATGAAAAAAATTCTTTTCGTATTGACTCTGGCGTTTCTGGTCACTGGCCTTCATGCTGGTCCTATCTCCATGAAGCAGGCACAAGAAAAAGCAAGGTCATTTGTAAGTCAGAAGAAGCAGAGCCCTGTACAGCAGCCATTGCGCTTGGTGACGGGCGCCGACTGTCTGAAGAAAGCTTCCCAGAACGGTCTTTTCTACGTGTTCAATGTAGGCCTTGACGACGGCTTCGTTATCGTGTCTGGCGACGACCGAACGATGCCCATTCTCGGCTACACCGACAAGGGCACGCTTGATGTGCGCCAACTCCCCGACAACATGAAGGCGTGGCTGGAAGGCTATTCCGAACAGATGAAGGCCTTGAAGAAGATGGACGACGCACAAGCTCGTACGCTGCTGGCCGCTGCAGAGAACCGTCCCCACACCACACGCAATTCCATTGCGCCCATGATTACCACGAAATGGGACCAGGCCACACCTTACTGGAACGAGTGTCCCGAGTTCATGGACGAGGTCGATGGTGAGATGGTATCGGAATTTGCCTACACTGGCTGCGTGGCCACCGCCATGTCGCAAATCATGTACTTCTACAAATATCCCGAACAGACCAGCGAGCCTACGGCAGCCTACGACTTCACCTACGGCGACGGTCTGGGCAACTACGGCACGGCGCATGTGGACAGCCAGCCCGTGACGACCTTCGACTGGGAGCACATGCTGGAGACCTACACTGGTGCCGAGGATGAGGTCTATACCTCAGCCGTGGCTCACCTGATGTTCTACGTCGGTGTGGCCATCAAGACACAATACGGAAAGGGCGCGTCGGGAGCCTATACCGACGACATTCCCAAAGGCTTCGATTTCTTCGGCTACGGCGCCAAGCTGGCGTTTCGCAACGACTATACGCAGCAGCAATGGGAGCAGCTGGTCTATGAGGAACTGGCCGCTGGCCGCCCGATGATCTACAACGGCACAGCTGGCAGCGGTGGCGGTCACTCGTTTGTCTGCGACGGCTTCGAATATGGCGACTACTTCCACATCAACTGGGGATGGGGAGGCATGGGCAACGGCTTCTTCCAGCTCGCCATTCTCAATCCCCATGCCAGCGGCAGCGGCGGCTCGTCGAGCGCAGAGGGCTACAACATGAAGCAGAACATCTGCTACAACATCATTCCCGGACAAGGAAGCGGACAGGCTGAGCCCGGAAGCGGAGATGTTGATGAAGAGGAGCCCGCACTGACCGTTACCTCCATGTATGGCCCTACGGACAACAGCTATGGCTACGCCTGGGAGCGCGACAGCAAATCGGAGGCTTTCAAGATCTATAAGTCCAAAATCATCAAGCTGGGGTGCTCCGACCATTCGGGCACAGGGGCGAAGTTCAAGAAGGGCCTCGCTATCTACAACCCGGAGGACGAGTCGTACACCATGATTCCCGGGACCGAGTCCTATTCGTGGGCCACGGTCACCACATCGCATCTCGGAGAGAGCACCCAGTTCGGAAACGGCGTGGACTCGCGATACACCACGATGAAGTTTGGTGCCGGTGTGACAGGAACGCGCTACATGGTGCCTATGTACAAATACCAAAAAGCCGACGGCACCGAGAGCGACTGGAAACCCATGCTGGGAGCTGACCACACCAATATCGAGCTGAACATCACCAACTACTATTGCTCGCCCACCTATCATCCTAAATTCAACCTCACCGTGAAGGACTGGCAGTTCACCGGAGGCGAGGCTGTGGGCAAGGCCGAGCAGGTGCACTGCTTCATCGAGAACAGTGGCCCCGACAAGTTCTTCAGCGACCTCTATCTGGATTTCGGCGGACAGCAGCTCGACGAAATGTCCAACTACACGACCGTGATACAGGCCGAGGTGCCTGCCGGCGAGACTAAGGAAGTGGTGTTCAACCTCACCCCGAAGACTGCCGGCACGCAGACGGTGACGCTCATGCTTGTAGACCCCATGTATGGCGGCTTCCGTGAGCTGGGCAACCCAGGCCACGTAACCATCGCCGAGAGCCAGGAGGCACCGATGGACCTCTCTGTCGTCATCAAGGCCGAGAACGCAGTGCCGGGCGACAACGAAGGCGACTTCGACGTCATCTACGACAGCCACGCACACTTCAGCGCCACCATCACCAACAACAGCACGGGTGAATACAACCGCTATGTGCTTGCCCCGCTGTTCATCGTCAACAAGGATGCCGAGGGCAATGTCACCGGTGGCACGATGGTCAACTATAAACAGGAAACCCTCTCGCTAAAGGCAGGAGAATCGAAGACCCTCTATTTCGACTTCGACAACCTGGCCTACGGTTCCACCTACTCGCTGAACATCTACGCTCGCAACGAAGTGCCCGACGAAGAGGATGCCAGCCACGTGACGAACATCGTGGAGAAGGGACACTCCGTCTACTACGATATCCGCCGCGGCATCGTCAGCTGGAGCGCCGACGGTACACGCACTGGCTTCAAGCCCGAAGAAGGCTTCAATGTTCCTGCAGATGCTGCAGCCGTCAGCGTGGAAGCACTCGGCCTTAGCAGCATCGTGACCAATGAGAACCCGAACACGCTCTATTTCGTGGGAGAGAACGAGACCGTACCCAGCGGACTCGACGGGAAGAACATCATCACCGGAAAGACTGCGGGCAACGTCGTGCTGAAAGATGGTTACGACTTCTTCACTCCTCAGAGCTTCACCGCCGAGAACATCAGCTACGAGCGCACCTTCACCACAGCGCGCACCCGCGGACAGCAGGTAGGGTGGGGCACTCTGGTGTTGCCGTTTACTCCGACAGCAGTGAAGAACGCCACCGACGACACCGATGCCGACTGGTTCCGCTCAGCCGAGGAACAAGACAAGGACTTCTGGCTCTGTGAGTTTGTCGATGCCGAGGACGACATCGTCTATTTCGACCATGCCTCTGCCATCAGCGCCAATGTTCCTTACCTCGTTGCCGTCAGCGACAAGGTGCTCACCAATGAGCCGAAGACATTCGTATGGAGTGCAGAGAATGCCGAGGTGAAACCCGACGGCATCGCCTTCACCAGCACCCTCGACCTGGTCTATGGTGGCACCATGGAAACCAAGGGCTTTGAGAACATCTACTGCATGGATGCTGACGGTAAGCAGTTTGATGCTGCCGCCTCGGCCACAGTCGATGCCTTCCATGCCTACTTCAAGTGGATTCAGGGAACGTCCGGGCTTACGTCGCTCTTCATCTCCATTCCTGAAGAGGTGGACGACCAGGTGGCAACCAGCATTCAGCAGTTTGCAACGACCGAGACCGATGCTGCCGTCTACAACCTCAACGGCCAGCGCGTAGGCACCCGTAGCCAGTTCGGACAACTGCCACGTGGCATCTATGTCATCAAGAACAGAAAGGTGACGAAGTAATTGGCAATTATGAGAAATAAGAATTAAGAGTTAAGAATTATGAAGTAAGAGGTGAGAAGTGAGAGGTAAGAGAACATCCCCTTCGGGGGCTTGGGTGCTTCTTACTTCTCACCTCTCACTTCTCACTTATCACTTCTCACTTATCACTTCTCACTTATCACTTAAAACATCCCCCTCGGGGGCTTGGGGGGCTCCAGACTAATGAAACACAACACCGACATCTACTCTGCGGCGCAACTGATAGAGCTGATACACGATATCGGTTTCCTGCCGCTATTGTATAGTGGCATCCGTGGGTTTTCGGCCGAAGACGTGGTCAGCGATGACTGCCGCTACGTCATTCTTCCCGATGGCGGCTGGGACTGGCCTTTGTGGAAATGGAAGGGGCCTGTCGTCAGTGAGGGACAGTGCGTCTATGGAAAGTTTTTCGCCGCAAAGGCAGGTTTCATCAGCCTCGATTGGTGGCCCGACTTCTGCAACTATCGTCGCGCCAGCAGGCCAGCACCAGCCGAGGGAAGCATTGAGGAAGCCATCGTCCAGACGCTGCAGGAGCACGGAAGCCTCATCACACGGGAACTACGCGCCGCCTGTGGCTTCAACGGCCCGAAGATGCGAAGCCGCTTCGACGGCTATGTCACACGTTTGCAGATGGCCTGCCGCCTTGTCACAGAGGACTTTGTCTATCCTGTTGACAAACACGGCAATGAATACGGGTGGGGATGGTCGCTCCTCACGACACCCGAACAGCTGTATGGTCGCGACGCCTGCCATTGCGACCGCTCACCGAGCGAATCCTTCGAACGCCTGTTCGCTCACTTCCATCGTCTGCTCCCCAATGCCACGGAAGCACAAATCATGAGACTGCTGAAATGAAATACTGCGAGACCCCATGCGTCTCGCTTTTTTAATGAGTGGATGTATGTGCCGCTTCGGTAGTCTTCTGCTTTGATGTCTCAGACATTGTCGTTGAAGTGATAGGATTATTGAAGGCGAAGGTACGATGACTTTGGAGTTTTGGGCGTTCTTTGCAAGCAAAGCGACCAAGGTCGAGCGTAGGAGTTTTCGCGGCTTATAGCCGCTGGAGTCTGGACAATTTTTGTTTCGGTTGAATGGAGCACGACAAAGTATCGTCCACACTCCCACACTCCTAAACTCCCACACTCCCATAAGGAAAGAGGTAAGAGAACATCCCCTTCGGGGTGCTTGGGGTTTTCACAGTTGAAAAACGAAGCTATGGCAAGAATCCGTAAATTTGGTTGTTTTATCAGTAAAACGTTTTGGTGGCGTTTACCGGTTTTGCATTACCTTTGCACCGTGAACAGTCGTTCAGGAGATCGGTCCTCTGGTCGTTTAGGTATTTTACTATAGCAAGACCATCTGGCGGAGATACCGTATGCTCCCGACTAGACCCTTCGATTCCGAGACAACGAAACAGTTATTCAACAAGCAAAGATAAGTAATGAAAAGATTCATGTTTTTCGTTTGTACCATGCTTACGTTGCTGAGTACAGACGCAACGGCAAAAACACTTGTCGTGTACTACAGCTACACCAACTACTGCCGTGAGATTGTGACAACGCTGACCAGCCAGATAACGGCTGATGTGCTGGAGATTCAACCCGCCGAGAAGGGGCTCAGGTACGATGCCAATGGCTATGCCTTGGGCACCCAGTTACTGAACGCCATTAGTGCTGCTCCCGACGATGCCAGCAGCTATCCTGCCATCGACCCGGTAGCTGTTGCGCTCAACGACTATCAGACCATCATCATCGTAACACCCCTTTGGTGGAGCCAGATGGCAGCCATCATACAAACCTACCTGTTCAACTATGGTTCACAGATGGCTGGCAAGAATGTCGGTCTCATTGTATCGAGTGCCAGCAGCGGCATCAGTGGCGTGGTGGCCGACTGTAAGCGGCTTGTCCCGGAAGGTGCATACTTCAGTGAGAATCTTTGGATCAATCACGCCAATCACTCAAAACGCGCAAAATTGGTTCAGGACTGGCTTACAGCCATCAACTATGATACTGTTACCGGCATTAGTGAGACCAAGACCACCACGCCAATGTCCACACGCATCTACGACCTGAGTGGTCGGTCGTTGGTAGAAAAGCCGTCAATGGGAGTATATATTAAAAATGGCAAAAAGATGATGAGATGATGGACTACGTAAAACTAGGCAACTCAGACCTTCGCGTGTCGCGCATCTGTCTCGGCTGTATGGGCTTTGGCGACCCCACCATCGGACAACACTCATGGACTATCGGCGAGGAGCCTACACGCGAAATCATACGGCGTTCGCTCGACCTCGGCGTGAACTTCTTCGATACCGCGATCGCCTATCAGCTGGGAACTTCTGAACAATACGTTGGTAGGGCTTTGCGAGATATGTCAAGGCGTGAGGACGTGGTGGTAGCCACCAAGTTCCTGCCACGCACCCACGAGGAAATCCAGCAGGGCATCAATGGACGACAACACGTGCTGAACAACATCGACCAGAGCCTTCAACACCTCGGTATGGACTATGTCGATCTCTACATCTACCACATCTGGGACTATAAGACGCCCGCCGAAGAGATACTTGAAGGCATGAACGAGGCCGTTCGCCAAGGCAAGGCCCGCTACATCGGCATTGCCAATGTCTATGCCTACCAGCTGGCGAAGATGAATGCGCTGGCAGAGAAACGCGGTTGGGCAAAGTTCATCAGTGTGCAGAACCACTACAACCTGATCATGCTTGAGGAGGAGCGAGAGATGCAGCCTTTATGCCATGAGGACAACATTGCACAGACACCCTATAGCGCACTGGCCTCCGGCAAACTGGCCAAACGTCCGGGCGAGACCTCGAAACGTCAGAAGGAAGACACGTTCATGCACTTCAAGTACGATGCCACCGCCGAGCAGGACAACCAGATAGTGGAGCGTGTTGTGGAACTGGCAGACCGCTATGGTGTGGAGATGACGCAGATTTCGCTGGCCTGGTTGTTGACGAAGGTTGAGTCGCCCATCGTGGGAGCCACGAAGCCACACCACATCGAGGTAGCCGTGAAGTCACTCGATGTCCGTTTGACCGCCGACGACATCCGCTACTTAGAAGAGCCATATGCTCCCCACGACCTCTCCGGCGTAATGGCTGTCAACAAGCCCATCATGAGTGAAGAGCCCGTATGGGTAGCAGCAAGTAGGAACAAATAACAACGGCGGACTCGCGGATGTACATTTAGACAAACGGATGTAAACAAAAAACCGGCAGCGTTTTTCTGCCGTTTTTTTGTCGTTTTCTTGCCATATAAAGTGAATAAATCTGCCGTTTTTTTGAAACAAATCCATTGATATTGCTGAACGATTCCATTGGTCTTTGTAAACGATTCCATTGGAATCGTCCAGCCATTCCATTGGCTTCGTTTCGCCATACTGCCGCTTTTGCCTTTCTAATCCGTGAATTTCATCGTTCCATTTTGGCGTTTTCGCCTTGGCTCTGCCACGATTAGCCCACCGAAGGTTGATGTGGTTGGAGAGGATAAACACTGCATAGAACACGATGATAGAGACAAGCAAAATGATAAGAGCGTTTCAAGTTTCGCATGTTTCTCATTGCTCCACTTTTAGAGGTGAGAGGTAAGAGAATACTTCTTTCAACTCCTTTTCTTCGCTGGGCCTTTGGTCGAGCGTTCACTTGGACATCCCCCTCGGGGGCTTGGGGGCTTCTTTCAGTGGCTTGGGGGCCTCCCTCGTTCTCAGTTGGACACATCCCCCTCGGGGGCTTGGGGGGCTTCTTTCACTGTTTGTCGCTCAGATACATGCCCACAAGAATCAGCGCCGTGCCTATGAGGAAGAAGAGCGTGATAGGCTCAGAGAGAAGCAGCCAGGCAAAAAGAATGGTGGTTACGGGATTGAAATAGACATAGTTCGTCACGACTACAGCACCTAGTTTCTTCATTGTCCAGTTCCAGGCCAGGAAGCACAGCGTGGACGCGATGCAGCCTAAAAACAGGAGATTCCACAACAGGGACGTATGCTCAAACAACAGATGCACGTTCAGACCAGGGTAATAGAAATAGTAGGGTATCATTGACAACAACCCATAGAAAAAGACCTTTCTTGTGATGAACACGGTGTCATACCTTGCATTGGCTGGTATCATCAGCAGACTATATACCGCCCAGCACAGACAGGCGATGAATGCCAGCGTATCACCGATGGGTGACAGATGGAGGACAAAGTGACCATTCATTACGACTACCACCACACCTGCCGCCGCCATCAGTGTTCCTATGATTTGCGTGCGGTTCAAACGCTGCGATTTGTAGAAGATTCCTATCAGGGCTGAAGCAAACAGCGGACAAAGGCAGACGATGAGCGACGTGTTGGTAGTCGTCGTATAGTTCATGGCTCCATTTTCAGAAAGGAAATACAACGAACCGCCCGAAATGCCCAGACCCATCATGAGCAGTTCATCTTTCCATGTGTCGGCCATCCAACGGATGCCCCGCCAAAGACAATACGCCAACAACATAAAATAGGCTATCAGAAAACGCAGGGTAAAAATCTGAGCTGGTGTGAAGCCGCTCAGCAGCAGCAGTTTCGTAAAGACAAATGTAGAGCCCCAAATGGCTACTACGAGGAAAGCCACCACATGATAGAGGAGTCGTAGATGTCGTCGTTTCTCGGTGGTAGATTCTTTCTTCATCTCGGTTTTTTGTCTTTTGGGTGCAAAATTACAAAATAAAGCGAAATAATCCACCATAAATCAAAGAATTGTCGTATCTTTGCACAAAGATAAAAACAGTCAGCCTATGAAGTATCTATTTACGGTCGTGCTCACGGCCATTGCACTATTTGTCAGTGCTCAGTCATTTCCCCCCAAGGATGCACCGCAACTGGAATTCGCACTGCAGCTGAGGGTCACACTCGATCAGCCCTTCGCCATCGACAATACACAACATGGACGGCGCACAGTGATTCCTATCACTGGCGGCACCTTTGAAGGACCGGACATCAAAGGAACCATCGTCAACGGCGGTGCCGACTATCAGCTGAACGCAGAGAACCGCACGGAGCTGGAGGCTATATACTGTATCAAGACAGACGATGGAATCTATATTCATGTGCGCAATCGAGGCATCATCACCAATGGAAAGGATGAGAATGGCAAGCCGATGTTCTATTTTCGATGCGCACCTCAGTTTGAGGCTCCCGCCGACAGTAAATATGCATGGCTGAACAATTCACTCTTCCTTTGTGCTCCCGAGTTTGCCCCCAACTTCAAGGGCATTGTCTTGAACGTGTGGAAAGTGAAGTAATTGAACTTTCGCATGTTAATTTACTATTTGACGATTTACTATTTACGATTTATATTATTGCTGTCCGATAAAAATCGGTTTTGATTAATCTTCGTTTGAAAACGCCTTTAAACAGGCGAATTAAGTTTTCGTATCCAAAAGTAAC
>OCTW011587555.1_pt1 | contig 18936 bp, 18 predicted proteins | sample 1539671 | NCBI WGS metagenome assembly OCTW01 (sample SAMN02144230, study PRJEB22623) | gut metagenome | biome: sheep rumen | host: Ovis aries | place: New Zealand
ATGTTGTAGCGGGCATCTCCAAAGTATACGAGTTTAAGTCCCTTAAGGTGGCCGTAGTGCTCGCGGATTGTAAGCATATCTGCCAGCATCTGGGTCGGGTGATATTCGTTTGTGAGTCCGTTCCAGACAACTACGCCTGAATATTTCGCAAGGTCTTCTACGATTGTCTGCTCGTAGCCGCGGTATTCAATTCCGTCAAACATACGGCCGAGAACTCGTGCTGTATCTTCGATGCTTTCTTTTTTACCAATCTGACTGCCTTCAGCAAGATAAGTTGTGCAGATGCCAAGGTCGTGTGCGGCAACTTCAAAGGCACAACGGGTACGGGTACTTGTTTTTTCAAAAATGAGGGCAATGTTTTTACCACGGTGAATATCAACAGGAATGCCCTTGCGCTTTTTTTCCTTGAGGTCGGCAGCAAGGTCGAGAAGGCCTGTAATTTCTTCGGGTGTGAAATCTTTTAATGTAAGAAAATTGCGTCCTTTTAAGTCCATAAAGTACCTCGAACAATTTATAATGAAAGTAGAATTATAACAGAAATAATAAAAAGAAACTAGATACAATTTTTTCACCACACGGATTCGGAATTACTAACGTAATTCCATATTTTTTTTTAGATTTTGCGTTAGCAAAATCAAATTCGTGTGGCAATTTATTTATGCATCAATCTCTTTTGCAAGATTATGTACAATAAAGTCGCGGCGTTCCGGGGTGTTTTTACCCATGTAGAACTGGAGAACCTCCGGAACATTTTTGAGAGTCTGGATTGTAACCGGAGTCAGATGCATACCCTTATCTTCACTTTCGCCTTCTTTGCGAGGGAAGATAAACTGACCGAACTCACTTGGGTTGATTTCTCCGAGTCCCTTAAAGCGGGTAACCTCGGCAGTCTTTCCCATTTTGGCAACTTCCTTGTCGCGGCTTTCTTCGCTGTAGCAGTAAACGGTTTTTGTCTTATTGCGCACACGGAAAAGCGGAGTTTCAAGAATGAAAACGTGTCCTGTCAAAACCAGCTCTTCAAAGAAAAGCAGAAGATAAGTCATTACAAGATTTCTGATATGGAAGCCGTCGTTATCGGCATCGGTCGCGATGATGATTTTATTATAGCGCAGACCTTCAATATCCTTTTGTACACCAAGACTGAAAGTAAGATTTTTTAATTCTTCATTTTCAAAAAGGGCAGACTTTTTGCGGCCGTACATATTTTCAGGTTTTCCCTTAAGAGAGAAAATTGCCTGGTAAGAAACGTCGCGGCTTCCTACCATAGAACCTGTCGCAGAATCTCCCTCGGTAATGAAAATCATGGAGTTGGCACCCTTCTCTCCGTCCTGCAGATGGTAGCGGCAATCCTTAAGCTTCTGGATTTTAAGCATGACAGATTTTTCTGCCTCGCGAATCTGCTTTTCGGTTACGCTGTTGATTTCGTTGCGGGCCTTCTGATTTTTGATGATTTTATCTTCGAGGGCACCGGCAACATCAGGGTTATGGCGCAGCCAGTCATCAATGGCAAGCTGAACTTCCTTAATAATAGGCGCACGGATTTCTACGTTTCCAAGCTTGTTCTTTGTCTGGCTTGTGAACATAGGATTATCAAGGCCGATTTTAAGGGCACAGATTAATCCGCCGCAAACATCCTTTTCATCATATTCTTTTTTGAAGAAGGAGTTCACGCCTTTTGTAACACCGTCGAGGAAGGAAGTAACGTGGGTACCGCCATCCTCTGTACTCTGGCCGTTTACAAATGAATATACATATTTATCAAGGCTGTTAGTGTGAGTTAACACAAACTCAAGATTTTCACCCTTGTAGCTGAAGATTTTGTAGAGAGACTTTCCGTCCATCTCATGCTCAAGCAAATCCTGAATACCATTCTGGCTCACATAGTCCTGGCCGTTACAACGGAGCAAAAGTCCCGGATTAAGATAGGCATAATTCCAGAGTCGTTTTTCAACATACTCCATGTTGAAGTTGTATTTTCCAAAAAGCTCTGTATCAGGCTCGAACTCAAGGTAAGTTCCGTTTGGAACACCAGGTTTTGCGGCGCCGGTTTTGCTGCTGAGTTTTTCGCCTTTTGCGAACTCAACTACGGCCATTTTTCCATCACGGATTGAGGCAGCACGGAAGTAAGAAGAAAGCGCATTTGTGGCCTTAATACCTACACCGTTCATACCGATTGCCTGCTTAAATACGCTGTTGTTGTATTTTGCACCGGTGTTTACGTTAGATACACAGTCCTCGAGTTTTCCAAGAGGAATACCACGTCCGTAGTCGCGGATTTTTACGCGGCCATCCTTAATTTCAATATCAATTTTTTTACCGAAGCCCTGAGAGAACTCATCGACAGAGTTATCAATTCCTTCCTTAAGGAGAATGTAGATACCGTCGTTTTCGTTTGAACCATCGCCGAGAGAACCGATGTACATACCAGGGCGGAGGCGGATATGCTCAAGGCCTTCAAGATGCTGGATGGAATTTTCGTCGTAAACACCGGGATTTGCTGCGGCTGCGGAGGAAGCGGTTTTTGCTGATTTTGCGGGTGTCTTGGCTGGAGCAGCGGCAGCTGTTTTTGCCGCTGTCGGTGCGACTTTTGCTGATTTTGCGTCTGCAGGAGCTTTGGCCGGGGCTGCAGACTTGACTGGTGATAAAGTCTTTGCCGATACAGTTGCCTTTGCAGATGTTGCGGCCTTAACTGGGGTCGCTTTTGCAGGAGCCGTTTTAGCCGGAGTTTTTGCAGAAGTTTTAGCGGCAGTCGATTTTGCCGCAGGCTTTGCAGCAGCTGTGGCTTTTACAGTTTTTGCGGCAGTGGCCTTTGCAGGAGCCTTAACTGTAGGTTTTTCCGCTGTTTTAGCAGCAGCTTTTGCGGCAGGCTTTGAAGCAGCTTTCGCGCTTGCTGTAGTTTTACTTGCAGGCATTGTTTTTTTTGCCGGAGTCGTTTTTGAAGCAGTTGATTTTGCAGCCTTTTCTTTTTCAGCTGCCTGCATAGCGGCAATACGAGCAGTAAGCCCGCCTTTAGACGTAGAAGATTTATCAGCCATTTTGATCCCACCCAAAAAATGTTTATTATAATGGTAGAATTTTATTATGAGATTAGTGGAAAGTCAAGAGGGATTCCAATCTGTATTATTTTCCTTTTTTTCATTTTACTGACTTTATCCAGTTTTTTATAAAGTCATTTAATTGTAATCCAAGCTTTTCAAACTGTCTGAAAGCCTCTACCGATCTTGCCTGATAAATATACTTCTCGGACTCGACAGGAGTTTGCATCGAAAAAATATAATATGAACAGGCATACTGATAATAAATCTATATATTTTTCTTATATTCATCTGGTAAAGTTTCGAAAGTCTTAAGAGCCTTTTGTGGCTGACTGAAATTATTACATAAATACACATATGTATATTTTGTATTAACCGAAATACCGTTATTTGGAGGAAATAAAATCTGTCCATGAGACATAATTAGCTTTAATACTTTCTACAATAGTTTTAATAAGTTCAAGTGCTTCATCATAAGAAATATAGCCAGCTCCCATTCCCCAGCGAAGTAAGGTAATTTGCCTTCCCTGATCCCAGGCTTCGATTCCATGACTGCCAAGTACATCCTTCATTTTTAATACATAATAAAGTCTTGTTGTTTCAATAACTCTTAATCCTTCTGCCTTTGCAATTTCAAGAAGGCTGTTATATGCTCCGTGATGTCCACCTTTGGTTAAACTTTCATGATTGTCTTTCAGCCCCTGATAATCTGTAATTCCAATATCAGCATAAGGCTTTTTCCAGTTAATAAGATTACTATCTGTAAATTATGGGGCGTCGGAATTGAAGGAAGTACATGAACATAATCAAAGCCTCAGTCAGGATTGTTAGTCTGATATAAACCGGGACGTTCTTCAAGTCTGTTGCTATCTTCCGGTAGAGGACAATTTCTTACGATATGCCCTGTATCTATCTGATGATAATTAAGGCGTATATTGCGCAATCCCATATCAGCATAATAATATTTGCTGGAGAAAGAAAACTAACACTTCCCTTTTACATCATATCTTTTTGCAGTGATTATCAGAGTTTTTGATACAGTTTTTCATATTCAGAAAACATTTTTTCTTCTGAAAAATCTTTTTTTATATGTGCTTGTAAACTCTTGATTTTTTGTTCTTTGTTGCATTGCGCATCATCAACAGCGCGGCTAAATGAATCAATATTATCAAGAGAGAAAAAACTTACTTCGTTATTACAAAAAGGCATTGAAAAAGCAGGAATGTCAGAACAAACCACGGCAGCACCTACCGTTCCTGCTTCTAAAAGAGCAAGGCTGAAACCTTCTGAATACGAAGGAATGACAAATACATCAGCATATTTCATTACGTGATAGGGATTTTTTTTGAAGGGAGAAAAAAATACCCTATCTGAAATGCCATTTTTCGCTGCAAAATCAATCAATGCTTCTTTTTGCTCACCATTGCCAATACAAATATATGCAAGGTCTTTGCGGATTCTTAGAAGTTCTAGCACCTGAAGAAGGCCTTTTCGTTTTACAATTCCAGAATAAGAACAGAGGACAGAAAGATTTTTTGTATGAAAAGCTGAAATCTGTCTTATAATCTCACTATAATCATCTTGCTCTTCTGAAATTGCAATGCCATTGTAAATTAAAGTACTGCGACGTAATGATTTTTCATACAATTTCATAAGGTAATCGTTTATTTGTACCGTTACATTTATTCTTTTCAGATAATGAAGCCATACTTTTGAAAATATGAACGATATGAAATTCCCATACGAATATTTTAAATCATCATAAATGTTGCAATGTACAGTAGAGACAGTCTTTGCATGATGAATTTGTTTTGCATATTTTGCAACATACTTATCTGGTCGAAACATATGAGAATGAATAATATCGAAATAATCAAAATCTATAGGTTTTTCCATAATAATTTTTTGAGTTTCACAAGCAAATTCAAGATTCTTTATTTCATCAAAATAAAAAACTTTTACATCATGACCTTGTTGCAAGAAAAAATCACAAAGCCTTTTTGCAAGAAAAACTGGAGCTTTAGAGTCAAGGCTGGGTAAAATATAAGCAATTTTCATTTTATAGCACCTGTTGTCAGAAGTTTATATTTTGCAGTTTGATACAAATATGCAATTTGATATGGAGAAATCAAAGAACACAAAACATAAATACACATATTGAGATAATGCTTGTGAGCTTTACTTTCGATAGCTTTATACAAAAATTTATTCGACAAAGAATAGATTTTTTCTGTTAAACGGAATGTTTTGATTGCTTTTTGGCACGCTAGTATAGAATAAGAATCTATATCAGACTTTATACGTTCATTATAAAGTTTTGCCGTGTACCAATGACTTTTTAATTTTTTTACTCCATAAGTTGAAGTCGAATTTCCTGCCCGATTTACGCGGATTTTATATCCAAAAAAATCTGACATATTTGTGCATTTGTAACCTTTGCTCATAAGTCGAAGGATAAAATCGTAATCTTCAGAAGCAAACAATCTGCGATAGCCATTCAATTCATCATAAATTTTTTTATAAGTCATCCAAATATGAACGACAGGAGTTTTTAATAAACAAGTTCGTTTTAGCAAATCAAAATCCTTTAGAAAAACAGTCCTCCCTATTTCTTCACCAGCTGAATTTATGGTTATTGCACTTGTACCTACAAGTTTTATATCAGTGTTTGTATCCAGAAAATTTTTCATTTTTTCTAGACGAAATCTGTCAGAAACATCATCACCGTCCATTCTGACAATATATTTTCCAGTTGAATTTTCAAGCGCACGATTCAGAGAAAACTCTATTTTTGAATTCACTTCGTTACGAAAAAGTTTTATCCGAGAATCTTTTTCTGCATATTGTTTGCAAATTTCAAAAGTTTTGTCAGTAGAGCAATCATCAACAATCACAAATTCCAAATTTGAATATGTTTGATTTAAGATAGATTCTATTGCTTCTGCAACATACGGTTCTACATTATATGTAGGCATTATTACGCTGATTAAGTCATTTTGCATATACTTAACACTCCTTCATTTTAGTCCGATTCTGTTCTATAAAAACGATGATTCCAGCAAAACAGTATAGAAATGAAAGATTTGTCGGTGCCATTGAAAGCCCACAAACAAAAAATGGAATAAACAGATACAAAAACTTTATTTTTGAAAATCGAATTAATGCGTAAAAGTACAAGAGTTCAAGACAGATTCCTATCAAGCCAATATCGAGAATTTTTACTACCAGATACAAATGCCCCTGAACCCATGCATAATTCATAAATGGAAGAGAATATTCACTGCTTGCAAAACCAGTTCCAAATCCGATTAGCAACTTATCAATTGGAGTATGAGAAATGTAGTAAGCCAATCCTTTTATGATTACAATTTTCGTATTAAAACTATCATCATGAGTTACAAAAAAAATTAAAAATGGCAAAACAAAAGATGAAACAAGTATCAGAAAAACTACATACATTTTTCTTTTTTTATAAGGAAACTTAATAAATCTTGAAAAAATAATAACTATAATAGAAGAAAAAACTGCCGCTCGTGATAAAGAGAAAACGCAAAAGATAAATAGAATTCTTAAATGCCATTTTCCAATAATCCGATAGTTGTCATAAAGATACAAAAAAAACGCAAAGGAAATCATATATATAAAGCCGTTCCAGTTGCTATCTTCAAACATTATTGAGCTTTTAAAATTGTAAAAATATTGAATACCAGAATAAAAATCTGTTCTTTTTGCAAAACGATATATTAAATCGATAATCCCAAGAATAACTTCTATAAAAAAATATAAATGGACAGCATCCTTTATAAAATATCTGGAATCAGTTTTCTGGGAAGATAAAAAACAAATGTTATATATAATTAGAGTGCTGATTTGATTTATCAACAACAAAAACAATATTCCAGGCATTTTTTCAATTGTTGTAGTTTTATAGATATTAAAAATCAAAAATGAAGCCATGACAATAACAATCGTTGATAATGATTTTGAAACATAATCATTTCGCATTTTATAGTTATTGATTAAAAGTATAAAACTAAAAGCAATCAGCAGAAGTAATCCAAAATAATATGGAGAAAAATGGGATACAGACGTTATGTAACAGGAACAAAGCCCAACGAAAAGTATTAAAGCGACAATTGAAATATTACAATTTATACAGTTTCGCATTTTTAAATAAACCTCAGAATATGAAGAATCAGAGCCAGCAGAACAATCGGTTTTATAAATACCCTAAGATAAAAAAATTTGTTTCTAAAAGAGTACAAAATTATTTTTTCACAAACTTTTGTTTTCAATGGAAACGGATATTTTGAGAGTTCAGACAGAATTGAATTTATGTATTTATATTCTGAAATTGCATCATCAGACTTTGCGATAAAAAAAATATTTAAATGTTCGTTTATTTCTCGTACAAGACGATATTCTGTAAATATATTTTTTACAGAATCAATTTGTTTTTCAATGTTAATTCTCGAGGTTTGATTATTAAAAATTCTATATTCAAAAACTCTTTCTTTTAAGTTTGCACATTTATAGTTTTGACTGAATATTAAGCGAATCCAAAGTTCATAATCTTCTGCATATAGAAAAGAACTCGAATATGTGTTTACTTTCAAGACTTCAGTTTTAGCCATAACTGTAGGATGATAAAAGGGTGAGAAAAATTTTGCAAAACTTTTACAGTCTTCATAACAAAGAGGAAGTGTAGATTTTCCTTTTCGCTTTCCCTTTTCATCAATATGCCATGCATTCGTCCCGCAAATCGCAATGTCGGGATTCGCTTCCAAAAAGGCGACCTGCTTTTCAATCCGCTTAGACGCAGAAATATCATCGGCATCCATTCGAGCAATGTATTTTCCTGCCGCCCGCTCCACAAGAGCATTTAGCGTACGAACAATTTTTTGATTATATTCATTTCGGAAAAGTTTTATGCGGGCATCTTCTTCCGCCAGTTTCTGCAAAATCGCAAAACTACCGTCCGTAGAACAGTCATCGGTAATCAATATTTCAAGATTCTGATAAGTCTGATTCATTATGGAACGGACAGCCTGCTCCACATATTTTTCTGCGTTGTATACAGGTATAATCACCGAGACCAACGGCTGCGAATTTCGCGGATGAGAATCATTTTCTGTCAAACTACCGGCTGTGACCTGCACTTCTGCCATAACGGTACTCCTTGCCTTTTTTAAAGGCATTTTTGTTTTTACCGTTCGTTTGACATTTCTATTTCTATGAGAAAAAGTAGTCTATATAAATTCTACTGGAATTACAAAAGCTGTAATTTCACCTTTTTTTACCGATGAAACTTTGTTTGCGCCACAAACTATGACAGGCTGAGCAATCTGAACATTCTTCAATCTGTTTGTGATGAAAAAATTCTTTGCAGTAACTGTTTTTTTCACGACTTCCGGGTAACTGCCTGTAAAAATACGATTCCATATTTTCTGAACTGAAAACTCGTAATTTGAAAACGCTTTATTTCTGGCAAGAATGTAATCTTTTGCAGGTAAAAATGAATCAGAAAAAGCATCGCCTCGTATTTCCCTTGCAGACAAAGAATATAATTGAACTATACCGATTCGCCCAGAAAGACTTTCTGTTGCTTTTTCCATCAGCTTGAACTTCTGGCTTCCTGTAAGAAAATACATTCCGTTGTGGCGGTCTTTATCTATCTGGACTTTCAGATAGCGAAACAACTCTGGTACATATTGGATTTCATCAAACATATAGGGGCTTTGATGGAATTCAAGAAATGCAGTAGGGGCAGTCTTTGCAAATTCTTCTTCAGAAATATCATAAAAAGTTGTGCTGGAAACAGATTTTTCTTCGGTGATTTTCTTTAAAAGCGTTGTTTTTCCCGTCTGGCGGGCACCAGTAACAAGGACTGCTGGAAAAGATGAAGCAAAACGCTTCAAAGTTTTTTCTGCATGACGATTTATGAAATCCAGAAAAAACTCTTTTGTATGGGATAATCCAAAGTGTAATTAAAGATTATCCCATATTTGTAAAAGGTGCAATCTTTTTTCAGTTTTCCGTCCCTAAAAAATAGAAATGTCAAAGAACATAGTAAAAATCAAAAAGAAATTTTTACTCTTTATAAAACTGCTATGTTCACAAAAAATTCTGGAACAAGCAGAATAAATCCGATACCTAGTTTTACAAGCCCAATACATTTAGACTTAAACGTCTTTCGTAAAGAAAAACGCTTCATCTGCACACAAAATTTTGTGCCGTAAAATGCAGATATAAACCTGTCACCTATGCTTCTGAGTTTTTTCCCTTTTTGGATTTCATCACATTGTTTTACGATTTCAATCTGCGGATTTTCGTGTTCAAAAGGCTTCTCGCAGGGAATTACACAATCGGTATACAAGAACTCTTCCAGTTCTTTTTCTATTTTTGAGATTTCAGCTGAATAATTCGTATAACGCCGATAAATCTGTGTATTTGTGCGGGATTTTTCAGGCTCAAAATAAGAAAGATTCTTTGTGTGAGAACCTTTCGGCAGCCCTAAAAATGCTTCAATTTTTGTAAGCTGATTTTCATAATCGTTACAAAGTTCGTCCAGCTTTAAAAAACAGATGTTTTGTTCTTTACGGTTTTCACGGCTCTTAGAACGTGTTTTGCGATACCATTTTATGAAAACATCTACATCTGCGCTAGGAATATAGCGACTCGCATTAAAAAGCTGGTTCGTTATGTAAAGGTCGCGAGGGTCTTTGTCTACAACAAAAACTTTTGGTGCAATTTCAAAGTAGCGAAGATATTTTTCGATGCTTGTTGGAGGCAATAGCTGGTCTATGCAAAGCAGATTTTTCTGACAATTCATTGCTTCTACAAGTCGTGAAGTATAAGTCTTTGCACACTTAAAAAAATGCTCAATATCAGTTTCGTATCGCATTTCGTTGTAATAACGATAAGTTGGGTGCCAGCCGTAATTCTCATACAATGTAAACTTAGAGCTTTTTGCATTATAAAATCCTTCTGCACAGGCAATCCGCATTTTTTCTACGAAGGAATATGAATTTTTCTCGGAATCTCTTCTGTGCCAGCCGCCATTCCACTTCATTTCAAAAAGAGAATCGATAAATTCTTTTGAGATTTTGTAAAACATGCGCTTAAACAAAGCCTTGTAATCTGTCTGCTCAGAAAGTTTTTTTGCAAGCTCAAGAAATCTTGCTGCTGCTAAATCAACTTTAAGTCTATGCCCCTCACGAATAGAATCTTCCAAATCTGCAAGACCATCACCTTCATGCAAAAAAGTACATTCCCATTCGCTGCTTTTTGTTTCTATGCAGTCATATTCACGAAGTATGTCCGTGACAGCTGAGGAGCCAGAATCTCCAAAACCAGTGGAAGTTATAAGCTGAATCATTTTCCTACCCCCAAATATGAAAGTACTTTTTCAAAAGCAGAAACATATTGCTCAACAGAATAGTCCTTTACATGCTCAAGACAGTTTTTACTCATCTGTTCATAAAGCTCAGAATCTGTCAAAAGTTTTTGCAATTTATCCGCATATTCTTCTGCATTCCAATTACTTACAAGTCCGCATTTTTCATTATCAGAAAGTTCCTCACTTGCACCTGAAACAGGAGTTGTTACGAATGGGATTCCTAAAGACATTGTTTCGATTGCTACCGTGGGAAATCCTTCAGAATAAGATGTAAGACAAAATATTCTGGAAGCCGCAATATATGGATAGGGATTATTTTTATATCCGCAAAAGTGAACAAAATCACTTATTTTTAAAAATTTTGCCAGATTTTTTAACTCACTTTCTAATTCACCCTGTCCCAAAATCAAAAGACGACATTTTATCCCACGTTTATGAAGTTCAGAAATTGCTCTTATTGCAAGCGAAAAGTTTTTATTTTTATCAAGTCTTCCAGCACAGATAAGGACAGGTAAATCGTCAAAATCAAATTCACATTTTTCTTTTGCAAGTCTCTGAACATCCGCAATGTCTATTCCATTGTGAACAATATAAGCCTTATTCATAAACTCAGGAAAAAGCACTTCAAGAGAATGAAGAGATTTATTTGAAATCGTTACTATTGCGTCTGTATCACTCCAAACGGTTCTTTGTTTTTTCTTTTGAACCTCTTTCCCCGTTTCATTCAAATCATAAATATCACCATGAAACCAGGCAATTTTCTTTTCTTGTTTAAATGCGGGGAGCATAAAAGACGGCAGTTGATAATTAAAAGGAATAACAACATCACAATCCAGTTTGTAAATTTTTTTCAATACAATCGGAAAATGCGCCAGCAAAAATAAAGTCACCCTGTGAGAAACCTTTGAAAGAAAATCCTTCTTGTTGTTTATAAATGGCTTTCCAAATTTTACATGAGGTGCCAGGCTGATTTCATTGAAATACTGATGAACTTCTTGTACGCGAATATCATATTTTTCAGAATCGAGATTATTCACAAGAAGAGCCAGAACTTTCTCAGCTCCTCCTCCATTTGTCATTGTGTAGGGAATAAATAGAAGCTTTATTTTAGACATAGTTCTTCCTTACAAAAAAAAATATCAGAAACTATTTTTTCAAAAAAAGAAATCCACCTTTTCATCATTTCTTTTTCAGTAAAATCTTCATAATATACCGTCTGGTTATTTTCTCCCCATGATTTATTCTTTTCCAATTCAATTAGTGCCAGTTTTATTTTTTCACATAAATCATTTGTATTTTCAGATGTAAAAGTTAATGAGTCTGGAAATTCTGCAAGTTGATCTATATTTCCACCAACATGACTAAAAATCATTGGCTTGCCATAAGCTGCACATTCAATTGGAAGCAAATCATAATAAGCAATTCTGTTTGGAATTACTAAAACATCTATATTTTTTATAAGGCTGCCAATGTCTGAAATAAAACCAAGATTATGAACATTATTAGCCTCTGCAAGTCCTTCCATAGGACCTGCACCTGCGCTTACAAAAACAAGTTTATCATCATCATTAAATTTTTTTGCAGCATTACAGAAGACATCAAAGCCTTTGTGTGTTACATAACGACCTATAAAAGCAAAAATGATTTTTTCACAGAATTGCTCTCTAATAGGGTATGAGTTTTCTGTCTTGCGATTTATTGTTCCTGATTTTATATAAAAAACTTTCTTTTCATCTATTATTGATTTCCATTTTTCATAATATGCCTGCGATGCATTTTTTGATGGGAAAACAATATAGTCAGATATTTTAAACAGATTTTCTTCTGTTTCATAATTTCTTTTATACACAAACATGTCATACGGAGAATTATTTGATAATTCCCAATTCATTTTCTGTTCATCTGCCATAATCGATGGAGAGTGAGGCATATACACACAGATTTTCCCATTTCGTTTTGCAGCTTCAGCCCATTTTTTTTCCTGCCAGCCTTGAAACACACAGATATCAGACTTCCTTAATTCAATTCTTCTTTTTATAGCAATTGAGTATCGATAAAAGCGTCGTTGTATTTTTCTTATAATTTCAACGATTCCAGAAGACTTTGGGTATAAAGAATTATCATAACCTATAAACTTTATATTAAAATCTATTTTTCCGAGACTTTTACTTCCTTGAATCATGTTGTAGGTATAGCCCATAGGACCACCACCAACTTGAATTAAATCTGTAAAAACAGCAACTTTTACATTTTTATATGCCCTTTGCATCTTTCATTACCTTCTCAATCACATCATCCATGTCGTAATACTTGTATTCCGCAAGCCGTCCGCCGAAAATCACGTTCTTCTCAGCATCAGCAAGAACCTTGTACTTCTGGAACAAAACTCCGTTTTTTTCATCATTCACAGGGTAAAACGGCTCCATTCCGACCTTCAACTCTGTCGAATACTCACGACTGATTACTGTAACATTCTTATAATATGCAGGATTTTCCGGCTCAAAATGCTTGTGCTCAATAATTCTTGTATATGGAACTTCTGCCTCGGTGTAATTTATGACGGCATTTCCCTGATGATTCTGCTTGTTAAGTTTTTCTGTCTCAAAACGGACAGTACGGTATTCAAGCTTCCCGAATTTGTAGTCATAGAATTCATCTATTTTTCCCGTGAAAACAATTTTTTTCGCGATATTTTGCCAGTAATCACGATTTTCAAAGAAATCAACATCAGTTTTTGTCTCGATTCCTTCAAGCAAGCCCTCAATCAGTTTGTTGTAACCTCCAATCGGAATCCCCTGGTAATCATCGTTGAAATAGTTGTTGTCAAATGTCAGACGAACAGGCAGCCGCTTTATAATGAAGGCAGGAAGCTCCGTGCATTTTCTACCCCATTGTTTTTCTGTGTAGCCCTTAATCAGCTTTTCATAAATATCTCGCCCGACTAGAGACAATGCCTGTTCTTCAAGATTCGCTGGCTCACGACCGTTCAAAGCTGCAAGTGCATCGCGTTTCTGTTCCTTGATTTTCGTAATTGCTTCATCAGGAGTCGTAACGCCCCACATTGCATAGAATGTATTCATATTAAATGGAAGGTTGTACAGTTTCCCCCTATAGTTCGCTACAGGACAATTTGTGTAGCGGTTAAAGGGAACGAAAGAATTAACGAAATTCCATACTTCTTTGTTTGATGTGTGGAATATATGAGCTCCGTATTTATGAACATGAATTCCTTCTACATCTTCGCAGTATATATTTCCACCCAATTGAGAACGTTTGTCTATTACAAAGCATTTCTTTCCTTTCTGTTTTGCAAAATGCGCGAAAACAGAACCATATAAGCCGGAACCAACTATCAGATAATCGTATTTCATTTTGTAACTTTCTCCTTGAGCAATGAAAAAAGGAATTTATTACGGAGTATAAAAAGTAATAGGCCGTAAACAATAATTCCAATACAAACCGCTAAAGTAAGTTGGAGAATCATATTCATCTTGATTTTAATCAGAAAGAAAACACAAATTGCCATCACAACACACGCAAAAATACATTGAATAATATGGGGAAAAATTCTCTTCAATTTGAATAACTTCTGTGCAAAAGCAAGCTGAAAAATCGTGACAGAGCACTCAGCACAAACAGTCGCAATACCAGCTCCGAACGCACCATAAATAGGAATAAGAATCATATTGAAACTGAAATTAATTACAGCTCCCAGAATTACCGATGCCAGTGTAATTTTCTCTTTTCCTAGAGGCATAAAGATTTGAATTCCGATAAGTCCACTCAAAGAAATTGCTACAATTATCGGGTTCATAATCTGCATAACAGGAATAGCTTGCTCGTAGCGATTACCACTCAAAAGCAGAACCACAGGTCTGGCTACCAGAGACAGTCCTACAGCACACGGAAGAGAAAGCATAATAATAAGATTCAATGCTTTTTCAGAGAGTATAAGAAACTGCTCGTTATTATGTTGGGATATATAAAATGAAAGCCGTGGAAGGAGGACTGCCGAAGCTGCCGTAATCACGGAAAGTACTATTTTATTTATTCTAGTTGCTGCTGTGTAAAAACCGACCTGCTCATCCCCAGCGATAAAGCCAAGCATTGTTGTGTCCAAGGCTGTATAAATACTTACCGCAACACTCATCGCAAAAAGAGTAAAAATTGGTTTGATATGAGGATGAAGATTTCTGCAAACTTTTTCCCTGAACGAAACATATCTCTTTGCATGAATGAAATTACAGATATTCGAACCGACAGAAGATACAACGCCGATTGCAGCGTATTTCAAATAATCATCTTTAGTTCGCACAAAAATAAAAAGCAAAATAAGACTTAAAAATTGAAATACAACAGAACGAATTGTAATGTACGAAAATTCTTCCAATGCCGTATATAGCCAGTCCATACCGACTGTAACAAAAAGAATGGAAGTACTACATACAATCAAAAGATTTCTATATTCATATATCTGAGGGATAAACAGAAGTGTAAAACCAAGAAGAAGATATGCAATAAGCGTTGAAATCAAATTAATAGTAATAATTTCTTTTACAAGTTTTGTAAGAGCCATTTTATCATTTCGAAGTTTTGCAGCTTCCCGAACACCATAAGTGCTTATTCCAAGAGCCGCAATCATCGAAAAATAACTGATTATTGAATTTGCAAAATTAACTTTTCCAAGCCCTGCTGGCTGAAGAACCCGCGAGGCATAGGGAAAAGTTATAAGCGGAAAAAGCAAACCCATTACAGTTCTCAGCATATTAAGGAGTGCATTCTTTTTGAGAGACTTTATTTCTGCCATGATTATATCTCCCCCAACACCCGTTTATTCATCTTTCTGCGTTCCCGGTCATAGAACCAGCCCCATTTGTTGAAATATCGTACTGCACTTCTGATATGAGCCCAGAGCATTTTCTTACTTTTGTAACTTTCCCTCGCATGGTCATGAACAATCGTAACGTCAGGAAAATACAAAGTCTTTGCAACACGGTGAAGGCGGCGAATCAAATCAAAATCTTCGCAGTACATGAAATATCCGTCGTCAAAGAAAATATTGTTTTCCTGTAAAATGGAAAGCCGCATGAACATGAAGCAGCCAGAAAGACAAGGGGGATTCATCACCTTGTTGTAGCCACTTGATTTTAGACAGTAACGGTCATCGCGATTTTTTCCCCAGTCTTTTGGTAAAAAGCGGCGAAAAATCAAGTCTACGGGAGTGGGAAGGAGCTTACATAAATATTGCAATTCGCCATTTGGATATTCAACACGAGGAAGCACATAAGCGGTATCTGAATTCTTATCCATAAAGTTTATTAATGAAGAAAGAACATTTTCTTCAAAATAAATATCTGGATTAAGCACAACATGATAAACCGCGCCACTTTCAATTGCTTCCTGCATTGCAAGATTATGACTTGCACCATACCCCAAATTCTGGTTATGGATATAACGGATTTTTGTTCCTGCATTATTTGCTATATTTGCATATTCTGTTTCCAGTACACGCCATTTATCGTTTGGGGAATTATCAATTATATAGAAAATTTCCACACATTTTGAATTAAAGACAGACATAAAAAGTAATTCAATCTCACTTCTTGGTGTATTGAACAAAACGACGCTAGCTGTTAGCTTCATTAGAGTACCCTCTCATATCCAAGTTTTTCTTCGCTTACAAACTCTCTATCACTGTCATAAAATATCTGAAAATCTACCCCACACTTTTCTGCAAGATTCACATAAAACTGAATTACATCTTTTCTAATTTCATTTTTACAAAGCCATATATTTGTATCTGCATCTGACAACGGAGATTCTGTGCAAAAATATAAGAAAATACTCTTTGCACAATTACCTGACTTTCCATCAATAATATTGTTTAAGGCATACTCAAGCATAAATTCATCAATACCATTTGGAAATGTAGTAACATGCCATTTATCATTATTTATAAGAGAATCAGATAATGTATTAAGTTTTTTCTGTCGGTAATCTTCTGGTGCTGAACCGCAGAGAATGGCATAGTTAATCAACTTAAAAACTCCGATAAAATGATATTTCATTTATTTTTAATCAAATAATGACATCTACATATTTAGAATAATATAATGATTTCTCCTTACTGTCAATTAAACGATAATGAAATGTCATTATTATTCATAGTTATGGAAGGAACTTTCAAAAATAATCTAAGAGATGAATTAAACTATCTGGATATAACCGTAAAAGAACTTGCTTCAAAAACTGGTATTCCCAAACCTACAATTGATTGCTATTTAAGTGCTAGACATACTATGCCACCAGCAGATATTGCAGTGCGTATTGCTAAGGCGTTAAATGTATCAGTTGAATACCTTGTAACAGGAAAAGATGAAAAGATTGTTCCTCATGATTATATTTCATATCAACCATACAGATTTCTCCTGGAAGACTTAACTAAGCTTTCTGATGATGAAATAAAAACCGTTTCAACAATGATTCATGCATTAGCAGAAAAGAAGTAAACCTATAACTATACACATTACTTCATCTTCTATAACTCTTTTGATTTGACTACTTTACATTATTATTGTATAATTTACTCAATGAAATCTAAAGATATCATAGAAAAGACGCTTGAATCCTATAATGATATATTTGCTGATATTGTAAATGTATTACTCTTTAAGGGAAAGCGAATTATTACAGAGGACTCTCTTACAGATGCACAGCCTTTCTCATATTACAAGAATTGGAACAGAAAAGTTCGAACTCAAGAACGAGATGTTGCAAAACACTGGCAGAATGGGCAGATTCGAATTGCTTTCTTAGGCATAGAAAATCAAACTGAACCAGAACGTGAAATGCCATTGAGAATTATTGGATATGATGGTGCTGCTTATAGAAGTCAACTTCCACCAAAGAGAAAAAGAAAAAAACTTGATGAAAGAGAAAAAACATACTATCCTATAATTACTCTGGTTCTTTATTTTGGAACTAAACAGAAATGGAATAAAAATCTGTCTTTGAAAGATATTATTACTATTCCTTCCGAGATTGAACATTTTGTAAGCGATTATAAAATTAATGTGTTTAATCTGGCATGGCTTAGTGATAACGATATAAATGGCTTTCAAAGTGATTTTAAAGAAGTTGCATTGTATCTAAAAGCAAAGCGACTTGGAACAAAATACCAAGGAACCCAAAAAGAGCTTGATCATGCAATTGAAATCTTAGATTTGTTTTATGCAATGTCAAATGATAATAGTTATAAAGAAATTGAAGATGAATTAAGAGCTCAAACTATTGAGCCGCAAAGGAGGATAAAAATGTGTGAAGTTACTCAGAGAATACGAAACGAAGGTCGCCAGGAAGGCGAAAAAACAGCTATTAACAAAATAAGCACAATACTTACAAAACTCCTTGCCGCTGGTAAAACAGAAGAAATGAATAAAGCAATCCAAGACCGTGAATATCTAAAAAAACTTATGGATGAATATCAGAAATAATTCTCATCAATTCATTTAGGACTCTTTTCTTATCTGTTGTCCAGTTCGGCGCGAGCAGCAGGCTTTTCGGCGGATCGCCGGTGAGGCGGTGAATTATGCAGTTGTCTGGTAGGAGTGGCAGGGCTTTTTGCAGGAGGGCGAAGTAATGCTCTTTTGTGAGGGGCTCGTATTCGCCGGCTTCGTACATTTGCGAGAGGAGGGTGTTTTTGAGGACGTAGAGGGAGGTGATTTTTATACCCCATTTGTCATTTTGGTGAAGACCGGGCTCCATAGTATTAGATGCTGAAACTAGTTCAGGATGACGGGTATTTTGTTCAACATGACGATTTTGTTCTACCACAAACTTTACGGAGTTCAGCATGTCTTCTTCGCTCTCGCCGGGAAGGCCGAAAATCAGGTGGGTGACTATGTGGATGGATGGCGCTGCCTCGCGGATACGACTTACTGCATCAATGTAGTCCTGATTTGAGTAACAGCGGTTTATGAGCTGCCCTGTTTTTTCATTACTGGTCTGAAGGCCGAGTTCTATCTGGACAAAGTGATTCCGGGAGATTTCGCCGAGGCCTCGTAAAATCGCCGGGCTCAGACTGTCCGGGCGGGTGGCTACGGCAAGACCTGCAACTCCCTCGCAGTCCAGGGCTTCCCGGTATTTTGAAAGCAACACCGTGGGGTCGCCATAAGTCGAAGTAAAGCTCTGAAAATAAGCAATGTACTTTCCCTGACGCTCCCCGCTGCGGCCACGAAGTTTTGACTCAACAAGCTTTTTCCCCTGCTCCAGCTGCTCCGAAATTGATAGCCGCCTGCCAGCAGCTGACTCTCCTCCCCGGGCTATAAAATCTCCACTCCCCGCCTGTGAACAGAAAATGCAGCCACCAGTTCCTTTTGTCCCGTCGCGGTTTGGGCAGGTGCAGCCTGCATCCAGAGAAATCTTATAAGTCTTGCAGCCGAAAATGGATTGATAAAAAGTTGAAAGAGTTTGCACCACCCCACCCCTAAGCCAGCGTTTTAA
>OCTW011584583.1_pt1 | contig 18930 bp, 12 predicted proteins | sample 1539671 | NCBI WGS metagenome assembly OCTW01 (sample SAMN02144230, study PRJEB22623) | gut metagenome | biome: sheep rumen | host: Ovis aries | place: New Zealand
AATTGCTCGATGAATGCAAACTTTAGCCACTCTAAAGGAATGGTTATAGCAGTTTGAACCAAAATGCATTGGTACTTCTTTCATTTGTAAGATGAGATAGTGATGCAAGTAGTGTTGATATAACTCTTCTAGTTTTTGTTTTTCTTCGTTAGTGATTTTCATCTTGTCTATTTATTATGAAGACAACAAAAAAATAATCAAATATTTTATATTTTTGGTTTCCCTTCTATTGTATACAATAGGCATATTTAATGGTTTTTTGTCTCAATTCTTGAAATACCTAGTCTTATTATCTATGATAATAGCAGGTAGGTATTTAACTATGAAAAGAAAATTGTTATATGGATTAAGTGTTGCTTTACTTTTAGGGTTAGTCACAACTGGATGTAATAAGCCAGTGGAAGATAGACCATTCATTCCTGTTGAACCAGAAGTTAGTACGTTATCAAGTATTTCTATAAGCGGACAAAAGACTGAATATAAAGTTGGTGACGAATTTGAAAAACCTACTGTCACCGCTAGATATGAAGACGGTACAAGCAAAAACGTTACTTCTAAAGCAACATTTGAAGGATTTGATTCTTCTAGACCTGCCACTAATCAAACAATTACTGTTAAATACACCGAAAATAGTGTCACAAAAACAACTGCCTATAACGTTAATATCAAAGAGAATGTTGTACCTACTGAAACTACTTTAGTGAGTATCGCTGTTAGTAATCAAAAAACCGAATATGAAGTCGGTGATAGTTTTGTTAAGCCAACCGTCACCGCTACTTATAGCAATAGTTCGACTAAAGTTGTTACTGATCAAGCCACATTTATTGGCTTTGATTCTTCAGTAGCAGTCACTTCTCAAACCATTACAGTGTCATACACTGAAAAGAATGAAACTAAGACAATAACATATAATGTTAAGATTAAAGAAAAAGGTGGAGTCACACCTCCTCCAAGTGGACAAGTTTTGACATTAGAAATTGATCATGTAAATCCATATGGTGATGCATATTTTAATGTCTACTATAAAGGTGATAATGAACCATTCACCTATGGTGGTAATGAATTTGACCACTTAAATATTAATGGAAGCGCAGCACAATGGGTTGAATATAAGAACTTAGAAGCTGCTAAATATTTTAATATCCGTGTTGCGGATCCAAACGCTCAAAAATATGAACTCTCTTGGGTTAATAAAAGTGGCAAAGAATATGTAAATGCCTCCTTTGATAATCCTAACTATAATCCTGGTGGAGGAGGAGAAGGTGGAAGTGGAGAAGAACAAGGCGAAGGCGAAGTAGGAATGCAATTCTCTAACTTCTACGCGGATGGCACTTTTGCAAAGTTCACTTACGATAATGATCCATGTAATGTTAAAGACCATACTTACTCATATTTGAAATTTAATGGAGTTAAGCTACTCGCAACTGAAGTTGATAATGTGCCTGCTGCTAAATATATCAACATCCACGTCAGTAGTGACAAATTAAACGAATATAAATTCGAGTTTGTTGATGATCAAGAAGTTGTCTATTACACCTATACATATATTCCATCTAGTTCTGGTGGAGAAGGCGGAGGAGATGTCGATCCATCATTTGTTGATGATTTAGGTGATGACCATGCCCCTATTGCCCCTAAAGGCACCAATGTCGATAATATCGAAGTTCAAGGAATTGATAATATCAATTGGAGTAAAGGTAGATACTTTGATGTCTTTGATGGAGTTAGTGCTTCTTCAAATGGAAAAGATATCACTAGTTACGTCCAAGTAAATGGAAATGTTAATTATGGTGTTCCAGGTAACTACAACCTCGAATATGTTGTTGAATATGGAGCGTCAAACGCATCCTTTACTAGAACTGTGACCATTACTAATGACCCAATTAGTAGAGACACTGTTGACCATAAGCAAACTGCTCCAACTTTACCAACTGGAGAAAGAGGAAGCATTGCAACTGGAGAAGTAGATATTCCTCACCCAATTAATCCAAATAATATTGATAACGAACTCAAAAACAGGGCAGTTCCTACAAATACTTGGTATTCTGGAATTCTTGCAGAAAGTAAAGGAAGCGTCAGTAACACTGGCATCTTTGCTAACCAATATCGCGCTATGTTTAATGGAAAGAGCGTTGCTATTTCCGATGTTGGACAGGGTGGAACTCAAACCTTCCTACACGATAAAGACTCTTTAACTGGAGAAGATATTTCAACATTCTCAAACTTCTCAGTTGATGTTGATCATTTATTTGTTTCTACACCTAACTTAAATAGTGGTGCGAATATCAACTTAGTTAGCTATAGCGATAACTCCGCTAAATTTGCTTTTAGAAATAATGAATCAAACGTTGATGAAATGGTGATGTCCATTGCTCAAGGCTCTCCATATATTTTCTTTGAAAATAATGGTGGAGCGTTCAATTTAGATTTCAATTATATTGGAAGTGTCCAAGGATATAAATACTACAACCTCAACGGTGAAGAAGTTCATGGACCTAACTTTACTGGCGAAGCTTTAATTGTTGAACTACAAAAAGTTCATAGAACATTCGAATTCTCTATGACTGGAGATGGATTTGGTGCCGCTGTTCATAAGAACATCTATTTCTTAATCAACACCCCAAAAGCGTCAACTTATGTTCTTTCACATAAATTACATCCAGATAGCACTAAGCTTGATTCAGTTAAGGTTACTCCAAAAGATGCGAACTATATCAGCGTTGCGCCTTTAGGAGATGATTTCCAAAATGTCTCTGATGCTTTAACGATGATTAAAAGAATCCATAAACACGCTTACGCTATGCAAGACAAGGCGAATACTTCTTACACCGTTAATCATGAAACTAATGTTGTGGAAACAACCTTTAGAAGTAACATTCATCGTTTAGATAAAGATAATGTGAGTGATGTGCTATACACATTACAACCACATCAATATAAGAAAACCGACGCTACTATTAGTAGTTTCTATATCTCCTCAATGAGAGGAAAACTTAGATTTACTCAAGGTCTTGCTTTTAAAACTAGATTAGACTTTAGAGGTTTATTACCAAATCTTGCTGTTGCTTCTACTGATGGTGAATTTAAAACCAACATGGTTAACTATCTCAATTCTTTAGATGAACTTACTAACTATGACGGAACATATGTCAAAAAAGACGAAACACATCCTGAAGGAAAAGATGGTAAAGATGATGCGATGGATGTCAATGAACCATATTGGAACTCCAAGGCTATCTATCCTCTTTCTCAAGGTTTAATGGCCGCTGCTCAACTTGGAGAAGAGACTCTTAAACAAAGTTTCATCTCTAAACTTAGATATGTTTTAGAAGACTGGTTTAAATATGAAGGAGAAAGTGATGACCGTTACCTTTATTACAACAACACTTGGGGAGCGGTGTACACAAATAACAGTGATTTTGGTGTTAATGACAGATTAACTGATCATCACTTCACGTTTGGATATTTTGTATATGCTTCTAGTGTCTTATCAATGTATGATTCTACTTTCTTAAATCAATATCAAAGCACAATCGCTTTATTGAATAGCAATTACTTCAATATTGATAGAAACAATACCTCATTCCCATATATGAGAAATTTTGATTCATATAATGGTCATTCTTGGAGTGATGGATTTGGTAACTTTAGAGATGGCAATAACCAAGAATCAACAGGTGAAGCACTTAATGCTTATACTGGTTCATATTTATTTGGTTTAGCCACCAACAACCAAGAATTAGTGGATGCTTCAATCTATGCCTTTACAACTGAATTATATTCAGTTAAACAATACTGGTTCGATTATGATGAAACCAACTGGTATGGCCAAGCGATTCCAAAAGAAGCTGGTATCCACGCTTTAGGAATGATTTGGGGAGGAAAGAACGAACATAAGACATGGTTTGGTCCTTCTCCAGAATTCATCTATGGAATTCAATGGTTACCAACAGGTGAATATTTAACTAGCTACGCTTTAGGAGAAGAAGAGCAAGCGATGCTCACTAAGATTTATCAATCAATGATTGCTAGACGTGGAGGAGAGCCTCTCACATGGTTCTCTAATATGTGGAGCATTGAAGCAATGACTAGAGGAAATACAGTTTTATCGAAGTTTGATGCTTCTAAGATTCTTAATGATGATTATCCAAACGAATTAGTGGGTGCCTATCTTATGATTATGGGACTTAACCAATTCGGACTACATTCTGGCACTGATTATATGGAAATTGAGAACCAAGTAGCGTGCTCTATCTATGATAAGAATGGCACAAAGACCGCGCTTGTGTGGAATGCTTCTGGTTCATCTAAGACAGTTAAGATCCACGTTGGAAATCAAATAGTGGAGAAAACGGTGGAACCAGGATTTAATTCTTATTCACTTTAAAGCAAAACGAGAGAGAGGGTTGATCCTCTCTTTTTCATACATATGCATACGTATTTTTATGCTTGCGTAATTCAGAAAATGGTTGTAAGATATAATCAAGGAAAACGATTTCCTAATCACTCTATATAATAGGAGAATCGTTCTAACAACATAAAATTGATGATGTATCCTTTGTTTATGGATACACGAGAGGTGAACTTAATGAACAAAAAAATCATCCTTTTACCTTTAGCCGCCCTTACTTTGGGCGCTGTTTCATGTGGACCAAAAGGCGGCTCAAGTGCTAATGAGATTTCCGTTTGTTTCTTTAACGGCGGATATGGAACAAGCTGGGCAAACAAGGTTGCTAGTGACTTTGAAGCCGAGACTGGTATTAAAGTTAAAGTCAAAGCCGATGGCTCAATCGATACCAAAATTGAAGATATGATGAAAAAACCAAGATATGACATTATTATGTCACATGGTATCAACTGGAGAACCTTTGCCGCTAGAGGACAATTAGAAAATTTAAACGATCTTTATGCGATGGAAAACGAAGATGGTAAAACATTTGCGGATCGTTGTTTAGATGACGCTAAAAAAGCAAGCAAAATTGGTGATGACTATTATAAAGTTTGTTGGACTCGTGGTGCTGGTGGATTTGTTTATAACGTTGATATGTTCAAACAAAATCACTGGGAAGTTCCTAAAACTTATGAAGAGTTAGCCACTCTATGTGAAACTATTTATAACGCTGACATCGAGGTTGGCGGTGACTATGTTGTTCCAATCGTTTGGACAAAAGATCGTGCTTATTATTGGGATTACATTGTTTATGAATGGTGGGCTCAATTAGCAGGTATTGAAAAAATTGAACATTTCAAAACATTCTTAGGCGATGATGGAACATTAGAAAAAGGATACGAAGTATTCAACCCTAACACAAACTTAAGTGAGCTTAAGCAAGCCTATCAAAAATGGTTTGATTTAATTCCTTCACACAAGAATTACTGCAACGCCAATGCTGCAACAGTTGAGTTAACTACTGCTCAATCACTCTTTATCAGTGGTAAAGCAGCAATGATTCCGTATGCTCAATGGGCAAAGAACGAAATCCAAGAGAATCAACGCGTTCTATTCCCATTTGAAATTGCAATGATGGAAACTCCAAAAGTCAGTAGCACCGCCAGTGGATATAACTATAACGTCGGATTCGGCGATTCTATTATCATTCCAAAGAATCGTGATGAAGGTGCTAAAGCAAGTGCTAAAAAATTCATTAACTATTTAGCAACCAAGAAAGGTTGCAAGACCTTTGTTCAAGAAGCTCGTGGAGCTTTCTTAGCCTTTGACTATTCGCCTGTTGATCTTGGTGATTTAGCTAACGATAAATTTGTTAAGTCTGTCTATGACAAGATTACAAAATGCACAAACTTTAACCTTGATAGTGATGCTCCAGTCGCAAGATACAACTCATCTATTATCAAGGGTGCTTGGTATAACGATGAATATAAATACACTGAAGCATTTAGTGATCCTGACAATACTAGTTATCAACCAACGACTTTATTAGAAACCCTTTTCAGTAAAGCTAGAAGTCAATGGCCAAGTTTAATTAGTGCAATTCCAGTCGATTAGAAATATGACACGCATAGTAGAATCAGAAGAAAATTTACAAGCAAAGAAAAGACGCCGAAGAATACATATAAAGTCCTCTTCGGTCTTTGTCTTTGTGATGCTCTTCTATTCTGTCGCACATTTTGCTTTGATGTGGGTGGGAGTTAATTTTAACTCCTTTGCCCTTTCTTTTGAGAGATATAGCGAATCTACCGGAACGTATAAGTTTGTTGGGTTTGATAATTTATTCCTCAACTTCCAACGCGTATTTGACGCTGTTAAAACAAATCTCGATTTCTATGGAGATATGATTCCTGCCTCTTTAGCGTTCTTTGTTGTTTCCTGTTTTGTGACTTTACCAATCGCTTTATTCTTCTCATATTTCATTTTTAAAAAGATTTTAGCAAATGGATTCTTCAAGATTATTTTCTTCCTTCCATCTGTTATTCCTTTGATTATTTTAACAACTATTTTCTCAATCTCTGTAAAGGATACAGGTCCAGTTGGACAATTACTTTTAAAACTAGGTGTTCCTTCGGATACGTTCTTTGTGACGTCGGCAACATCTAAATGGTTAATTTGGATCTTCTGTGTCTGGGCAGGTATTGGATATGACGTTATTCTTCTTACCGCTGGTATGTCAAGAATCCCAAGAGACATTTTAGAATCTTGCAAGATGGATGGAGTCCCAACATTTAAGGAATTCATCCACATTGTCATTCCATTAACTTGGTCAACAATTACAACTTTATTCGTTTTTGGAATGATGTCGGTCTTTACTGTCTTCCTTCAACCACTTTATTTGGATTCGGTTCATAAAGAAGTGTGGACTATTGGAACACACATCTATAACGAATCAACAGCGATTGATGGTTATTCTAGACCTGCAGCGTTAGGTATTCTTTGTTCATTAATTGGCGCACCAATTATCGTTGGTGTAAGAGCATTATTAAATAGATTCTTTAGGGAAGTGAGTTACTAGTATGGGAAGCTTTGGTTACGCACTTCGTAAAAAGTGGAATAAAAAACGCGACGATATTCGTCAAGAAAGATATACGAGACAACACGATATCTTGTTTAGAAAGAATACGACCGAAAAGATTATTTTTGGTATTGTCTTTGTCATCCTTGTTCTTTTCGCGGTTTCTTTCATCTTCCCATTCCTTTGGATTTTTATTAACGCCTTTAAAGAACCAGCCGAATATAGTGCGAGCATGATGGGCTGGCCAACTCACTTTACAATGGAGAACTTTATTGAGGCTTTAACATTTAAAGAAGATAGTAGTGAAATGACAATTCTTCAAATGCTTGGCATGACCGTGATTATTGCTGGAGTTGGTACAGTGGTTACCGTCTTTACCAGCTCAACTGCCGCCTATGTTGTCGCTAAATACAAATTCTTTGGAAGAGGCATTATCTTCTCTGTTGTTATCTTCTCATTAATCGTTCCAATCGTTGGTTCCCTTCCATCTCAAATTCAAATCATGAGAGAAGTGCTCCATCTTGATGGCACGATTATTGGATGTATCTTCATCTATTCTGGTGGATTTGGAGCGAACTTCTTGCTTCTATATTCCTTCTTTACAAACTTAAGTTGGACATATATTGAAGCTGCTCGTATCGATGGGGCGAATGATTTTAGAATCTTCTTTAGAATCGTTCTTCCAATGGCAAGAGGTCCAATTATCGCGATTACCATTATCCAATTAATTGGATTATGGAACGATTATCAAACCCCGTCCATTTATTTACCAGACTATCCAACTTTAGCGGTTGGTTTAAGAGATATCTTCAATCAGATGTCTTTCTACCCAATGCCGGTGATCTTCGCCATCATCATTGTGGCGATGCTCCCAATCATTCTCATCTTCACTATCTTCTCCAAGATTATTATGGAGAACACTAGTGTTGGTGGATTAAAAGGTTAATTATAGAGTTTACTCTATTAGATATATTTACTTGGAGGTAAATGTTTATGAAATTTAATAAGTCAGTACTATTAGCATTATCCGCGATGGCAGTATGCGCGTTAGCAGGATGTGGACAAAAAGACACATCTCCTAATTGGAAATCAGGAGATAAAGTCTTTACACGTCGTATCGTTTTTGATACCTCAGTTGAAAATCCTGAGACCGTTCACTTCTATTTAGGTGTTAATAGTGCAATTAAAAGTGTCATTTTAGATCTTGATGATGTTCCTTATGGATATCATGGTGGAGTCTTATCAATCCCTGGTACATTCTTAAAAGAATTTGGACCTTTTGCGGATGAACAAGGTATCACTGTTGAATTCCAAGATCCAAATCAAGAAGATGTTTATATTCCTGTTGTTTTAGCGGAAAAGTTCATTACTACCCCTAAAGAATTCCAAGATATTCAAGACCACTTAACTGGAATCTATGCTTTAGGAAGTGATATTGATTTTTCGAACTTTGGTAATTTTGAACCATTAGGAGTTTATGGAAACGGTGATGAAGATCCTTCAAATAGTTATTTCCATGGTGTTTTAGAGGGAAATGGATTCTCACTTAAAAACATGACTGTTTCATATTCTGATGGCGCTGTTTCAACCACTAGTACTTCTGGATACCCATCAAATAAAGATGTCTATGATGAAAAGTCAACATATAAGAAACCATCTCATATTCATGGCAATAACTTTGGTGTTTTCCAATGTATCGGTAGTTCAGGTGTTGTTAGAAATCTAACATTTGATAATGTTTCTGTTCACGGACGTTGCTGCGTTGGTGTTATCGCTGGATTAATGCTAGGAACAGTTAATAATTGTTTAGTTAAACAAAATTGTTCCGCTTTAATGGATACCCATTTCTGGGATGATAATCTTAATGTTGGTGGTGCTTTTGGCACAGTTGGAGGATCAGGCAAAGTTAATAACGTTGTTTCTTTAACAAAGAACTCCACTGTTAGACCAACGTTTGAAGATTATTCTGATGAATATGTTGGAAAAGAAAGCACTACATGGGACAAATATGATCACCCATCAGCAAACCTTCCATATTGGAGATATTGGGGTGCTGATAGAGAAGACTCAAACGGACAAAAGATTACTGATAGTAATAATCAACAAACCAACGGTACTTATTCCTTTGTTGGAAAGAACTGGGGTTTAGTCAGTAACTGCTTAGGTAGAGCGTTTAAATATTCTTATAATCCAGATGATCAAAGTCAAACTAGAGACGTTGCATTTGGTCAAACAAATTTAGCAAAAAATGCTAAGAATCCAAATGAAGCTGTTGATATGGGTGAATTTGTTGCTTGCTCAGTTAAGAGTGAAACCGAACTCATGAATCCATCAAGTTATAACAGCACATTTAGTTCTGATGTTTGGACTATTGTTTCTGGACAATATCCTTCTATCCGCGCTGATGTCAATCATTACGATATTGCAAAATAATTAGTTTTATATAATAAAAAGTTATGGTTAAGTATTATTTTAAAGGGACAACTTTTGTTGTCGAAGATTTTCAAAAAGCAAAAAGATTTTGTTCTTTCTTCCCTGCAATTGCAGGAGTAGATGGCAAACCACTTTGGGCATTCTATGCGAATGTTGGACAATGCATGGGTGGCTTTGGTGTTGGTTCAAAAGACACACCAATCACTCCTTTTGATAGCGCAACTCTCGCTTATCAAAATATTCCTCTAAGAAGTTTTAGAACTTTCTTACGAGTGGATTCAAAGAATTATTCTCCTTTCTTTACTAATGATTCATCTAAAAGAGTGATGGAGATTAATAAAACCAGTATTACCATCACCGAAGAAAATGATGGATATCTTTTAACCGTAACTTATTCAACCGTTTCTCATAAGGACTATCCTGCTCTTATTAGACAAGTCACCATTAAAAATTTAGATAACAAACCTCATAAATATGATATTTGTGATGGACTTCCTGTCTTTTTCCCACATGGTTTAAGTAACGTTACCTATAAAGAACTCGTTTCTCTTATGGGTGCGTATTGCCAAATCGACATGAATAATAACGCTCCATTTGTGAAGTTTAAGACTTCTACTGGAGATAATTCTGTCGTCTCTTTAGCAAAAGAAGGAAATGGCTTTGTTTCTATTGATGAAAAAGGAAGTCGCTTATCTAATGTTGTGGAACTCGCTCAAGTTTTTGGCGATGATTCTGCTTTATTAGAAGCGAGAAATTGGAATAACAATGATGTTTCTTATTTTAAGAACTTAGATCAACAAACTGAAAACCAAATCCCATGTGCGTTCTCAGTGAAAGATTTTGAACTTAAAGCAGGTGAATTATATTCATTCGTGTCTTTATATGGATACTTTGAAGATATTGAACATTTCAACCGTTCATTAAATGAACTTAGCTATGATTCATTAATCAAAGAGATGAAAGTCACTGAGGATTTACTAGAATCATATCTTCCTAAAGGAATTAAGACCTCAAATCCATTATTTGATGAATATATTCGTCAAAGTGTTTTAGATAATAACCTTAGAGGTGGTTTCCCAATTATGATTGGGGATAAACCATATTATGTCTATTCTCGTAAACATGGTGATATGGAACGCGACTATAACGCGTTTAATATCCCATCCAACTACTATAGCAGTGGACCAGGTAACTTTAGAGATGTTAACCAAAATAGAAGAAGTGACTTATATTTTGTGAAAGATATCAAAGACTTTAACGTCAATATCTTCTTCTCGTTAATTCAAGTTGATGGACAAAATCCATTAACAGTGAAACCAACAACATTCACTCTTGATGATGAAAAAGTCCTCTCTAAGACCTCAAAAGAGTTAAAGGCGGATATTTTATCGATTGCGAAAGATTACGTCCCTGGAACGCTTTTAAGCGTCATTAAAAAGCATATTAAGGATAATAACGAGGCTTCAAAATTATTTGAAGAAGTCATTAAAGCTTCTAGAAGCAATTTGCATGCCTCTTTTGGAGAAGGATATTGGGTTGATCACTGGACCTATAACGTTGATTTACTTGAAAACTATCGTTCAGTCTATCCAGATAAGTTAGAAGAACTTCTCTTTAATGAAGACTACAAATACTTTTATAGCAAGGTTTATGTCGAACCACGTAGTGAAAAATGTGTCAAACGTGAAGATGGTAAAATCCGTCAATATGGCGCGGTTGATTTAAAAAGATTCAAAGAAGAAAACGAAAAAGCAGGTCTAAAAGGAGATGAAACCCTTTGGATGAAAGATCAAAATGGCAAGGAAGTTAAAACTTCTTTAGCAGGAAAGATCTTTAATCTTGCTTTAATTAAATTCTCCACTCTCGATTATGAACAAATGGGTATTGAAATGGAATGTGAAAAACCAGGTTGGAATGATGCGATGAATGGTCTTCCAGGACTTTTCGCCAGCGCGATGAGTGAATCAGTGGAACTTCTTAGACTTGTGAATTTCGCATTAGACACCTTTAAAGGTTTTGAAAATAGAAATATTCCATTATTAGATGAGCAATATAATTTATGTAATGTTGTTTCTAGCTCTTTAGCAAAACTTAACGATGGTTCTCTTTCCTCGTTTGATTATTGGGACAAGGTGACCACCGCTAGAGAAAAATTAAGAAAGAACACTCATGAATTCGCTATGAATTCTAATAAGTCAATTTCAATAAAAGAGGCCATTTCTTTACTTGAAAACATGAAAGAAGTCCTCTCAAAAGGAATTAATAAAGCAAAGAAACTCGGTAATGGCATTATTCCTAGTTACGTCATTAACGAAGTTGATAAATATGAAGAAACTGGTCGAGTTAATCACCTTGGTTTTGAAGTTGTTAAGCCATTACACTTTAAGACCGTTACCATTCCTCCATTCCTTGAAGCGAGTGCGAGAATGGCAAAACTTGGACAAGAATTCTTCTCTCACAAAGAATATGAATTAATCAAGCAAAGCGATTTAAGAGATCAAAAGCTTGGTTTATATAAGACTTGTGCGGATATTGAAGACGCTCCATTTGAAATTGGACGTGTTCACGCCTTCACTAAAGGGTGGCTAGAAAGAGAATGTAATTTCTTGCACATGACTTATAAATATCTCTTAGGCTTATTAAAAGCCGGATTATATGAAGAGTTCTACGATGAAATGAAAGTGAACTTTGTTTATAACATGGATCCATATATTTATGGACGTTCACCATTAGAAAATAGTTCATTTATCGTTCCTACATGTAATCCAAATAAAGCAATGCATGGACAAGGACAATTTGCTCGTTTAACCGGAGCGAACGCTGAAGTAATTGATATGTTTTATTACATGTTCCTTGGACCAAAAGCATTTAGCTATCAAAATAACGAATTAGTGTTTACCCCTTCTCCAAGACTCTCTAAAGAGTTCTTTGATAATAATGATGAAGCAAGCTTCCCAATCTTTAATAGTTGTGTTATCACATATCACAACCCAAATAGAAGAGATTGCTATAAAGGTGTAAACCTTAAATATCAAGTTAACGGAAAAGAATACAATTCTTTACGTGGACAAGTTGCGGAAGATATCCGTAACGGAAAAGTTAAAGAAGTGAGAATTGAGATTGAATAATGAATAAGAAATTTCTCTTACCATTTTTACTAACCACTCTATCCATTGCGTCATGCTCAATGGATGGTTTCTTTAATGGTGGAGAAGGACAAAGCAAAACTGATTCAATCCAAATCGATAAAATCAAAGTCTATAGTGATGATGGAAAAGCTCATGTTTTCTATACATCCACAGAGAATCCGTTTGCCTATAAAAATAACAGCTTTAAGAAGTTATTGATTAACAACAAGGCTCCCCAAAGTTACACATATGATCAGTTTAAACACGAAAGTGGATATTTCGATATTCAATTAGACGACTATTCCGCTTCTAATTACACTTTTGTGTGGATGAACTCTAATGAACAAAAATATCTAAAAGGTTCAACTAGAGTGGTAGAAAGAAGTAGCCCTTCTGGTCAAGACACCAAAACTCTTTCTAGCATTGTTTTATCCAATAAAGTAACAGAGTATGAAGTCGGTGACACTTTTACAAAGCCAACCGTCACTGCAATTTACTCTAATGGGGATGAAGAAAACGTCACTAATGCGGCTGTTTTTTCTAATTATGATATGAATCAAGCTGGTAGTTATAACGTTTCAGTGACCTATAAAGACAAAAGCACCAGTTATTCAATTACTGTGAAAGCTAAAGAAGTGCCTGTCACTTTATCAAGAATTGAAGTGAGTAACGTTAAAAGTGAATATTACGTTGGTGATGCTTTTGTTAAGCCAACTGTCACTGCGATTTATAGTAACAACAATAGTTATGATGTTACTTCATTAGCCACTTTCAGTGGATATAACATGAACGCTGCTAATACATATACAGTTAATGTTTCCTACAATAGCGTTTCAACAACTTATCAAATCACTGTCAAATCTCAAGATGATGTTACTTATCCTAGTGGATACACTAACCTTATTTGGAGAGATGAATTTAATGGAACAGCAGTCGATTCTTCAAAATGGGATTATGACTATGGAGATGGTTCCTCTATCGGTGTTTGGAGATGGGGAAATAATGAAGCTCAATGGTATAAGCCAGAAAACGCGACTGTCAGTGATGGCAAATTACATATCGCTGGTAAAAAAGAATCAGTAAGTGGATATGATTACACTAGTTGCCGAATGGTAACACGTGGAAAATTCTCATTTAAATATGGATACATCGAAGCAAAGATTTCTCTTCCTGAAATTACTGGAATGTGGCCTGCGTTTTGGATGCTTCCAGAAAATAATGTTTATGGCGGTTGGCCTCATAGTGGAGAAATCGATATTTTAGAGGCTCGTGGAAGAATTACAAATCAATCTACTTCAGCGATTCATTACTCCAATTTAAACGGCGACCACGACCAAAAATATGGTGGTTATACCTTTAGCGGTGGAAAGACTTTATCAAGTTATCACACCTATGCTTGTGAATGGACATCGACATCTATTAAGTTCTATGTTGATGGATATAACTATTTGTCATATAGCAATTCTGATTGGTCTACAAAAGGAGCACCTGCCAGTACTACCGCTCCATTTGATCAAAACTTCCATATTATTTTAAATCTCGCTATTGGAGGAGACTTTGATGGTGGAGCATTACCTCCTACATCATTTACTAGTGCCAACATGAAAGTTGAATATGTGAGGGTTTTCCAAAAATGAAATTAAACAAAATCGTTTTTGCGTTTGCTTTATTACCAATGATTCTTGCTGGTTGTAATAAACCTCAACAACCAAGCGGATACTCTTTAGTGTGGGCCGACGAATTTGACGGAACCTCATTAAATGAACAATATTGGGATTATATGACTGGAAATGGTCGAGAATATGGAAATCCTGGATGGGGTAATGGCGAACTTGAATATTACAAAAAAGAAAATGTCTCATTAAAAGATGGGCACTTATATATAACCGCTAAAAAAGAGCAAACTACAGTTAGATATCCTGGAGAAAGTGTTGATACAACTTATAACTACACTTCCACAAGGATTAGAACAACCGGGAAAGTCGCTGTTAAATACGGAAAAATCGAAGCGCGTATCTCTTTACCAGCGCAAAAAGCTATGTGGCCAGCGTTTTGGATGCTTCCTGAAGACTATACAAAATATGGTTCATGGCCAATGTGTGGTGAAATTGATATTATGGAGGCTAACGGAAACTCTGATGGCAGTTCAACTGCTGCACTTCACTATTCAACACAAACTGGTGTTCATAATTTTGAAACCGGCACAAATTTCTTAGAAGCAGATGACAGTATTGAAAACTTCCACACTTATAGTGTTATTTGGACAAAAGCCCATATGAAATTCTATGTTGATGAGGAAGAATATCTCGTAGTTAGAAGAGCGCAATGGGGGACTTCTGCAGTTAGTAAAGAAGAAAACCCAGTGGCCCCATTTGACCAAAAGTTCCATATTCTCCTTAATATGGCGGTCGGTGGGAACTATGTTCATGGTGATAACCCATATGCAGATTTTAAAGAAGCAGAAATGAAAGTAGATTATGTACGTATATATCAATTAGAAAGTGATAGAACGGAGGAATAAAAAATGGAAGCAAAAGCGAATAGAGAAGAAATGAAAAGACTTGAACGCGAGCAAGAAAAGCAAGAACGAGCGGACCGTAGAAAAAGAGAAATCGTCTACAAGAAGATGATCGCGGACCAAAAAGAATCACTCAAAGGTGAAAAAGTCGCTCCTGCTGGTAGTTATATTTCTTTACAGCACATAAATAAAATTTATCCAAACACTGTGCAAGCAGTCTTTGATTTCAATCTCGATATTAAAGAGAAAGAATTCATTGTTTTTGTTGGTCCTTCTGGATGTGGCAAATCCACAACTTTAAGAATGATTGCTGGACTCGAAGAAATTACTGGTGGAGACCTCTATATCGATGGAGTGTTCGCTAATGAATTAGAACCAAAAGATCGTGATGTTTCCATGGTCTTCCAAAGTTACGCTTTATATCCACATATGACCGTTTACGACAATATGGCGTTCGGTTTAAAAATGAGACATGTTCCTAAAGAAGAGATTGATGAAAGAGTTCATCGCGCTGCTAAGATTCTTGAAATTGAAGACTATCTTGACCGTAAGCCAAAAGCTCTTTCTGGTGGACAATGTCAAAGAGTGGCTCTTGGTAGAGCAATTGTTAGAAATTCTAAAGTCTTCTTGATGGATGAACCATTATCTAACCTTGATGCAAAACTCCGTGTTCAAATGAGAAGCGAGATTGTTAAACTTCATAATTCCTTAGGAAGTACAACAATTTATGTTACCCATGACCAAACTGAAGCGATGACAATGGCGAGTAGAATTGTTGTTATGAATAAAGGCTATATTCAACAAATTGATACTCCAAAAGTTATTTATGATCATCCTGCTAATACATTTGTCGCAACATTCGTTGGTTCCCCTGCCATGAATATCATTGAAGGAGAATACACCGATAAAGCGATTAACTTAAAGGGAATCACCTCTATTCCAGTGACTAAAGAAATGAGAGAGGCTCACAAAGCGTTTTACGGAAATGAAATCGTGATGGCGGAAAAAAGAATTGCAGAAATCTCTGCTCTATTAGAAGAGCATAATGCGAGCAATCCAAAAGAAGAACCTCTTAACGTTGATGATGATTCAGAAGTGATTAAACTAAGAGAAGATATCGCTTATTACCAAGAGTGTTTAAATAGTGAATCTCATAAAGTCTTGTTTGGCATCAGACCAGAAGATGTAAGAGAAATCGAAGTTGCGGTTTTAGTGAAGAATCAATCAAAGACAATTGAACTTCCATTAACAATCGCCGAACTTCTTGGTAATGAATATTACGCACACCTTGATTTCGGTGGAGTTGATTTGATTAGTAAAGTCAGCGCTGAAAAGGAATTAAAAGAAGGCGACAAAGTTAAAGTCATCTTCAATCTTGATAAAGTTTCTTTATTTGACAAAAGAAGCGGAAAGAATCTCAAACAATTTAAAAATAACTAAGCATATATATGACTTCGCTTGTTGGAAAAGAAAAACTAATAGAGCTGAAGAAAGATAATATCAAAATTATATTGCTCTATATTTTGCCTACTCTTGCTTTTGCGGGAGTAGTCGCTTTATTTTTTATCTTTTCTAACCGCAATTTAAGAACATTATTTCCTATCTTACTAGCGATTATCACAACAATATACTTTGTATATATTTTGTTTTTAAGTGTTATACCAGTAAAACAACACGTAAGTTATATGAAAATGTGCAAAGAATCGCTTAGTGGTACGAAATTTGAGAATCGTGTTTTCTGTAAAGAGATTGAAGAAAAAGAAACCACAGTAAGAGGCGTATCTTGTTTAGGAATTCACTTTTTAGAAGCTGATGAAAAACAAGAAATAGTAAGATACGTCACTTACGATAACAAAAATGTCTTTGAAGTTAACAAATCATATAAGATTCACACTCATCATCAAATAGTGGTGGCTTATGAGGAAACTGGTAATGAAAAAGGTTGCTAAGAAAGATTTCAATACCTTCCTTGCTTATTTTGGTTGGACTATCCCTATTATGTTGATGGTCTTTTGGGCATCATATTTTTTCATTTATCGACAAATCTATGCAACTAAACCATATGAAAAGATTACGATTTTATATGCGGCTTATGGAGTAAAAGATAATTCCATACACACAAAACTTAAAAGCGAATTAGAAAGTCACAACTGTTACGAAGTGAACCATTATAGTTACAACCGTGATTCTCAGGATTTAATTAAGCACTATAACGCTTTAGCCCCATTATGTGATTATTTCGTTTTTTCAGAAACTGATCTTAACGATATGCACGAAGCAATCGAAAAGAACTTTAAGCCGGTTTCTACTGATTTAGTTAGCAAATGTAATATCCCTAGTTCCTATTCATATTATTCTTTTGGAACCACTAATTACGGTATCAAACTCTACGATAAGAGTGATGAGACTTATAATAGTGGTAAATATTTCTCTAATTACATTAATTTCTCAAATGGAACAAACGTTGATTCTTACTATTTATTAATTAACAAAACTAGTGTTAACTTTGACGAAAGCGCGAATCATATCTTAGGATATTTAGGACTGGAGTATCTATTTAATGAACTCAATTAAAGAATGCCACAATCGTTTTGAACTTCTTGGGGATCGCTTAAAAACACGTCTTTTTGATTTCGTGTGGTCTTCTTTTTTAGTGTTTTTGTTTTTATTACCTCTACTTGCCTGGATTATTACTTGTAATTATGTCTTTGTTCCTAAAATCACTAACGAGAACTTCTTTTTGTATTCATTAATTATTTATCTACCATATATTCCTTTAGGAATGATTTTTGGTTTAGGAATCACGGGCGCTTTATATTACTGTAAGCGTTTAGCGTGGGGAGAAGGATCAAATGTTACTAGCGACTTATTTTATGGAATTGGTAAAAACATTAAATATTCTTTAATTACCTTTTCGCTTATCTTCCTTTTTTATTCGCTGGTGAAGATTGGCACTATCCTTTTAGCGTACACTCTACCAAATGTTTCTAGCGCGATTCTTACTGCCTTACTTTATGTAGCCTTTTTTGTCATCTTTTTGATTTTATTTTTCACATTAACTCAATCGCTTATTTATAAAGGCACATTTATTCAACTTTTATCAAATTCAGTGAAATTCACCTTTGGAATGTTTGGATGGAATCTTTTAATCCTCTTAGTGGTTTTATTCCCGTTCCTTTGTTATGAATTTATTCCTTTCCAAATCGCTCAATACATCGCCATTGGAGTGTCATTACTTTTCTATTTCACCTTTTCGCTTTTTGTTTTCACAATCTACTCCCATTCGATATTTGACTTAACAATCAATCAAGATTATCCAGAGATATATCGAAAAGGATTAACGGAAGAAGAAAAATAAAAACTCGCTAGATATGAAACCAGCGAGTTCTTTTTTGCTTTATCAATTATGCACCTAAGAATATCAGTTTGAAGTTATCGAAGTTTACGCTTCCATTTTCACACACTAAGTTAATACTTAACTCTTTAGCGTTTTTAGGTAATGTAATATCTTCTTCATTTGATGCAAATGCATCAGTAGTGACATTAATCTTCTTTAATGTTTCTGTTTGCTTAGTTGCATCATTTTCATATTTGAGTTCAACATAGGCCACTGTATCTGCGCTATTCCTTTTAGCGTCATATGAGAATTTATATTTGAAGTTGGAGTATGTACATTTAATACTTTGGAAATAATGTGCTTTCTTTCTAGTTGCTTGTGTTTCTTCAGTTGAGGCCGCTAATAAGAATGATTTAGATCCATGAGTGTGGTCATCACTAAGAGAAATTGTTCCCTTATGTCTATTGACATCCTTAGCTTGCCAACCAAAATAGTTGTTGTCTTCATATTCTTCTAAAGATTCACAATCAGCGTTACTGATTTTATTGA
>OCTW011612025.1_pt1 | contig 18927 bp, 15 predicted proteins | sample 1539671 | NCBI WGS metagenome assembly OCTW01 (sample SAMN02144230, study PRJEB22623) | gut metagenome | biome: sheep rumen | host: Ovis aries | place: New Zealand
TATCAAAGCCAATTTCTTCTAGGTCAACTCTATATACAGGAAAATACGAGCGCTTCCAATCTCAGGTTGGCATATGACGCTATTAAAACATCCTCAGAACATGGTATATACGAAGCAGGGGCATTTATGGCATACTTTTATCTCTATGGTAAAGTAATCCCACAGGACTTAGACGAGGCTGAACGTCGCATCAAAATAGATGACGATTATAAAAAGAATCCTATATTCGTACAGATGATGATTGATTTATATACCCAAAAAGGCAATTCCATGCTGGCTGATGTTTGGCAGTCAAAATTAAAGAAACTAAAACAATAACTTTTAATTCCGATAAAATATGAAACTATTATGCCCAAATTGCGGAACGCAACATGAATCTGGCAAGTTCTGCCCAGAGTGTGGAGGCAAACTTCAAGAAGTTACTCCAGAACTAGTGTGCCCGTCTTGTGGATACAAAGCAAAATCTGGTAAGTTCTGTCCAGAGTGTGGAACGAAACTGACCGAGCAAATAGTTAGCTCCGAAGAGCCTGCTAAAAAAGAAACAGCAGAGCGCAAGTTTAACGAACGTGACCCTCGTTTTGCTAAGTATTACGACAGGAAAGGCTTCCCTCGTGTTATTCCCCAAGAAGAACGTGAAGCGGCAATTGAAGATCTTACACCATTCGCAAGTCAGAATATTGCAGAGGCAAAAATGCTATTGGGAGGTATCCTAGCGGGTGATTCTAATATAGATACCATAATAAGAGGTGCAAAGCTTGTTAAAGAGGCGGAGGATGCAGGAGATAAATTAGCTTATTACCAGATGGGAATGTTGTATTTTTTGGGAGTTGATACAGTCGCGGAACAAAATCATGATGAATCTGAAAAAAGACTGCTTGAAGCGTATCAAGAATATCAGGATGGTGATACAGCGGGATTACTAGCTAATTTATATGCTTTCAGCGCAGAGAAGTGTGATTATAAGAAAGCCTTTGATTATGCAACTATCGCAGCTGAAGATGATGAATGTGGCGGCTACCTTGTTTTAGGATCATTATACTTAAATGGGTGGGGAGTTGAAAAGGATGTCAACAAAGCACTTGAAAACTATAAAATGGCAGCTGCCCTTGGAGATGAAACGGCCATGAATCAAATTGGTTTCATTTATATGGGCAATGATGAATTAGAAGCTAATCCAGAACAATCCTTCTATTGGTTCAATGAAGCTGCCAAGAAAGGTTCTAATGTAGGAATGTTTAATTTGGGATGCTGCTATAGAGATGGCTTTGGTATTGAGGCCGATATAGAAAAAGCTGCGGAATGGTTTAAAAAAGCCGCTGAACTGGGCTATGTAGATGCTATGTGCGATTTGGGCGAATATTACCAAGAAAACCTAGTTGATTATAACAAGGCAAAGATGTGGTATCTAAAAGCAGCAGAATTTGGCTCTCCTGAAGCACAAAACAAATTAGGAGTACTTTGCGCTGATATAGATAATGACTATAAAGAGGCTATTAAATGGTATAAGGCAGCCATGGAACAAGACAATTCTTGGGCGTATAGGAATTATGCTTTCTGTCTTTGGAACGGCAATGGCGTTAAGGAAAATAAGAAAAAGGCCATGGAGATGATGCAAAAAGCAATTTCTTTAGGCCATCCTGATGCCGAAAATGAACTCAACGAAATGCAACAAGAACTGGCAAACAGTAAAAAGGAATATGCTAAAGGTTCTCAACCAAAGAAGAAGCAAGTAAAGGAAAAAACAGAGGATGTCATAATTAAAAATGTTAATTTTTCCACTGATGGTCGTAAGACTCTGTTTATGGAATTCGATTGTGAATACAACCGTGAATTTGATGATTATGCAATATTTTTCTGTGTTTATGCTAACAACAAACACATAGACAGTCCTGGAGTAGCATATGGCAATGGTACTCCATTGTCAAAAAATCGAGAGAAATTCAGATTCCAAATTCCAAGTTACCGACTAGACTTAGAAATAAACAAAATAAATAATATATCATTTAAAATTGAAGTACGCCAATTGGATGAGAGATGGGATGGAACACAAGATTTAAAGACATTCCAATTAATTGCATCATGCGAGAACAAATTAAAACTTTATTATGAATTTCATTTTTTCAACAAAAACATACTAGAAATAAAATAGTTAAGATAAAAAAGTTATAATATGAGCATTTCATCTGATCAATATTGACAACGATATAGATAATCACACAAATTCCTGTAGTAATACTAAGCGTTACTTGGACTATTGTTTACAAATTGAAAAATATAAGCCCTAATAAGAATATTATAATGGGAATATTAGATAATTGAAAACCACTGGGTAATTATTGCTTATCGTTATGACCTTTATGTAAAGGAATGCATAAGGTATATTGCAACAGAGAAAAGAACAAATAAAAAATATTGGAATCCTCTAAAACTTTTTGAAACGGGCGATGCAGTAGATTAATCGCATCGCTCGTTTGTTATTAAATTTTTTACTTGTCACTACTTCCTCACTGCCCATCGTTTGAGGAGGAAGGTAAGAAAATAAGGGAAAGTATAGAATTTTTCATTAAAACCAATATTTCTACTGCACAACTTGATTCCGAATTTTATATCAGGATAGCGGTCGTCAGTGATTAGCTTGTTCAATGATTTTGCATCACTGTCGTTGGCTTTTACCTCTACTGGGATTAGCGTTTGTGTATCACGTATGAAGAAATCCATCTCAAGGGTTGACTTCTCGTTGCGATAGAAATACAATCCGTATCCTTGTTTATACAGCATTTCTGCCACCACGCTTTCATATATTGCTCCCTTACAGGTATTAAAGTTCCTGTTCTCACGAAAATCCAACTGAGCTTCATCGTCCAAAGAGGCTATAAGCAAACCGATGTCATGGTAATATATCTTATAGATATTAGGTATGTAATTGCCTTTCAGTGGCAGCGAGACATCAGCAAGACAATAGCATATATCTACAATTCCTGCGTCCCTGAGCCATTCTACCGTACCGATATAGTCACGCGAGCGTGCATTACGTCCAACCTTCGTAATCTGAAACTTTTTGTTTTCCTTGGCAAGGAATATAGGTATATGGTCGTATATGCTCTTTATCTTACCCTTGTCTAATCCCTGGGCGTATTTAGTAATGTCCTCCTCATAGTCAAGCAACAGCTGACGCTGTATTCTCAGTACATCGCCAAAATGTCCCTGCTCAATATACTTGCTGACGACCGCAGGCATACCCCCCGTAACCATATAGTCCGTAAAAGCAGCAGACAAGGCGGTCATTTCGCTGTCAGTCAAGGGGCACACATCTATCATTTGCTGCAACAGATGGTCTATATGTTGCTCATTATATCCCTTTGCCCACAGAAATTCCTCAAAATCGAGCGAGTGCATAGTATAATCTTCCTTATACCCTACGCTATTTGACTCTATCTCGTTGTAATTAATGCCCATCAGGGAACCCGAACAGATGACATCATAACGCCTGTCCATGCAAAAAGACTTCAGGCTTGTCGCCGCCTGCGGAGTCTGCTGTAACTCATCAAAAAATATCAGTGTATCACCTGGTATGAGCTTTACGTCAGGGATTATCATACTGATATTACGCAGTATAGTGTCAACTTCGTAACCATCAGCAAAGATATTGCGAAATACAGGTTGCAGTGCAAAATTGATATTAATGACGCTACTATAGTTATTTGCAGCGAAATGCTCGATAGAAAAAGTCTTTCCTATCTGCCTTGCCCCTTTTACTATAAGTGGCTTACGATCTGCATTTCTTTTCCAGTCTGTCAAAAACGTATCAATCTTTCTCCTCAACATCTTACTATATATTAAGTATTTATGCTGCAAAGTTAGGCTTTTTTTCACAAAATTCCAAGAATTTCGCGATGATTTTTCACAAAATTCCTGAGATTATATTGATTAATTTCACAAAATTCCAAGAATTTCGCGATGATTTTTCACAAAATTCCTAAAAAATACCACAGATGCTGTTTCTGTCACATTACATATTTGGGACATTAAAAAGAGAAACGGTGCTATGAGGATTCATAGCACCGTTTCTCTTTTTACATTTTTATTTCTTCCACGCATTCACCACCTCACCTATGTACATGGAGTGGATGCCGTCAGTATAGTTGCGATACATATTCTTTGGCACGTCATCAGTGAAGCCATTCGGGTCAAACGGTGCCTGGTACATCTTACGGCATTCTATCACCATCGTAGCCTCTTTATAATAAGGTGTGCCGTTGGCAGTGTAGGCAGTATGCAAGCCAAGTGTCTTTGCCTTGTCGCTGTCATCGCGTCCGCTCTTATGCCCCATATAGTCCAGCACGCGACTGTTCTCTACGTCAAACACCATCACGGTGAAATACTGCTCCCGGTCCATAAACTCCTTAGTATAGCGTTTATCGGCAAGATAAACGGTCAGAGCGGTGCGTCCCCACAGGGTACCGATGCCACCCCACCCTATAGTCATGGCGTTATGCTTCTCCTTGTTGCCTGCAGCAAGGATTTCTGCATTATGGAACCACTCGAAGCCATTCTCCTTGAAATCATCCCTGACCTCAAACTTCTTAAAGCCATTCTCCTCCTGGGCACACGCAGTGCCTACACACATAATAGCAGCAAACATAGCTGCGGCCGTTCTTCTAAAAATCTTTTTCATATCAATCTATATTTATACTTATTTTTGAATACAGTCAAGGCAATACTTCCTTAAATCGCTCCACTTATAATACACAGAGCCACATACCGGCGTAAGCTGCGGCATGGTGGCCTCACGTTCATTCAGCAAGACCTTGACAAGTATGTCGGCACCAGACTTGCGATAGAACACTATCTGTATGTTGCTTGCCATAGGGAAGATGCGGTATGAGTACCACTCATTCTGCTCTAACTGCTCCAGATTGTCATAACGCGTGCCATAGCCGTTAAGGTTAAGCATACACACCGTAGGCATTACCACCACCTCATGGCCAAAGCGCAACGAGGCCGTGACATGACTCTTTGCTGAATCATCAGCAAGTGCCAGGCAGGAGTCTGCCTTCTCCACTATATTACGCAGCAGATGGCATTGTCTGAGCATCTGTACACTGCGGCCTGAGAGTGACGGACCATGCGACGTGTACCACTCAGCATTCCTCACAAGCCAAATGTTATAGAGTTCCTCATCTGTGAACAGTCCTTTCATACACACGCGTCTGTCTGGCTCAAGGCTCTGCATATCAGCATACAGTTTCCATATATTATCAATGACAAAACGCGTGGGGTGCTCTATGTGGGCACGCCAATAGTCTTCACTGCGGAAAAGACTGTTAAGCAACCGTACAGGCGAGAAATGGCGCTCACGGAACGCCGTCAAGCCGTCACTGCCCTTGTCCTTGCCTCCGTCATCCATCTTCTCCTTGTTATTTATATATGTCATATCCACACTTGAAGCATCCATATCTATCTCAAGTTGCGGACTGCGGCCCTGAAATTCTGCTAACTCATTAGCCATAGACAATATACACCGTATGACGATGGAACTGCGTGCCTCTATCTTGTTACCAGCCTGAAACAACTCAGGGAAACGCTCATACATACGCTTTGCTATGCCACGATGCTGTCGCGCCCCAAGCGGTGTCAGTTCTCCGTCACGACCATGAGCCCACTGTCTCAATGTGTCAATGCTCGCCATCAATGCCAAGCCCTTATCCGTCAGTTGAGCAGAGTCTGCAGCCTCCCTCAACACATCATACGCCTTTTCATAGGCTGTGCGCCCTATAAGCCAGCGTGAGCCATGACGGCCGTAGTGGCTGAGGTAAAACACCTCATAGCCTTCAGGCGCAGGAGTGAGGCTCACACCCTTTGGCTCAGGATATGCGAGATAATTATCCGCACACACGGCAGCGTCACGCATGAAATCATCATGAGACGGCTGCGCCGTAGAGTGTGTGACTGTTATACCTGCCACGCAGCAAGTGACGAGCAGCAGTTTCAGTGAAGAAAAGTTTTTTGTTAACATATAGATATTTTTTGTATATTGTTTGACCTACAAATTTACACAAAAAATTCTTATTTAGACAATACGTTACCAAAAAATCCAAGCAGAGGATTACTGTTTTCTTGGGTTATCTGAGGTTTTCTAATGATTATAGGATTTAAGGATGTGGTATTGCGCCGCTGGCTTTAGCAGATGAGAATGACTCGCTTATTCATTGATGAGAAAAGGAGGGGGCTGGAGAGAGGAGGCAGGTCGTTGTGGTACAGCGACATACTGAACGACGGTGATGCTTAATTCTTAACTCTTATTTCTTAATTTATTACCCACCATCTGGCACAGTGTGAACGAAGTACATAGAATAAGGACAAAATCGTCATTTCGCACTCTGAAAAACTTCAACAAAAAAACTCAAAATAGAGAAGGAAATAGACTTTTCCTGTGCAAAAACATACCCATTTACCCCTTTTTTATCGTTTTTTTCACTAAAACGATAGCTTTCACACTGTCAAAGCTATCGTTTCACCTCCTCAAAGCTATCACTTTACACCGTGAAAGCATAGCTTTTACAGCGTAAAAAAGAGTGTTTTTATACTCCGGACTTTATCCTATCACTGATTATCAAGCAGTTACGACATCCTGTAGATTTCGCTGTAGCAAACCACCGGCAAAAAATTTCAAAATATCGCAAGCATGGAGCGTTAAAAAAAAGCGCAAAATAGGACATTTTATCGATTTGCTGTTTTTTCACCAGTAACATTTAGCATACATTTTTTCCTATGTTTTCACTGTTCTTTTTTTGGAAAAGAGGGAAAAAAGAAGTAATTTTGCATTGCATAAACAGAACAAGACAATGGATACGATACTGAATATAGGAGACAAGGTGCGCTTTCTCAATGATGTAGGAGGCGGCAAGGTAAGCGGCTTTCAAAAAGGCGGCATAGTGCTGGTGGAAGATGAGGACGGCTTTGAGGTTCCAGTAAGGGCCAACGAAGTGGTATTGGTAAGCGATTCAGAGAAGAAGATTAACCGTCAAAATACCAATACGCCACAACAACAGAGCACACCAGCGGCAAAGCCTGTACCCTCTCCCATCCTCCCTGCACGCTCAAAGTTGGTTAAGGAAGACAACAACGATAACGCGCAATCACTTGAGGAACGCATAGCACAGTTGGAGCGTACCGTAAAGAAACTATCACGACGCATAGATGAGTTAGAAGCCGCGAAATCGCTGCGTGAGCGTCTGCAGGAGAGCGGTATGAAGGTGACGAAGGCAAAGCAAGGCTCACACTCTCAGCAGAAGCAGAGCGGTCCTATTGAGATAGATTTGCATGCCACAGAATTACTTGAGACCACAGCCGGGATGTCATCACACGATATAAAAGAGTACCAACTGGATGTATTCAGGCGTACCATGCAGTCTCATTTGAAGGAAAAAGGCTGCAAACTTATATTCATCCACGGTAACGGCGACGGCATACTAAGGCAAGCCATCATATCCGAACTGAAACGCAACTACCCACAATGCCAATGGCAAGACGCGTCATTCCAACAGTATGGCTTTGGAGCAACCATGGTAACCATAAAATAACAAATATAACATACACAACAAATAAAGGCGGATATTCACCATATCCGCCTTTATCTTTTACTTAACGTTTATATTCTTATATGTAAAGCCCTCCACTATCTCCGGATGGAAGTCCTTGTTCTTTGCCGTCACCGTGATATCCTCAAAGTTAAAGTTTGACAGGTGGTACACCTCCTCTTGCTGTTTCACATTAAAGAAGGTGCTGCAGTCCACGTTACAACGTCTCATCGTGATATGGTCACTATATGACATAGGCTTGTCCTTCCTACCCTTCAGGTCATAGAACTGTGTCCACGGCGCCACCAATATGAAGTTCTTCACTGGTCCCGTAATGTCCTCGACGGTGATATATTCATAGCGCTGCGGTGTGTCAGGTCTCATCTTCAGCCACAGCAGGTTGTTGGCCTGTGAGGAGATGTTGATGCGACGCAGAATGATGTTGCGACTGTGGACAGACTCTGAGCCCAGCGTCAGGCATCCATGGCAGAAGCCATACTCACAATCCTCTATTATAATATTAGAGTTGGCGCCATTGCCCACGCTCTCTGCCGGTATCGTCACGCCCTCGTAATTCTTCATAAACGCGTCGGCATAAGGACCCTTACCGCCCTTTATGGCCACGGCATCATCGTTGACTGACATATAGCAGTTCTTTACCAGCACATTCTTCACCACGTCAAGGTCTATGGCATCCGTAGAAGGACCTTTTGACGTGTCGGGCTTTCCGAGCGAATAGATACGCAGAGATAGCAGCTTCACGTTCTCACAATTATAGAAATGAGATGTCCAGAAAGCAGAGTTCTGCAGCTTTACGCCCTCTATCTGCACATTCTTGCAGTTAGACACATACACCAGTCTTGGGCGCTGTTCATCCTTATTAGTGCATGCACGGTTCCACTTTCTTCTCAGCCAGAACTGCTGATGATAACGTAAGCCATTGCCGTCTATCGTTCCCTTACCCGAAATAGTGAAGCCGTCCAGCCCGTCAGCATTAATCAGAGCACCGAAATACGTACACGTCTCACCCTCTATACGCGTTTTGCCAAGAGGATAATCACCGATGAAGTCTGAGCCCATCAGCACTCCGCCATCCTCTATATATAAATGTGTGCCCTGCTTAAACTGCAGTCCGCCAGTAAGGTACACACCCTGAGGCACAACAATCACGCCTCCACCCGCAGCAGCAGCCTTGTCTATCAATGCCTGTATCTCCGTAGTGTGAACGCGTCCGTCAGAAAATATACCATAGTCTGTCAACTTATATTTTTTTCCCAAAGTGGACACATCCACAGGAGTCACGTCATGAAACCATGCCGGCACCTCTGTACCGTCAGGAAATAAATCCTTTTGTGCGTTTGTCTTTTTCGCAACCGACAATGTTGCTGGCAGCAACAGCGCAAGCAACGCTGTGTAAACAATTTTCTTCATCCTTATTATATATAATAGTTATTAGAAATTCCTAAAATCAGCATTAGCTTCCACACGTCTCTCTATATTGTCAGGCAATGCAGCGAAGAAATCAAATCCCGTAATACGCTCCACCTCGTCAACGCTGTTTACATATGACATCATCTTATGCCTTCCCCCCTCGTTACGGTATATAAAGCCCACGGCTCTCGGTGTACCATTCATGCACAGCACAACCTTGAAGAATGCCTCTGGCACCACCACTCTGTTCTTGCCTATGGTGCGATGCTGGCGATTCATAAACACCGGCCCACATACTATATATATGTCACCATACCTCCTTGCCCACTCACGACACTGTATCTCAAGGTCATTCCAATCTCCCGAGTTCAAGGAATGTAACTGTGGACAGCAGTTGGTAAAGAGGAACGTCTCCCTCAACGCCTGCCTGTCCCACTTATTGTCTCCTGCCGGACACATGTGTCCACGGTCATAGCCGCTGCTCATATAGTCAAAGTTAGTGGCGCGAGGTCTCTTAACGCTCTCATCCTCCTGGAACTGCATCTCTTTGCGGCTGTTCCCGCCGTATGTATGCTGCTTGGTCAGATGCCATGCCACCCACAATGGTATGCGCTTCCCTGTGTCATATAACGCCGTATAAGCCTTTTTGCGTAGCAGTACACAACCTTGAATATTTCTCATGGCAGGCAGCATTATATTCTCATCATACCTTGCACCGCTATTATTATATTGCTGTCTGTCGTTATTCTGCCTGTTATAGTCATGCTGACGCTGATAGAAGCTATTATGCCTATGCTTTTTCTTCTTTACCAGTTCTATGGCATCGCTTTCCTCATTTGAGGCGCCGTTGGCATTAACATACGAGGCTCCACCGAGTGCCATAATACCCACAGCAGCCACAGAGCCTATTATCATCTTTGTCTTACTCATTTCCTATATATCTTTTGCCACAAAGGTAATATATTTTCGTTAGTCCTACAAATCTTTTTTTCAAAACTTGGCAGTTTCAGAAAAAAGCGTTAACTTTGTTGTTTGAAAAAACAAGACTTATGACAAACATAGCTATTGATACAGAGTTAGAAGAAAAGAAATCACTGAATTTCATAGAGCAAAAGATAGAGCAAGACCTTGCCGAAGGCAAAAACGGAGGCAGGGTGCAGACCCGTTTTCCACCAGAGCCTAACGGCTACCTGCATATAGGCCATGCAAAAGCCATCGCACTTGATTTCGGCATTGCCGAGAAGTATAATGGCGTATGTAACCTGCGCATGGACGACACTAACCCCCAGAAGGAGGATACAGAATATGTGGAGGCCATAAAGAAGGACATTGAGTGGCTTGGCTTCAAGTGGGGCAAGATACTCTACGCCTCAGATTATTTCCAGCAGTTGTGGGACTTAGCCGTTGAGCTCATCAAGCGTGGCAAGGCGTATGTTGACGAGCAGACCGCTGAAGAGATAGCTGCACAGAAGGGCACACCTACTGTACCAGGCACCAACTCGCCTTATCGCGACCGTCCTGTAGAGGAGAGTCTGCGACTGTTCAACGAGATGAACAGCGGCAACGTTGAGCCGGGCAAAATGGTGCTGCGCGCCAAGATTGACATGGCAAGCGACAACATGCACTTCCGTGACCCTATTATCTACCGTACGCTCAACATACCTCACTGGCGCACAGGCAACAAGTGGAACGCCTACCCTATGTATGATTTCACACACGGACAGTGTGACTACTGGGAGGGTGTCACTCACTCACTCTGTACCTTGGAGTTTACAAGTCACCGTCCTCTGTATGACCTCTTCGTGGATTGGGCAAAGGAATGCGCCGGTGACGACAAGCCAATGGACGATAACCGTCCTTGCCAGACTGAGTTCAACAAACTGAACCTTACACACATACTGCTATCAAAGCGTAACCTATTGATGCTTGTAAACGAAGGAGTGGTAAGCGGATGGGACGACCCACGTATGCCTACCATCAGCGCTTTCCGTCGCCGCGGATACAGTCCAGAGGGTATCAAGGCATTTATCAACAAGATAGGATACACTAAGTTTGATGCACTCAACCAGATGTCACTCTTTGAGAGCGCCGTCAGGGATGACCTCAACAAGCGCGCACAACGCGTCAGCGCTGTCATCAACCCTGTGAAGCTCATCATAACGAACTTCCCCGAGGGCGAGACAGAGGTATATCAGGCTCAGAACAACCCAGAGAACGAGGCCGATGGCACACACGAGATAGAGTTCAGCCGCGAGCTGTGGATAGAGCGCGATGACTTCATGGAGGATGCTCCAAAGAAGTTCTTCCGCTTAGGCCCTGGCAAGGAGGTGCGACTGAAGAATTCCTATATCATTCGTTGTCCTGAGACAGACTGCTGCAAGAAAGACGCCGATGGTAACATTACCGAGATCTATGCAGAACTGATACCTGACACCAAGACCGGCCAGGCTAACTCTGGCATGAAGATTAAGGGTAAGACCATACACTGGGTAAGCTGTAACCACTGCCTTGAGGCAGAGGTGCGTAACTATGACCGTCTGTGGATGGTGGAGAATCCACGCGATGAGGTAGCCGCCTACTCTAAGGAGCAGGGCAAGACACGCATAGACATCAACGACATGAGGAAATTCATCAATCCTGACAGTCTTGAGATAAAAAAAGCCTACGTAGAGAAATGGTGTGCCACACGCAAACCACTTGACTACCTGCAATTCCAACGCATAGGCTATTACACACCAGACTATGACTCTACGGCGGAGCATCTCATATTCAACAAGACCGTAGGACTTAAAGATACATGGAAGAAATAACCAGTGTCACAAACTGAGTTCCAGAAATACATACATTCCAAGAAATTTAAGGATTTGCTGGCTAAATATGAAGAAGGCATTTCCAGTGGAAGTATGCCCTATATTGACACCGATGACCTTATTGATATAGCAGAGTATTACCATATCAATAACCGCACCGCCGAGTCTGAAAAAGTGGTGGACTACTGTCTTGAGTTGTCGCCCAACGATGAGTATGCCCTCTTCTTCAAAGCCCGTCTGATGCTCACCGTGTACCACAACCCTACGGAAGCGCAGCGTATTATTGAGAGCATTGATGATTATAAGAGTCTTATAGAGTCTATATATATTCTGGCTGAGGTAAAAATGCAGCAAGGCAAAGCTGACGAGGCCGAGGATATGTTACAGAAAGAATACCGAAACATCATCAAAGAAATAGAAGAGAAAGCCGATGGTGTCGATACATCATACAATGAGGATGAGGAAGACGATGATAACGACGAGATATCAGCCGAAGAGACTTTGTCACGTTTCCCTCTCGATGTCGCCACATTGTACTGTGACTACGGTTTCCTGGAATACGCCGACTCCTGGCTCTGCAAAGTAAAGGACTGTGGCGGTGAGTTGTCGTTTGAGTATTATGAGACCCTCGGTCGCCTGCGCTTATATCAAAATAAATATGCTGAAGCCATAGACGCCTTCAACAACGCCCTCGATGTTGATGCATACAATGTTGCTATATGGATGCAACTGTCAGAGGCACAATCTTGCTGCGAAAAATATGCCGATGCCTTGCAGAGCATTGAGTATGCATTAGCCATAGAACCCAATGCTGAAGATGCTATGATGATGAAAGGCAACGCATTGTATGACCTTGCAAGATACGATGATGCCATGACATTGTTCCGGCACATGGAAGAACGTCAGCCTGCCAATCCTCAAATCAACCTGTTTTTAGCCGCACTGTGTTTTGAAACTGAATGCAGGGCAGAGGGTATGAAGGAATTCCAAAAGGCTTTGGAGAAATCCAACTACGATATCATAATAATAACTCAGGTAGGCATCTCATTATACGAGTTAGGATATACTGACGCGGCATATGACCTTCTTTCCACAGTGTTCTACAACTACCTTTCCAAAGAGAACGACAAGGAGTGTCCTCAGCAAATGATTGACTGTATCATCAAATGTTGTGAGAAACTCAATAAAGAAAATGAGGCCAACTTCTATAAGCAATATTTAGAAAAACGAATTTCAAACGATAAATAATGACAGAACTACTCAGCTTTGCGCTTGACCATCTTAATTATGGATGGATTTACTTCCTCATGTTGCTTGAAAGCACCGTAATCCCGGTACCGTCCGAACTTGTTGTAGCTCCCGCAGCATTCAATGCCGCGGAAGGCACACTAAACATCTGGCTGGTGATACTCTTCGCCACCATCGGCGCAGACTGCGGTGCAAGCATCAACTATGCCGCCGGCTACTACCTTGGCAGGCCACTTATATATAAGTTTGCAAACAGCAAATGGGGAAAACTGTGCCTGCTTAACCAGAAGAAAGTGGAACAGGCAGAGAAATACTTTGACGACAACGGTGCCGTGGCCACCATCACAGGCAGATTGGTAGTAGGTGTCAGACACCTTATATCTATTCCTGCCGGACTGGCACGCATGAATTTCTGGCGTTTTCTGCTTTTTACCACCATCGGTGCAGGCATCTGGAACTGCATACTCGCAGCACTGGGATGGTGGATGCACTCATTCGTAACACGTGAAGAACTGAATGGAAAAATAGAGGAATACAGTGACTATATCAAAATTACGCTTATCGTTTTAGTCATCGGTGTCATCATTTTTTTCCTTATAAAACACTTTTTGAGAGAGAAAAATAAATGACAAAAAGTTGTGTACCTACACAATTGTATAAAAATGTTAAAACACAGAATTAAGGTAAAAAAAACGATTGAAAAGTTTGTAAATACAAAGGTTTTACATTAACTTTGTAATCGTTATCCTGAATACAATCTTTTTACCTTAAACAAAAAAGCTAATACCTATTGAGATTGGAACGCTTACATCGTGAGATGTGGGCGTTTCGTTTTTTTTGTGCATATCAGAATTTTATATTACCTTTGTACAAGTTATGGCAAAAGACAAAATAGCATACGTTTGCGACAACTGTGGACAGGAGTCAGCAAAGTGGATTGGCAAATGCCCCTCATGCGGGCAGTGGAACACTTTTCGCGAGATACGCATAGCCAATGATACCGGACAGCAGAGCGCGCGTTCCGCTGCACGAGAGGTAAGCGCTGCACGCAGGTCTGCCACAGGTACGCGTAGCAATGCCATGCTATTGCGTGACATACCGACGAAAGAGTCACCACGCATGGATATGTATGACGCAGAGCTTAATCGTGTATTAGGCGGTGGACTGGTGCCTGGCAGCATCGTACTTTTGGGCGGAGACCCTGGAATAGGAAAGAGCACGCTGACCCTGCAGACCATTATGCGTATGCCTGAGCGCGAGGTGCTGTATGTCAGCGGTGAGGAAAGCGCACATCAACTGAAGATGAGGGCTGAACGTATAGAAGGTGGCAAGAACGAAAGTGTATCAGTACTGTGTGAGACAAGCATAGAAAAGATATTCGACCAAATAAGGGAGAGTGCGCCAGACCTTGTTATAATAGACTCGATACAGACTATGGAGACAGAGACTGTGGACTCTGCACCTGGCAGTATAACACAGATACGTGAGTGCGCCAGCGCCTTATTACGATTTGCGAAAGCAAGTGGTGTACCTGTCATTCTCATTGGCCACATCAACAAGGAAGGCACCATAGCCGGCCCGAAGATACTTGAGCACATTGTTGATGCTGTAATACAATTTGAAGGTGACCGTCAAGGCATCTACCGCATACTACGCAGCATAAAGAACCGCTTCGGCTCCACCTCTGAGCTGGGCATATACGAGATGCAGCAGAATGGCCTGCGCCCCGTTAGCAACCCATCTGAACTACTTCTAAGCGAGGACCGCGAAGGAATGAGCGGTATCGCAATATCTGCCGCTGTAGAGGGTATGCGTCCTTTCCTCATTGAGACACAGGCGCTCGTCAGCACCGCAGCATACGGTACTCCACAACGCTCTGCCACAGGTTTTGATCAACGCAGACTCAATATGTTGTTAGCTGTGCTTGAGAAGAAGGTCGGCTTCAAACTAATACAAAAAGACGTATTTATTAATATCGCAGGAGGCATCAAAGTTACGGACATGGCTATGGACCTCAGCGTCATAGCAGCTGTATTCTCCTCTAACGTGGATATGCCAATCAACATTGGATGGTGTCTGTGTGGCGAAGTGGGATTGTCAGGCGAGGTACGTCCAGTGGCACGCATTGAGCAACGCATAGCCGAAGCTGAGAAACTGGGATTCACAGATATCATCATCCCACGCCGCAACCTCAGTGCATTAAAAGGCAAGAAATACACCATACAGATACATCCCGCTGGAAAGGTAGAGGAAGCTCTGAGGATGCTTTTCGGTTAACCTGCGGCACACTTCAAACGCCACATTTCGTTTTACACGATTACACGATGGAAACTAATTACAACAATAGACCATGACAAGTATTATAATTGTAACTACGATATTTCCTACGAAAGAACCTAAGCATCCTTGCTTTATTTCCTCGTATTTTACTTTTTTCTTTAGAATGTATTTATAAAACAAATATGTAATAGTACTCCCAAAGGAGTTTACGAACTGACCAAATGAAAATCCTGCTCCCATTGTGTTTAATATTTTAATGTCGTGTCAATACGTTGCTCTTGGATATCAGTATTAGAAACACATGATTTCTTTAAAAGAACAGATGATAATATCACAATTAAAATAATTGCGAAGGCATACAGTCTATTGACAAATTCATTCATAACGCTGTCAGCATTAACATCATCACTATTTTTCTTAAATTTGCTACCCTGTAATAATTCTTTGAATTTAATATGTTTTTCTCTACATATATATCGCTTAATAATATACCTTATAGAGGTTCCTATATATAGTATCAGAATATTTCTAATTAAGTAGTTTAATATCATTCTGTTTTTGTTATCGTCATTTTATCATATACGTTGTAACATTCCACTGCATCAAGAATAACCTAATGCAAAGATAATTAATTATTGTTATTCTGCAAAAAAAAACAGTAAGGATAATAATCCTAAAATCAGCAAAGTTAGAGTAGAGAATACTACGCGAATTAACGCGAATTGATATTAGCTAAGAAATTAGCTAAAATAGGACATTTTGGTGATTTGCCCTTTTATTTTTGTCAACAAAAAAACGCAAACCAGAAGAAAAGGAGGCATAAAAAAGTCCCACGACCTCAACAGGGGGATTTTTACACAAAATGGGGTGCAAAATTGTGTCATTATATGTTTCATCTCCCTTACCATCAAGACATTCTGATATTCTTTTATTATATTTGCAAGCACTAAAGGTAAATAGATTTTATACTAAACAATTTCAACTAACCGTTTAACAAATGAAAATCCTAAAAAATGTATGTACGCGGTTCGCTAGGCGAACAGCGTCAGTAGTGCGGATGTCAGCCATCGCTGCATTCGCATTGGCAGCAGGCAGCGTGTCAGCCGCCACCACATTCTCTTACACAGTGTCAAGTCAGGACAACACAGCCGGCACCTACTCTGCAACAGGAGGCAAGGTAACCATCGGTGCAAGCAGCAAGGTGGAGAGCAAGAACAGCAAGTATGGCTATAAGCTTGACGGCGACTCTGGCGCCAAGTATATGAAGCTATCGCTCAACACTGCACTGAAGTCTGGCGATGTCATCACCGTTACCGAACTGTGCGCCTCTACCCCTTCTGGTTCCAACTACGGCGTTTCTGCCGGCACATCGGCTTTCAGTGCCGTCTCTACCGCTTACTGCACCGCCAAGAACACATGGGAGAGCAGAAGCATCACAGTAGCATCAGGCTCGGCACTCGTCGGAGCCACCACAGTATATCTTTTCCGTTCCAAGGGTTACTCCACCTATGTGGCTTCTGTAACCATCAGCTCAAGCAGCGCCACGGCAACGCCTGTTAAGGTGACCACGAAGAAGAAGTTTGACGTGATTGTAGGCACCAGTGGCAACACCGACCTGCAGACCGTGCTTGACAACTACAAGAGCTACAGCGGCTCTGACCGTGTGTATATCTTCATACCTAACGGCACTTACAAACTTACCGGCAACGCCACCATCACTACCTCAAGCACTCAGACTGGTTACACCTACAACGAGTCAACAGGTACCACGGGCTCTGCCACAACGTATGCCGCAGGCACATATAACAATGCCATGACGCAGTTGCGCTCAAGCAACATCTCTATTATAGGCCAGTCAACAGACGGCACAGTGCTCTACAACATACCTACAATACCGGGCATATCATATACCTCTACACTGGAGTTCCGTTCTGGCAGCAACAACTACCTGCAGGACTTCACTTTGAAGAATATGTATGCCGGAGGTGCTCATGACAAAGGCGTGGCTGTAGCCTTCTATGACCGCGGCACTAACACCATCATGAAGAACGTGAGCTGCTGGTCAAACCAAGACACATACGTATCTGCAGCCACACGCTGCTACTACGAGACGTGTAAGTTTGCCGGCACAGTTGACTTCATCTGCGGCGGCGGTGATATATGGTTTGAGCAGTGTGACCTTATTATAAACAACCGCAGCGGCAACGTCATAGCTGCTCCACGTACTGCAGCAACAGAAACCTGGGGCTATGTATTCAACAAGTGTACCATATCAAAGGCATCTGGAGCCTCAAGCGTAACCAACGGCAACTGGAACCTCGGTCGTCCATGGGGCAACTCTCCTGCCGCTACCTATCTTTATACAAAGATGAACGTAACACCGTCAGCAGCCGGCTGGACAAACATGTCATCAGGTCTTGTGCTGCGTTTCCATGAGTATGGTTCTACCAACAGTTCTGGCTCTACGCTTGACCTATCTTCACGCAGCGTATCTGCCTGCTCTCCTGCCTCTGCTGACAATCCGGTGCTCACAGCGTCACAGGCTGCCAACTACACCGTGGCTAACGTGGTGGGCAACAACGGCAGCTGGGACCCTCAATCATACGCCGCACAAGTGTCTGTCACTGGTGTGTCACTCAGTGGTTCAAAGCTCTCATGGGACAACAGTGACTATGCTCTCTGCTGGTTTGTTTTCAAGGACGGAGTATATTATGCCAACGTAACAACTAACTATATCACACTGAGCAAGAGCGGCACATACACCGTACGCGCAGCCAACGCCATGGGTGGTTTGGGTGACTCAAGCACAGCTGTGGCTTATACCGCCGCCACAACAACCGCCACAACCACATGGGACTTCAGCGAGTTTACCTCTAACGTAGTTGCTGCCGGCAACAACTACTCTACATCATACAACGGGCTGACTCTCGTTGGCAATGCCACCTCTACATATACCAACGATGTCATCACCTCAAGCGGCTTCCGCCTTAACGGCACCAGCTCTTCTAACCAGCGCTACATCAAATACAAGCCTTCTGTCTCTGGTACCATGACCGTGACATACGTATCTAACAACATCTCGGCTACCGACCGTATCACTGCTATCGGCACGTCTATCGTTACGGGCACTAACGTGTCATCAAGCACATCGGGCGTGCTTGCCGCCGGTTATACCAACGGCGCCACAGCCAAGACCATCAGCGCTTACCTCACTGCCGGCACCACATATTATATTTACCTTGCTAACGGCGGACAGACCATCAAGAAACTGCAATACACCTACACTACAAGCGCAAGCGCTAAATCCACAGGTGTATCCGGCTTTGAGGAGGAAGAGGTCGTGACAGCTGTTAACAACGTAAAATCTGAGGATGCCACGACTAAGGTGCAGAAACGCATTGAAAACGGCAAGCTCATAATAACCAAAGGCGACAAAAAATACAACTATGCCGGAGGAAGGATAGAATAATCATTCAAGTTTCGCATGCGCTCAACTTTTGGAGTTATAAGGAGTTAAAGGGAGTTATAAGGAGTTAAAGGACAATACCATTTGTTAGTTTCAAGCAGTAAACGGAGAA
>OCTW011561739.1_pt1 | contig 18922 bp, 18 predicted proteins | sample 1539671 | NCBI WGS metagenome assembly OCTW01 (sample SAMN02144230, study PRJEB22623) | gut metagenome | biome: sheep rumen | host: Ovis aries | place: New Zealand
ATACGGTGAGTTTGGACTCATCAAACATCTGACAAAAGACCTCAAAACGGTCCAGCCTTCGACGAAGAAATCCGTCGGAGACGATTGTGCCGTCATGGATTTCGGCACAAAAAAAGTCCTCATGACAACCGACATGCTCCTCGAGGGCATCCATTTCAACCTCGAGTACGTGCCTCTCAAGCACCTTGGTTACAAGGCGGCGATCGTCAATTTCTCGGATATCTACGCCATGAACGGTACGCCGACCCAGATTACAGTTTCGCTCGGTATCTCCAAACGATTCTCCGTCGAAGATATCGAAGCCCTTTATTCGGGTATTCGTCTGGCGTGCGAGCGCTATAACGTCGATCTCGTCGGAGGAGACACCTGTGCCTCCATGACCGGTCTCACGATCTCCATCACCTGCCTCGGAACGGCGGCGGCTAAAGACATCGTCTATCGCAACGGAGCCAAACTCAACGACCTCATCTGCGTCTCAGGCAACCTCGGAACGGCGTATATGGGTCTCCAACTCCTCGAACGCGAACGTCTGGCGAACGCCGAGCAACCGGATTTTGCCGGCAAGGAATACCTCCTCGAGCGCCAGCTCAAGCCCGAAGCCCGCAGAGACATCTTGGAATCCCTCCGCAAAGCCGGCGTCAAGCCCACAGCGATGATGGATATCTCCGACGGCCTCTCCTCCGAACTCATGCATATATGCTCGCAATCGAACGTCGGTTGCTGCATCTACGAAGACAAACTGCCTATCGACTACCAAGCTGCTGCGCTGGCCGAAGAGATGAACCTCAATATCGTCACGTGCGCCCTCAACGGCGGAGAAGACTACGAACTCCTCTTCACCTGCTCCCTTGACGACTACGAGAAACTCATCCCCGTGGACGACCTCTATATCATCGGCCACATCACCAAACCCGAATACGGCTGCAATCTCATCGGCCGTAACGGCGAAGAACTCGCCCTCAAGGCCCAGGGATGGAACGCCTTCAACGAATAATGTATCCGCCAAGTTTGGCGGATCATGAATAATGAATAAATGTGAAAATGCAAAAATGATCAAATTGTTTCTCACGGATGTCGATGGTTGCCTCACGGACGGCGGCATGTATTACTCCGCCGAAGGCGAAGTGCTCAAGCGATTCTGCGTCTATGACGGCATGGGTATGGTCTGTCTCCAGCAGGCAGGCATCCCCTGCGGCATCCTCACTTCCGAGAACTCGCCCGTCGTCAAAGCCCGCGCTGAGAAACTCAAACTCCGATACCTCTACCTCGGCGTCGGCTCCAAGGTCAATCCGAATTGCCTGACGAAATTACAGGCGGCTTCGGAGATATGCGCCCAACTCGGCATCACCCTCGATGAGGTCTGCTACGTCGGAGACGATATCAACGATATCGACCTCCTCCGCGCCGTCGGCTACCCCTGTTGCCCGCCCAATGCCCGCCCCGAAGTCAAAGCCCTCACACGCGCTTCCGGAGCAAAAAACGACATACAAATCCTTGCCACCCCGGGAGGACAAGGAGCCATCCGCGAAATAGCAGATCAAATATTGAAAAAAATAAGCAAAAAATAAGTCCAAAAACGGTCCAAAAACGGTCCAAAAACGGTCCTCCATCGGATGCTCATCGGATGCTGATCGGATGCTCATCGGATGCTCAGTACGACGTCAGACCAAGGAAAATGCGAAATATAGCCGTCATATTAGCCGGAGGAATCGGCAGTAGAGTGGGAGGAGAAACCCCGAAACAACTCTTGCCTCTTGCCGACGGGCGCTCTATCTTGGAGCACTCCATCGATGCCTTTGAGGCCTCGCCATGCATCGACGAGATCGCTGTTGTCATGCACCCTGACCACATTTCTTCCCTACATAAATTATGCCAAACGAACCGCTGGCAGAAACTGACAAAAATCATCCCCGGCGGCGCCGAACGATGGGAATCATCCTATAACGCGATAAAGGCATTTACCTCATCTTCCTCCCTCCACGAGGGGACCGGGTGTGGCATCCTCCTCCACGACGCCGCGCGGCCGTTTGTCTCCCAACGCATCATCGCCGACGTCTGCCAGGCACTCGAGACCCACGACGCCGTCACGGTCGCGGTGCCTTCTACGGACACAATTTATATAACCGACCACAGCCGTCTCGTTTCCATGCCGCCCCGCGAAACCGTTTGGCGTGCGCAGACACCCCAAGCTTTCCATCTGTCCACCATCGCTGAGGCTTTCCGTCGCCTGACGAATGACGATAATCGCCCCTCGATTACCGACGATATTGGTATCGTTCATCATTATCTTCCCGGCACGTCGGTCTATATCGTCCCCGGTGAGGAAACCAACAAAAAAATCACATACCCCGAAGATATTAAATAATACGATATGCAATCGCAAGAAATCATAAACCGAGCTGTTGAATGTCTGCAATGCGAAGCGGCGGCTATTCAAGCGCTCATCCCGCGTTTGGACGAGAACTTCCTCCGCGCGGTACAACTCATCCGTGACTGCAAGGGAAAGATTGTCGTTACCGGTGTCGGCAAGTCCGGACACATCGGTTCCAAGATTGCCGCTACTCTGGCCTCTACCGGCACTCCGGCCTTCTTCCTCAATCCCCTTGATGCGTATCATGGCGATTTAGGTATGCTCGGACCCGACGATCTCGTCTTGGCGATCTCTTATTCCGGTGCAACAGAGGAACTCCTGCGTTTCTTGCCGCTTATTCAGGCGAAACGGATCACCATCATCGGCATGTCCGGCAATCCCTCTTCGTTACTTGCCAAGTACTCCGATGTGCATTTAGACATCTCCGTAGAGCGCGAAGCGGATCCGCTCAACCTCGTGCCGACCTCCTCAACGACCGTCACGCTGGCGCTCGGTGACGCACTCGCTTGTGCCCTCATAGAAGCGGCACATTTCCAGCCTTCCGACTTTGCAATGCTCCATCCTGGAGGCGATCTCGGACGCAAACTGCTCGCAAAAGTGAGGGATGTCATGGTCAAGGAAAACCTGCCGTTCCTCACTCCCGAGATGCCGATGAAAGAGGCGATTGAGATTGTCACCAACGGCAAATTGGGCGTCGGTATCGTTGTGGAAAATCTCCCTTCCCTTCAGGGTGAAGAGCTTTGCTCGATTGAGCGTCCGGTGGACGGTCATAGAACTTCCCGGGGGAGGCTTCTCGGTATCATCACCGACGGCGATATCCGCCGCGCGATGCAACGTCTTGGGCAATCCTTCTTCTCTACGCCTGTTTCGGACATTATGTCCCGCAATCCCAAGACCATCCATAAGGATGCCAAGATTGTCGAAGCCGGCGAGATGATGAACCATCATTCCATCCACACATTGATTGTAGTGGACGAAGGATGCAAAGTTGTGGGAGTAGTCGATTCCTTCTCCTGCCTCCCCGGCACACGGTTTTATCACTAAATTTCTAAGACGATGAGTAAAAATATTGCAGTCATATTAGCAGGTGGAAGCGGGTCGCGTTTTGGACGTGATCTGCCGAAACAGTTTCTGAAAGTTGCAGGAAAGAAAGTAATTGAGCACACAATTGATGTGTTTGAACATAATGAGTTGATAGATGAGATTGCGGTTGTTACTCGTCCTGAATTTATATCAGACATAGAGCAAATGGTTGTAAATAACCATTATGCGAAAGTTCGTAAAATATTGCAGGGCGGTAAAGAAAGGTATCATTCGAGTCTTTCTGCGATAAACGCCTATACGAATGACGATGACAATCTGATTTTTCACGATGCTGTCCGTCCGTTGGTGAACGACCGTATTATTGATGATTGCGTGAAAGCGTTGGAGAAATACGAAGCGGTAGATGTGGCTATACCCGTTGCGGACACTATTATACAAGTGGATGAGAAGGATTGTATTCAAACCATTCCAACGCGCTCTACACTTCGCAGTGGTCAAACTCCGCAATGTTTTAAGCGGGGAGTTATTCACAAGGCATATGAAATCGCGTTGCAAGATCCGCAGTTTGTTACCACAGATGATTGTGGCGTCGTGCGGAAATACTTGCCGGATGTGCCTGTTTTCGTGGTCAAAGGCGAGGTCTTCAATATGAAGATTACCTATAAAGAAGACTTGTTCTTGGTAGATAAACTCTTCCAATTGAAGAGCCAAGAAGGGAGTCAAGACGCATTGACAGAAAAGACAAAAGAGCAGTTACAAGGCAAAGTGTTGGTGGTGTTTGGCGGTAGTTATGGTATAGGCGCAGACGTAGCACGCTTAGCCGAAAGATGCGGCGCAAAAGTTTATCCTTATAGCCGTTCCCTGAACGGCGTGGATGTGAGCCGGATAGAGCAAGTGGAGAAGGCTTTGCACGATGTGGCTGAGAAAGAGGGAAAGATTGATTATGTGGTGAATACAGCGGGAATATTGATCAAGGAAGCTCTTTCGACGATGGATTATGAGCGTATCCAACAATCGGTGAATGTGAATATGTTAGGAATCATCAATGTGGCGAAAGCGTCTTATCCTTATTTAGCACAAACGAAAGGTTCACTTTTGGCTTATACGAGCAGCAGTTATACGCGCGGAAGAATGATGTATAGTATCTATTCCGCCACCAAAGCAGCGGTGGTCAATCTGGTGCAAGCATTAGCCGAAGAATGGTCTAATGATCACATTCGCGTCAATTGTATTAATCCTGAGCGTACCAAAACACCAATGCGTGTGTCCAATTTCGGTAATGAACCGGAAGAAACTTTGCTCAAAGCGGAAGTGGTAGCTGTTGCTTCGCTCAATACGTTGGTATCTAATTTTACAGGTGAGGTGATAGATGTAAAAAGAAAATGATATAAACAATACAAGCTTTTTTAGTGGATAGAAATAAGGCATTAGATGCAACAAAATATCTATTAATAGTTCTCGTTGTAGTAGGACATTTTATAGAACCATCAAGATATTCGAATCCTATATCTTGTTGCTTGTATTGTGTGATATATTCGTTTCATATGCCCTTATTTATTATGATAAGCGGATATTTATTCAAACAACGTAAATTTACAGAAGAAATTAAAAAATGTGTTCCATTTTTAGAGGTTTGCTTGTTATGCCATATAGGTTTCCTATTCATACAACAGGGTTTAAATATTTCCATTAAGAAAATATTATTTTTTGGCGATCCTGCATGGTATTTACTAAGTCTAATTTATTGGCGAATAGGCACGAATATTTTACTGAAGCGTTTTAAAATTAAGCATATTTTAGCAATAGCGATATTATTGGATTTGATTTCGTTTTGTGTAATTAAATATGGTAGTTTCCTTGCTTTAGCCAGAACTATATCTTTCTATCCTTTTTTCTTGCTTGGATATTGTTTAAAAGATAAAATAGATGTTATCTTTCAAAAATACAGAAATTTATTTTTAATTATTGGAGGAATATCATTAGCAGTTGTAATTTGTACGTCAAGTATTCTTCAGTTCAAAACAGAATTTCAATCAATGAGTGTTTTTGATTTGAAACAATTTACGGATTTGAATACATTAGCAGTCTTTGCATATAGATATGTACTTTTGCTGTGCGCGTTGAGTATAGGCGGTATGTTTTATATGATGGTCCATTCAAACTCATTATTACTATATTTTTCAGAATATGGAAAGAATACGTTATTTATTTATTTTATACAGTCGTGGGCATTAGCAATAATAGGAAAATTTGAAATATTATTATGGCAGTCATTATGTTTAGCACTTATAGCTATTCCAATATTTACTTATCTCTCTCAGCTGCGATATGCAACATATATAATGCATCCGATAAGTTGTGTGTCAAGATTATTTAGAAATAAAGAGATGTAAAGTAATATAGGCTAATAAGGATAGTATAGAAACAATTAAAAATAGTAATTCAATGAAAACGTTAGCATACATAATTTGCTATTTGATTTATCCATTCTCGTTCTTATTTCCACGTAGTTCGAGACGCTTAGCATTTGGTAGTTATAGAGGAGGGTTTAGTGATAATAGTAAATATCTTTTTATCTATGCAGTAGAACACTACCGCGATTTGGATTGCTGCTGGCTATCTGTTAATAGGAAAACTGTGCAATATGTCCGCTCTTTGGGGCTACCCGCGTATTGGGTATTATCACCTATCGGCGCATGGAAAGCATTAAGAGCCAAATACTGGTTTGTTAATTCCTATTCATCGGATATTATGTATTGTCTATCCGGTAATGCCACGGTCGTGAATTTATGGCATGGAGTAGGGCTAAAGCGATGCGAGTTTAATATCAAGGACGGAGCATTAGCCGATAGGTATGTAAGGCAAACATTCAAGGAGCGTTTTTATTACCCGTCGATATTCAGACGGCCGGATTATCTTTTATCTTCCACGCCTTTTCAAACAACAATGTTTGCATCTGCTTTCCGTATCCCGACAGATAAATGTTTAGAATTAGGCTATCCGCGTAATGTCATTCTGAAGAAGTCCAAAGATGAAATTCTTCAATTTGTTAAGCGCTATGAACCTCAAACAACAGATGAATTAATAGCACGAATAAGACAATTCGATAAGGTGTATATATACATGCCCACATGGCGCGATTCTCAAAAAAATATCTTTGCACAGCATCTCGATCTGCGTAAACTAAGCGAGACTCTTAAATCACAAAATGCGGTATTGTTATTAAAGCCCCATCCTAATGCATTTGTGGGAACAATCTATCAAGCCGAAAATCTGATTTTGCTGAGTGGCACAATAGATATATATAGCGTTTTGCCGTTTACTGACGTGCTCATTACGGATTATTCATCTATATTATATGATTATATTATTATGCCCGGCAAGGACGTAATACTCTACTTGTATGACTATGAGGAATATATCCGAGAACGAGATTTCTATTATCCTTTTGATGAAAATGTAGTGGGTAAACGCGTAGCAACATTTGAGGATTTATTGAAAGTGATAGTGGAACAAAATTATAAAATGAGTGAACAGAAGAGAGCATTTATCCTCTCTAAATTCTGGGGAGATACAATGAATAAAGATGTGTGTGCTAAAATACTAAAGCAGTTAAATATCACATGCGAAGCCTGAAAACATATTATTCCATCCTCCGTAAAAAAGGTTTTTATACCTGCTTGCGAGAACTCAAAAAAGCAGTTTGGCCTCTCTGGTTTACACGAAACAGAGAAGCTATCGAATTGATACAGGCCGAGCGAGCAAGTCGCTATTTATGGCGCAAATACGGATCTTTGATTACTAAACCGTTAGATGCCCCACAAATCAATGAGCCTACGCGCATCATTTGGCTTTGTTGGCTTCAAGGACTCGAGCAAGCCCCGGAGATTGTCAAAAAATGTGTGGCATCGGTCAAGCAGCACATGCCAGATTATAAGGTGCAAATCTTAACATCGGAGAATATCTTTGACTTTGTTTCTCTGCCCAAACCGATCATCCGAAAGTATCAAAACGGAACGATCTCTTTTACCCATTTTTCGGATATCTTACGCACGGCCTTACTCGTTCAGCATGGAGGTATATGGCTCGATGCTACGGTCTTGTTAACAGGTGCTATACCTTCACAAATGACCGATTCGCCTTTGTTCTTCTTGCAAAAATCGATACTTTCTACCATTCCTCACGCCGGCTCAAGTTGGCTGCTTGTGGCGCAAAAAGGAAATCCCGTCCTGCAACGTGTATTAGACCTACTTGCCGCTTATTGGGAACGGGAAAACAAACTGCGGGATTACTACCTCTTCCACCTCTTCCTCTATCTCGTGTTGACTAAAAACTCGCTAGGGAAAGAAGCGCTTAAACAAATCCCTTACATCCCCAATGTTGACGCGCACACTTTGCAATTCTCGCTGTTTGAGAACTTTTCTGACACTCAATGGAAGCAGATCACTTCTCGCTCTTCCATCCATAAGTTAACTTGGAAATTTAATCATAACGAACCTCTTGATAAACCCGGTACATTCTATGATTATATCCTTCATCATCTGCACATATAATCGCGAGAAATACATCTACGAGTGCCTGAGCCGCCTTGCGTCAAACACGGTTAAAGAAGGATGGGAAATTATTCTCGTCAACAACAACTCTACGGACAATACGGCTGCTGAGTGTGAGCGATTTGTGGAGGATTATAAACCTGCTAACTACCACTATTTTCTGGAAACACAGCAGGGGCTCTCTTTCGCTCGCAACCGCGGAATTCAAGAGGCTAAGGGAGAGTGGCTTGTCTTTTTGGACGATGATGCGATGGTGGAACCGGAATATATTGCTTCCCTTCAAAAACACCTCTCCGATCATCCCGAGGCTGGCGCTTTCGGAGGACAAATTATTCCTCTTTTTGAAGATGGAGAACCCGAATGGTACAGCAAATGGACGATGATTTATGTGAGCGCTATGGATCGCGGGAAAGCGGTTCATCCTTTCCCTGCAAATAAATACCCCATCGGAGCAAATATGGGTGTCAAACGGGAAGTAATTGATCGCGTCGGAATGTTTAATACCGCCTTAGGACGGACCGGAAATAATCTTCTTTCCGGCGAAGAGAAAGATCTCTTTAATCGCATACATGCCGCGGGATATCCCATTCTTTATTTTCCGGATATCCAAGTCCACCATTGTATTCCCGCTCATCGTACGACGAAGGAGTTTATTGCTCGCTTGGCTAACGGAGTTGGACAAAGCGAGCGACTGCGTACGCGTCATATAGGGGCAGCGGCTTATTGCAAACGGCTCATTATGGAGTGTGTCAAGTGGGGAGGAACAATTGTTCTATGGGCATTTTACGCACTGCAAGGGAAATTCTCCAAAGGAAATATATTGGTTTTATTCCGCTATCATGTAACGAAAGCATTGCTATCACGAAGCTAAAAGCCTACTCACGAGAGGATAGTACAGTTTGAACCAAGTATCGGGCAACAGGTATAGGAGCCCATTTCTTTTCGTATAGTGCCGTTATTTTCTCCTTCGAAATGGCAGGCAAGGATACTAAAGTGTTTTTGACCTTGTCCCAATTAATATTGTCCATAGGAAGATATCCTATTTCGTCCATTTCTACTACTTCTTCATCAAAAGGCAAATACCATTTGACGAACAGTTTGTCAGTAACAATTGCTGTTCCTGTGATAAAACTCTCAGAAAACCGGTTAGGGATACTTAACTTATGTCCTGAGATGTTACAATTATACTCAAAATGAGATATGTGCCCACAAAAATCACGGATAGGAACAATCTGATCGGAATATGTTTCCACACGCCCTGTCTTTGGATCATGGTGACGTATTAAACGGGCATCATATCCTTCCCCCAACTTGCCGATAATTTTGCTAATTATGCCACGTTTATGATTTGGATGATCTAAAATAGGATACAGGCTCATAATGTCGCTTCCGGAATCTAAATCAGGTGGACCGGAGAGAACGGAAGGCAAATGTCCTTCATCATCTCCAAAGTAGCACATTAATTTTTTTTGTGCTGGTATGTGCGTATTTTTATGATATTCTTCGTAACCTCTCTTTAAGGCCTTATAACTATTGCCATCAGCCAAACATCGAAAACCTACAATAATAGGTTTTATCTTATGTTTATACTTGCCTAAGTCGGGTAATGGAAACCTCTCTCCGTGTTCATGTATCGCGATTTTGTCATCCACATGCTTATAGTCACAATAAGGGATATATACATTTTCTGCCAAACGGAATCCTTTCTTTTCATCAATGCTAATTGGGCATTGCATTTTGAAATATATGTCTTTATTGCGTAAGGCATCACCATCGAGACACCAAGGTGTATCATTGTGATCAATGCAAAAAGTATATTTGATGCCATCCTTTTCTATATATCCCTCCATTACGAAAGATAATTTTCTTGTATGCAAAGCGATTTGATTAAATACCCCTCCTAAATGAGGCCAATCGGGCATTATTGTAGATAGACGGAATAACCATCCACATCGAAATTTCAGTTTAATCTCACCGAGTTGTTCCAACTCGTATAATCCAAGGAGGAATACTTGAAATGGTCGCCATCTTGGTTCCATTTTCGTAATAACAACAGTAGGAATAGTCTTACTCATAATATTTTTTGCATTTCAAAATCAGTATATTGGGTTGCTAATATTGGTCGAAAGAGATGTTTTTCCAATAGCATGGAATAAATGATATGCGATAGGTAAAGTCCTTTTTGCTCTGCAAAAGGCAGATAATATCGGCAGTACAGTTCCGCATCCTCGAAGCAATATCCCCCTGCTAAGAAGTAATGGCTGATAATCTTCTTTTCAATAATGTTTGTTACGTAGAAATTATCATCTACCGCTACATAACTTTTGTTTTGTGGGTTGACCCATGGTAAAGATTCTAACGGGTATATTACTACTCCGTTTTGGGGTAGAATTTCTCCGGAGAAACTACAATCGGCATCCTTAATGAAGATTGCACCTTGGATGTGGGCTTTTTGTATAGTTTGATAGATGGTATCCGGCTGAGACATAGTAGGCTCCTCCAACACAACAATCTCTGCCCGAGAAAGCCCGATTCGGTTGAATTGTTCTTGTAGAAGCGCGCTTAGGTCATGCTGATTATCCAAGGTACGAAGTATGGTAAAATATATATGATCAAACCGGAAATAATCCAATGCTTGTACGGCTTTTATACAAGGTATTAACCCTTCTTCGTCTTTGACGAAAACAAGGGGAAGAGAATTCAGATACTCACCTTTGTAAGATGCTATGGGGACAATAAGGTTAAATGGCATAGAGCAACTTTGTAATTTCGGTTTCTAAATAATTAACAATAGAGTCTTCTTTGGCATATTGCAATACGCGGAGAAGATTCAATACTTGCAGCGGGAGATAATAGTCATTGTACCATTTGTATTTCCTAAAATATGAGTCTAATTCGGCATCAATCTTCTTGCATATAATCTGCAGGCGGATAGGGTCGTACGGTTTGGTGTATAATTTTGCGGACCATATATGTGCAGAGTCTTGACGCAATTTGACAATATCCAATAGAGGAGATTCGATGAATGAATCTAGAAAATCAATAAGGTAATACGTATTGGCAGTAAAAAGGATATTCGAGAATGTCAAATCCCCATGGCATGTGCCTATTGGTAGTTCCCATTCCTGTATATTGAAGATCACTTGTTGGGACTGCTCTAACATAGATAACAGTTGATCATTTTTTGCAATATGTGGATTGGATTCTATGGCGTGAAGAACAGTGCTAAATTTGCTCTGCACTACCTCTCTGGATATGTGTTGCAAAGGGGATTCCGATAATTCCTCTTCGATAAATTGTAGCAACGTATGAATGAAATACGTAATTTGTTCAAAGCCGGCAGACTCGAAGTACTCCATGAAATTACGCGAATAAATATAAGGCATTTTGACAGAAACACCTTGTTCGTTTTGCTCTATACCCAAAATAGCAGGAATTTGAAAGCCCTTATGAGGAAAGTTTGAGGCTTTTTTCTGTTTCTCTGCTTGTTTTAGTAAGCGAGGTGCTTTATCTCCCTCTGCGCTTCGTTTATAGATATATAAGTCCACTCCCTCACGGACGATATCAATCGCATAGCCGCTATGTCCTTTAACTGCTAATTCCATAGTTATTTCTCGAACCAATCTTTTGTTATTTTGATGCATTGTGCGCCGCTGGCATGAGCAGCCTCAATACCGGTCTCTGTATCTTCGAAGATCAGCGTATCGACCGCTTGAACATCCAAAGCCTTCATCGTCTGGATGTATATCTCCGGGCTTGGCTTGCCATGAGCTACATCGTTGCCGCTTTGTATCACATCAAATAAAGCCTCAATTCCTAAAGAGTTAACTGCGTTTAGCAGATTTTCCTTTCGAGCGGTGGAGGCAATCGCCGTTTTTCCGCCGCTTTGATGAAAAGCACGCACTACTTCCAAAAGTTTTGTATTCGGGCGCAACAAATGGAAGAATTGAGGATATAACTCTTTCTTTCTTTCGCGAATGGCTTTTGCCGTTTGCAGATCCACTATCCCTACCATTTGCATAAAATCGTCATAACGAAGTCCGAAAGCTGACCGATATGTTTCTTCGGACAGCGATTGCCCTTGCTCATAAAAAGCTTTTTGGTAGGCCTGGAAATTCGCCGCAAAGGTATCTGCTAACGTACCGTCAAAATCACATATAATGGCCTTTATCATCGCAAATAGCGTTTTAGTTCTTCGGGTGTTCCATAGGAGTAATACTCTTCCATTGGGGCAAGATGTACCTTTTCTCCGGCTGCGATCAAGTAGTTGAATAGCAACGACACATAGTATTCGGGCTTAGCGAAATTCTGTTCGTTCATCAATTGATGAGCTATTTGCTTGAATCGTTTTCCGGAACTGAAGAAATACGCTCCGCATAGCGCATGACTGCTAATTACCTCTTTCTCTGCTGTGCGCAGTACGACGTTGTCCTGATCTACTGTCGCATAGCTATATTTGGGACTATCGCTTTCAAAAGAAACCAATGCGCCGCCTTCTGCGTCATCGCCCGAGGTATGCAATGCTTCTTTTATCAGCTCCATGAATCGTTTACTACGAAATTCCAAATCGCAATCCATTACGATTACAGCATCATTGTCGTCAATGGCATTTTCTGCCATCAAACACGTTTCTACAGCTCCGCGGGTTGTCTTTCTTACAGAGAAAATATTCGCTTCAGGCAAGATGGATAAAATCTCCTTGTCGATGGCGTATTCGTCTATATGGTTTTGCCGCACGATAAACGAATATTTCATAGATATATCGTCATCGTGTACACTGGAGATGGCATGCCGGAATAAAGGAACTCCATTTAACTCAATGAGGGGTTTGGGAGTGATCCAGCCGGCTTGACTGAAACGGCTTCCTTCGCCTGCCATAGGCATAATGATATGTAAAGGACGAAGGGTCATGCTCGGGCTGTTTGCTTTATGGGTATATATTTTTTGTACAACGGCCATGCCAATCCGCATAAACTGAGCAATATGCCTATAATTATCAGTGCAATGCACCAGTTGTCAATCGCTAATGCGTCAGGTACAAACTCCATATGCAATGTGTGGGATCCTGCTGGCAATACTGCTGCGCGCAAAGTGTAATTTACACGGCCTAAGGGGATTTCCTTTCCATCGCAGTACAGATGCCATCCTTTCGGGTAATAAACCTCCGAGAAAACCGCAACACGTTCTTCCGATAATTGATATGCATAATCCAACTGATCCGGTATATATTTGGTTAACCTAATCTCATCGCCTTCGCTCGGCTTGCCGCTACAACTCAATACCTCCCGGAAGAGCTCGTCCGCTACTGCACTCTTGCGCAAATCCAAGGTATTCAGCGCTGCGCTCTCATCATCCGGAGTCGGAACAAATAATACTTCATTTACAAACCAGGCATTACCCATCGCATCGGGATTCGGGTAAACACCTTGTTGGGTGACGATATATTTTGTATTCAGCATATTCAGTACGCTCCAATTCATCTTACTGATATGCTCGTCAATCAAGTCTTGATACCTGCGTAATTTAACAGCACTATAACCACCCACCGATTTTAGCCTGTAGCTGGTTCGTGCGTCATTAAAGGTGTTGGCTGTCAAATTCAAAACACGGTAGTCCAAACTCTTATCCTGTAATATCTGCTCTTCCCAAGGCTGAATAGCAAAGTAACGGTTACCGTCTTTTTTGCTCACAAAGTCTTTACTGCCGAAGAATCGACGATCCACAGGAACTAAATCTATCAATATCAATGCTGCTATGATACCTAATGCATAACCGCTCTTGAGTTTGTCTTTGATATACAACCAAACTACGAAAGCTGCCGCTACTACCAAGCCAAAAGAACGCCATGCATCGGCCTTCATCATCGATACACGCTGGTCGATTATCATCCGGTATATCTCATCGCCCACCTGGCCTTTCCATTGATTGTCATAACTGGACGTGAAACCAAACATAGCCCCGCCAAAGAGCGCTACGATTAGACATATTCCGGCAGTAATACCACCGGCAATCAATATCTCCTTGCTATATTTCGACTTTTCCTCTTTGGATTCCCATAGTTTCTGCAAGCCCATGAATCCTAATAACGGAATGGTTAGTTCGGCTATAACTAAAATCGATTCCACCGCACGGAACTTGTTGTACATCGGGAAGTGATAGAAGAACCACTCTGTCAGCGGCATGAAATTTTTTCCCCATGCTAAGAGAATAGAGGCAATGGTTGCAAATAATAATCCCCATTTATACGGACCCGGAACAATCAGCAGACCTAACACGAACAGGAAACAGATAATAGCGCCTACATATACAGCTCCGCTGGTAAACATCTTTTCGCCCCAATAGGTCGGAGCGCCTTGGCAGAATTGTTTGGCGGAACTCTTTGGTACGCGTGCCTTTACCAATTCGTCGTACAATACCGATTTCTCGCCTACATTATAACCACTGGCTCCTCCCATGAAATTCGGAATCAAAAGCGTTAACGTCTCTGCTTTTCCGTAGCTCCAATCGGTCGCGTATTTGATGTCCAAACCAGCTTTTTGAGTTTCGTCCTTTTGATCCTGACGTAGTTCGCTGTGACCTCCGCGCATTGTTTCTTTAAGATACTCGTTGTTGATCTGCCACCAACTCAACCTGGTCCCGAATACCAACAATGCGCATAGAACGCATACTCCGACTCCGATGCCTAAATCCTTCCAGCGTTTCTCTTTGATATGTATATACAATTCTACACATGCCATTACGCCGATTAGCATCAGAAAATAATAGGTCATCTGAGGATGCAATGTTATACCGATGATCCCGTATATAACGATTAGCGGTGCACCTAACCAGTAGTTTTTACGAAAGATCGCGTATATGCCTCCGATAATAGGAGCGATGGCCGCAATGGCACTAGCCTTGGTCATGTGACCCGCAGGCAGGATGAGCATATAATACGAAGATAGTGTTAATGCGAATGCTCCGATTATGCTCAACCATGGATTGATATTGAAACAACGGAGCATAAAGAAGAAACCGAATAAATAGGCAATCAAAATGCCAATAGAGCCCAAATCTTCCTTAAATCCGAAATGAGTGATTAACTCTAATTTCCCACGCATAACATTCGCGGGGGTGTTGCCGCTAATCTGAAAAGCAGGCATTCCGCTAAACATGGAATTCGTCCACCAGGCTTGTCGGCCTGTTGATTTCTTATACTCAAGAATCTCATGTGCGGCTCCTTTCCATGAGTTTACATCACCTGCTTGGAGCACTTTCCCGTCCAACAATGGACTGCAATAAATCAATGCAAACGCCAAAAATGCAACTATTGCCACTATATATGGCGCAATCTTTTTCCAATCAATCTTCATATATCTTATTTATAAAAATTCTTTCGAAATGCCTGAAAATCGTTCTCTTTCAACACCAGGCAATGCCACACAGCCCTCAAAAATCCTGTTCCGTAACCGATCAGCTGCACAAAAGCCGCCACGCAGGACAAGCAACCTACGTACAAACTGCGGCTCTGAACCGTAGCATCTAACACTAATCCTAGACCATATAGCCCCAATAACCCTATCGGTACCCACGTCATCCATGGATTCTGGATACCTATTCCTATCCCGCATATCACCGCCAAAAACACCAACCCGACCGTAAAGACACTCGGTAACAGATGTACCAATTTCAGGGTCTTCGGGTATTTCTGATACAGATGTATCCGCGCGATGCCGGAGTTATGCACCTGCTTGAAGAACTGCTTGAATGTACTTCTGCGTTTGTGGTACACCCACGCTTCCTCAAACAGCCGGCACTTGTACCCGTTCGCAAAGATACGTATCGAGAAGTCGATGTCTTCGCCGAAACGCATACTGCTGTCAAATCCTCCTAAAGCATTGAAAACACTTCGTTTAACGCCTAAGTTAAAACTCCTCGGGTAGAACTTGTCCATCTTCTTCTTGCCGCCGCGAATACCGCCTGTTGTCAGAAAACTTGTCATCGAATAACTGATAGCTTTCTGTATCGGACTAAAATCCGGGTGTGCTGCGTCCGGTCCGCCAAAAGCGTCCGCATCCTCTCGTGCCAACTCTCTCTCTATCGCTTCAATGTATCCTTCCGGCGCAATAATATCGCTATCGACAATCAGCAGATAATCGCCCTTAGCCCGTTCAGCGCCATAGTTGCGCGCAGCACTCGGACCTCCGTTCTCTTTCTGAAAATAGTGAATGTCCAGTTTCTCGCTATACCGCCGGCACACATCTTCACACGTAATCTGCGAACCATCTTCCACAATGATCACTTCGAATCCCGACCTCGTCTGTTTGCACAGCGACGAGAGCAACTCTTCTACTTCGTTCGGACGGTTATATACAGGCACAATGATACTAAACCGCATATTATTTGATCATTTTTCGGATTTCACATAACTCTTCCCTTACTCGCATCAGAATTTCTATCGCAGATTGGCGTTCATCGGAATGCCGGGTATTGGCTTTGAGCTCTTTGCGGATGGCTTCGATGCGAGTGATCTTCAACTCGTCGCGGATATATCTGATGCGTTTGATGACGTCCTGGTCCTCGCGCGTATAATACCGATTCCCATGACCGTCTTTTCTCGGGCTCAGTTCCTCAAACTGCTTCTCCCAATACCGCAGCGTGGAAGCCGGCACACCGGTCTCCGTCTCCGTCTCGCGAAGCGAGTAATATTTCTTTTCGCCATCCATAGTGTCTTTCTACTTTCGACTTTCTACTTTCGACTACTTGCAAATCTTCAACTTCTTGCCGTCACGGATATTATCGCTCTTCAGTCCGTTCCATTTCTTCAACTGCTTAACCGTACAATGGAATTTCTTCGCAATCCCGCCTAACGTATCGCCTCTTTTAATGGTATAATACGTCACGCCGTTCACGCGGTAAGCCCCGTTGACTGACGTCATCTTCGCCAGATCAATCTCCGCGCGGCGGTTATTGATCAGGCTGTCTGCCTTGTAGGCTGCAATACTGTCTGCGCGGTCGATATACAGACCCATCTTGTCGGCCGGCAGACACAACGCATAGCTCTTTCCGCCCGGCAGAATATCGCGTGAGTACTGCGGATTGAGCCGCCGTAACTCGTCCATCTCGATGCCTAAATTCTTGCTCAACTGATGTAAATGCAGCCTTTGCGTCGTCCGAATCGTATCGGTAATCATCACTTTCTGCTCGATCGGAGCCTTGCATATACCGTGCTCCTGACCGTAGTTCATCGCATAATTGGCGGCAATGAAAATCGGTACGTAATTCCTTGTCTCGCGGGGCAGGAAAGGATAGATAGACCAGAAATCCCGCTTGCCGCCGGATCGCCGGATCGCCTTATTCACATTGCCGCTACCGCAGTTATAGGCTGCGATGACTAAGTTCCAATCGTGGTAGATGGAGTACATGCTGCTCAAGAACCGGCATGCTGCCTCCGTGGCCTTAATCGGATCCATTCGTTCATCGACCAGGGAGTTGATCTCCAGACCGAAAAGCTTTCCCGTGGCTGGCATGAATTGCCAAAGACCTGCAGCTCCTGCGTGTGAACGAGCCATCGGGTTCAACGCCGATTCGATGATCGGCACGTATTTCAACTCGTACGGCAGGTCATAGCGTGCCAATGCCTCCTCAAAGATCGGGAAGTAGTACTCGCTCATGCGCATCAATCGCGCCACCTGTTTCGGATTACGTTTCACATACCTTATAATAAACGCGCGCACGCGCTCGTTATACGGCAACTCAATAACGCACGGCAATGCCTGCAGCCGCGCCTTATACACGGAGTCGGGCAGGGTAGTGGTGTCGTGTACCGCCACGCAATCGGTGGTGTCCAACCATTGCAGACTCCAATCCAGCGACCGCAACTCAATATCCGTCAGGTCGCTGTCGTTCCAAAGTGTGTAGAACGGTTGCAACGGCGTGATCTCCACCGCTGTGTCTTCTGTCACTAACGAGTCCGCCGCCATCATCGGCACTAACTCCAACGACTCCACACTCGTGCTATCTGCCGCCACGCTGTCATTCGCAACCGCTTGCACTTCTTGCACTTTCTGCACTTCCTGCGCACGCATCATTCCCGCGGCGCCAAGAAGCATAACTATCAAAAATAACTTTTTCAAAACTGTATAGCTAATTTTATTTCAGCACTCTTTTGTTGCTGCTGTAAGTCATAATAAATCCGGGGTTCTACGTTCAGCGTCAAGTCCGGCGAGATGTCGTAGTCGAATAACTGCGCATCTACATACGCGTCTATCAGACTCAGCGCATATACTATAACCGTCGCCAAAATCGAGTAATCCCTGTATCGCCGGTAGATGTTCTGCTGGTTCTTGAGTGTGTTCATCCATGTGTTCTGTCCGCCGACGCGCTCTAAGTCATACCCATCCGGAATAACGGCTATATAACTCTTGCTTGGGTCCTCACTCACTGTTCCGGCCTGAATATCGTTATACAGATCCAGGTACGCCATCTTGTAATTGCTATGCCGGTTACTCGTCCAGCTAATCGCATAGCCGCATCCCATGAATGCGCCATACACGATCGGCAGTTTCCAATAGGACTTGTTGTAGATCTGTCCTGCGCCGGGGAAAATAACACCCAGCCAGACCGCTTTATTCGCGTCCGGTTTCTTGAAGAACACACTGTCCTGCTGTGCAAAAAGCTGCATCGGCAGGATCAGCAATACTATGATCCACCACCGTTTCAACCTAATCTCTGAACGATCGTTTCCAACTCTTGCTCGTTACCAAAAGCAATCGACACTTTGCCGCCTTGGATCTTCACTTTCAGCCCCATTCGGCCGCTCAGCTCTTTCTCCAACTCGCTGTACGGATTAGCGCTTTTCTCTTTCTTCGGCTTCGCAGCGCCCTTGTCCTCTTGTGCCAGTTCTTCTACCTTGCGTACCGACAATCCCTCGCGCAGAATCCGTTGATACAAGGCCAGCTGATGCTCTGCGGAC
>OCTW011550355.1_pt1 | contig 18917 bp, 15 predicted proteins | sample 1539671 | NCBI WGS metagenome assembly OCTW01 (sample SAMN02144230, study PRJEB22623) | gut metagenome | biome: sheep rumen | host: Ovis aries | place: New Zealand
GACAGCATGCTTCAGAACCCGCCCGCTCGCTGCTACGAATTCTTCCTTGCAGATGGCATTGCCGAGCTCAAGAAGTCAGACCTTGACCGTATGAGCACACCTGGCGTTATGCGTCTGGTAACCAAGGGTTACATCAAGGCAGAAGATGTGCTTAAGGCGAAGCCGGCACTCGCAAAGGACCTGGTTCAGAAGAAACTTATTACACCTGAAATCGTTGCTCGCCGTGTTCCGGAGCGTCTTCTCTGGCTCGTTCAGGCAGGCTACATCAGCCCTGACTATGCAGTTAAGGTTGACCCTGCTATCAAGGACAAGCTGATCAAGAAGGGACTTTACACGGTTGCTGAAAACATTCCTGATGATCCGGCTGCAATCCTGGAAGGAGTCAAGTCCGGTGAGATTCAGCCTGTAGACGCTTACAGAAAAAATGCTAAACTTCTCCAACCAATGGTCGAGCAGAAACTCATCACACCGCAAGAAGCTTATAAGCTAGATGCGTCTATCGTGACCTGGTTGCTGCTTAACCACTACATCGGCAGAAGTGAAGCTCAGAAGGTTAAGCCTGACATTCAGAAGTATCTCGCAAGAAGGTACAAGGATGTCAACTGGGAAGAGCTAGATGCTTCGTGCGATGACGATGAAACCTTGAATTCCAGTACCGACGGGACACAGTTCAAAGACAAACTGAAAAAGCTCAAGGAAGAGTTTGCTAAGCGTCAGAAATCTGCCAAGAAAGCAGAAGCAGGTCTGAACAGCTCGAGAGGCTTTAACAGCAATGTCGGCGATGGTAATAATGTCGGCGAAACACTTTCAAGTTCTGAAACACCGCATGTGTTCGAGGAAGGCGACTTCAGCCAGTATGCACCGGGTTATGAGCCACTCGCTGCTACAACAGCTGAAGGTCCTGGATTCGTTGCCGAGGTCATGCTCCCGGAGGACAATTTTGACGGGATTGTCGTGCCGGGTGATTCTGCAGACATCGCAAAGGAAACTCTGACACAGATGCTTCTGGCAAACGATGGAACCTTCATCGACTGGAAGCCTGTAGAGGACATTCAGGCATTCAAGGCTGAAAATGCCGACAAGAACATTCTTGTTCTTAACTAATCACGTAGCACGCTAACGCATGCCGACGGTTTATAAATCGTATGTAATTTTACGGGTTTACTGTTACTCATACAGAAATCGTTAGCGTATCACGTGCATACAATGTGATTTATACAATATACAACCATACAAAAACACGGTAGTGTCGTTGTCGACATTACCGTGTTTCTTTTTGATGTTCAAATCCACATTCTATGCCTTGTGTACTCACGCTCTTTTTGCTTAATCTTCTTGAGGAATAGCTTTAGTTCTGTAGTAGATAACGCCACATTGGTATTACCGATACCTTTCTTGTCGATAAGGTTCTCGTCGTATGATTGTAGCTTGAATTCATTCCAGACGCTTCTGCGTTCAATACAGACGGTGTGGTAATACCTATACTTCTTGTCGTACCGTTCGTAATGAACACGCCGAACATCCTCATACACCTTGTTAAAACCTATCTTAGCAAGCTTCTGATCAACTGTCATATTGTTCCATCAACTCCTTATGAGAGATTCCACCTGCAAGTCCTGGTGACTTATCGCTGTCTTGTGGTGTGTAATGTGCGTCTGAATAGGAAGGATGCTTATATTCAATCATGGCGAAGTTAGCAATATCTACCAGATAATCCAGATTATGCGTTTTGTTGTAGAGGTCAAGCCGTTCCTGGATACACTTTACAGCCTGTGCGAGCTCAGGGTAGGTATCAGACATCCAACCGTATTTGTAGTGAGACAATTCAATGGCGTTCTCCATCTTGGTAATAAACTCTTTTGACCAGTCTCGCTTCATTATTTCTTCCTTACTGTCCATTGATGCTCCACTCCTTCTTGGGATTCAGGTGTGTTATCGGACTTTACTATAGACTTCCAATAGAACCCGTAGGCAGATTTAGTTCCATTAAGGTGATACATAGCTTCTGATATCCTATGATAAACAGAATCTAACCTACATGTTACCGGTAGATTATCTTTAACCCAATTCGCTGCTTCCCACTGATTTGAGTAGGTTTCGAGTACGCTGTTGTCTGATTTCGAAATTCTTTGAATTTGATTTTTCGTGCTAGACAGTGACATTTTCTTCTTAGAGCTTTCAGTGTGTCGACGACCTCCAAATGGATTATCAGCACCAAATCGTTTATTCCTATTCGCAGCTTCTCGAATTCGTTGACGATGATCCTCGGTAAATTTTCGTCCTTTCTGTGCCGCTTTAATCTTAGCTGCTCGTTCAGGTGTATTCCAGCGGTAAGAACCAGCTGCAACTGACTTAGATATGCGGGATTTCGTCTCTTCGGTATGCTTATAGCCATGTACCCCTTGACCACCCAAGGTACAATTAAAACCGTGGTGATAAGAATCATATTGCTGGATATAATAACGCTCTCGCTCGTCTAATCTAGATTCTGGAATATCAGATTCAATCACCTGTAATTCGAATGCATCTGCTCCATACTTCTTCAGTGCAGAATTTAGATGACTTTTGGAGTATTGCATTTCTTTTAGGTGCTCTTCCCATCTGCATTGCAGAGTACGAACGGTTTGTCCTATATACCAGCGATTAGTGGCTTTATGGCGGATTCCGTAGATTAGTCCTAGACGTTCAGCTTTCGGATTCTTCATCATCTTCATCATCTTCTTCCTCGATGTCAACTTCACTGCCGTACCAACATACTGACGTTTCGGGGTCTGATTTAAAAGGTACCGGAAGGTGTGAAACTACCTTAACCATGTCTTCTTGAATATATCGAATAGCTTCTTTGTGATTCTCGATAGGACATTCACAGATAACCTCATCGTGAATCATCAACAATAGATAACAATCAAGTTTCTTCAGTCGCTCGTCTTTATCAATTTCAATCATAGCGAGTTTGGTCATTGACGCTGCGCTTCCTTGGATTTTTGCATTAAAACATTTACGACTCTGCTCGGCAATCTGATATGAATAATCCTTAACCTCAATACCTTGAGCAATCAGTCCTTGAATGTACTCGTTCTTATCCTTACGCCACTTCAGGCTCATCAAATCTCCTAGATACTTCTTTTTAGCTTCCTCTGACAGTTCGCTTGAATCTGAAGAACCATCCGGGTCGAATGGGTCAAAGTCTGGATTACAACCGTCCTTATATCTGAACTCATAAGGGTCGTGCATCATAATTGACAGGTGTCTGCGCCTACCCCATAAATCTTGAACATACCCTAATCTGTGTGCTTCTTCTGCAGCTGCTTCTTGTGCTTTTATCAAACCCGGAAAATTCTTAGCTACCTTATCATATATAAGTTGTGCTTCATCTACCGTACAGTTCAATTGCTCTGCAATAGAAGGAATTTGTCTGCCATATCCAATTCCTAATACGATACTTTTTGCACTACTCCTACGCTCTTTACCTTCTAAGTAAAGCTCACCGTTCGGTCGTTTTTCGCAGCATTCCTCGTAGGTTGTATTGTACGATACAGATGCTATAACTGAATATAAGTCAAGACCATCTTGATACGCTTTTATCATTTTCGGGTCTTTTGCTATTACAGCCATAAGTCTAGGTTCCTGACCAGAATAGTCACATGAAATGAGGTATCTACCAGGACGTGCGATATACATTGTACGAATCTCTCTGTTATGTGAAGGAATGTTCTGAAGATTGGGGTCGACCGCACTGGTTCGTCCAGTATCTGCACCTAGCTGTTTGATACCTCCGTGAACCGTACCATCAGCGTGAAGGAACTTATCAAGACCTTCAAGATAGGTAGACAGTAACTTGGTTGCTTCTCTGTACCTAAGAATTGCCGACGCAATCGGATGATTTATCTCCTTCAGTGCGTGCTTATCGACTTTACCAGACTCTGGTCTTGGAAGTCCCATGATGTCATACAGAAGAATCTTAAGCTGACTATCAGAACCGATTTTAACCGGCATATCAATAATCTTGCCCTTGGTTCTTCCGAAACGCATTCTCCACTGATTAATCTTTGGAATATAAGGTTCGTACTCATGAACAACATCAGACTCTGCTTGTTCTTTCAGTGCGCGATACTTTACAATGAGCTCGGCTCTCTTAGCCTCATCAACAAGAACACCTTTCTCACGCATTCGGAGAAGTACCGGAATAAGCGGTCTCTCGATTGTCTCCCATACCCTGAGTAACCCTGCGTTTTCAGGTTTTCTAAGCTCACCGTACGCATAGTCGACAAGTTCACTTGCCATCTCAGCGTCTCGAGCACCGTATGCACTGGTGTACTTGAACGGGCATCTATTGAATGTACCTGGTGGGAACAACTCACCGAATCTAGGTCCTCTGGTTGTATGAGAACAGAATTCAGCGTGCAAGTCTTTCAAGTTATTGTTTCTATGTCGCTCTGTGTTCAACAGACGCATCATCAAGCTCGCATCGTTAGCGCATATATCCCAGAGTTTTACTCCCATCGAATACCAAAGTTCATTCATATCAAATGGTGCGTTGAAGTAATCGATTGTCATACCGGGAACGCCATTCAAACGATTGAGCTGCTGGGCGCAGAACTCGACCGGCAGCTGATTGGGGTCAACCTTGCCTGTAAATCGTGACAAGTGAAGCATTGGAACGTAGATTGCCTTACGTCCTGGTGCGTAAAGCGAGAACCCGACTACCGGGTCTTTGAAAATGTTCAGTCCGGTTGTTTCAGTATCGAGACCGGTTCTCTTTTCGGAAATGATTGTGTCTACATAATCAATCAGAACGTCCTTGTCGGTTACGCAGTCATACTGTCCTGCATACTTTTCTGACATCGCCTTTGCCTGTGCGATAATGGTATCCATATCCTTTACAGGCTTAGCTTTCTTCTGAAGTGATTTTGGGACTTCAATCGGTACCTGAGCTGCTTCCGGATTAGGCTGCAACCTAGGTGTTAACGATATTCGTCTTCTGGGCATTGCGTGTGTACCTCCTTAACTCTTATATTACAATTATACACGATTTGCTACACCGTCGTCGAACATAAGAAACTGCTTAAATGCTACGAGTGTGCGTGTGTAATTGTTTACCACACAACCGTGCATTTAAGCAGTACCGCGGTTTTTATATATTCTTGAACGGTTTAATGCGTGAACCTGTTGCTGTCTTCTCGACGATAAATCCCTGTGGAATTGTATCAATAAGGTCCTGAACGTGCGAGATAATACCCACACTCTTGATGTTCTTCAAATCCCGCAGCGTCATCAGCGTTCGACTAAGGCAATCACTGTCTAAGGTGCCAAAACCTTCATCCACAAACAGCAAGTTCAAGTCACGTGCTGTGAACAGTGAGTCGATTGCTGTCATCAGTCCCAAGCTGAGACTCAGACTTAGCATGAACAGCTCGCCACCTGAGAATGTCTGAGCGGGACGTGTGCTTCCGGTGAAGTGGTCTGTGATTGTAATTTCAAGACCACCTTGTGTACGACCGGAGGACGATTCCCATTTAACCTGAAGCTCGAACTGACCTGCTGACAAGGTATGCAGATACTGATTGCTGGACTGAAGAATCCACTCGAGTTGTCTGTGAAGCACGAATGTTTCAAAGGAAATCTTAGAGCTATTCTTGCCAGATAACAGATTGTAGAGATAGGTGTGCTCGTCGTAGGCAGCGGTATTCTTCTCACGCTCAGCTCTAATATCTTTGACACGCTTTACCAGTTCCTTACGAGCTTCAAGAGCATTCTTTGTAGCTGAGATACGACCGATTGCCTCCTCAATGCCGATGTTCGCTTCGTCGATAATCTGCTGACAAGACGCCTTGGTGTAACCGGGGTGCGGATTAACCGGTTCTGCTACCGACATGAGGTTGTCTCGCAGCATCTCATACTGCTGAATCTTATATAGGTAATCATTCAGATGAATGCGATAATCATCAACATCAGCTGCATGAATCAGAGCATCCTTCAGCTCCTTAGCATCGTCGTCGAGTGCATCAGGATGTGACTTAGCTTCCTGTATGTCAGCAGTGAGCTTCTGAATCTTGTCCTGAACACTCTTGAGGTAGCCTTCCAACAGGTTACGACTTCTTTTAGCCATTTCGTTGTCATCTACCTTAGCCCAGAGTTCGCTGTATTCAGTCTTTACCTGCTCAGCTTCTGTTTCTAGGCTTGCTCTATCTACACCGGAGATATCAGGTTCGAGTCTTGCCAGCTCAGTCTTAGCAGAAGCGAGTGAGCCCTCGATTGTCTTAATTCTGCCTTCAACCGTATAGAGCTGACCGCTCCAATCACTGAACTTACTCATGCAATCGTTCCACTGCGCAGTCAAATCAGCAAATGTAGCAACCTCGGTGCACTCCGGCTCAACCAGCTGTGGCAGACTCTCAAGGCGAACCTTTAGTCCTTCAAGCTGATTCTTCTTTGCTTCCAGTTCACGCTGTTTAGCATCCATACTACCCGCAGCTTCCTGAGCAGCATGCTCGGCGGTATAAGGAGCGCCACATATAGGACACTTACCGGGCTCGCTCATGCTGATAATCTTGCTAGCCAGAAGCTGTGTATATACCGCCTTATTGCCTTCAATGAAATCTTCCAGGACAGATATATCTGACTGAATCTGAGCTCTCTCCTTGTCACGATTGAGAACAGCTTCACGGGCTTTATCGTATGCCTGTCTGGTTTCAAGCCGCTGTCTGAGTGTGGTTTTAGCATCCTCGATGGCTGTGATTGAGGCTTTAAGACTTGTTTGCTTACCCTGAAGTTCGGTCATCTCACAGGTATATTCATCGATTTGATTACGATATCTTTCAACCTGGCTGAAAAGGTTAATCAAATTGGTAAGTTCTGTCTGACGCTGCTGAAGTGCAGCAACCTTACCTGAAAGCTCTTCGTCTACGACTACACCTGCGATACGTTTCTGATAGTCAGCTTCTTGCTCCTTCGCAGCTGAAAGTTCATTTTTAAGACGGTTGTATGTAGCATACCAGTCGAGGATACCGACATACGCATTGAATACATTTCGCTTCCGGTACAGCGGTTCAACTTCGGTTTTAAGCTGTTCCAGCTGTTCCAGCTCTTTCTGAGCTTTCTGGTAGGCAGCATATTCCTGGTCATAGACAATCATAACAGGAAGAATGCGGTCAGCCTCGTCTTTTCTTTTCTTCAGCTCATCAAGGCGAGCCTGCTCTTCTCTAATAGTTTCAGCTGTAGTAATAATGGCACTCTCGACAGTTTCAAGCATCTCTCCTTGGAGTAGATTCCGCTCCAGTTCGGTGGAAGTGAGAATCAAAGTTTTTAGGTCAGAACATCTGTCTTTAAACCTGAGCTCGATGTCCTTGAACAGCTGAGTGTCAAAGATATCGCGGAGTATTTCTGCACGAGTGCGAGAGTCTGCCAATAAGAATTTAGAAAAGTTACCCTGCTCCAGCATAACCATCTGATCGAACTGCTTTACGGTTAGACCGATAATCTTTTCAAGACGCTCATTCGCTTCCTTTACCTTATCATAGATGATACCAGGAGCGAACAGCTGAATGGCAGTGCCCCCGTCTTTCTTAAGTGTGCGAATTACCTTATAGTCGACTTTGTCTTGATTAAAGGTGAGCGTAACCACCGTGTCCTCATTCGACGGTGCATAGGTACTTCTGATTTCTTTGGTAACGGCTGCACGATTAGATGAAAGGGTCTTACCGAACAGTGCCCAATGGATTGCATCAAGCATTGAGGATTTACCTGAACCGGTAGGACCTGAAATAAGGAACACACCGTCATTCAAGTCCTCGAAGTCTACCGATGCTTGCTTAATGCTGATGAAATTCTTAATCTGCAGTTTCAGTAATCTCATGAACAACCTCCTGAACTAATTGTAATTTCTTGGTGTCGAGAACAGGCACCTCCAACTGATTGCAGAAACTGTCGAGAGCGGACTCAATCGAATCGAACTGAACCATGGGCTTATTCAGGTCAGCTTCCCAGTCGTCGGTAATCTTTGATACTGCGGTAACCATATTCTCGAAGTGTGCTTGAAGCTGAGGCAATGCCACATCAAGTGGTACGTCTTCGTCTACCAACTCTACCTTGATGTATGCGTGAGAGTCCGGAATACTCAGACAGTGTTTCAAACTGCCACGAATAATCTCGAAATTTCTACGCAGCTGTACCGGAACTACCTCGCTTGTGATGTCATATTCTCCGCTAGAGTGATTAGACAGCTTAATATCCCACACGGTGAATCCGCCTGCATACTCATCACCGAAAGCATACGGCATAAGGCTCCCGGGGTAATAGATGTTACGAATACGCTGCTTCTTGTGAATATGACCTGCCATAACCAGCGGATATGCTTTAACGACTTCCTGAGAAACCGCATCATCAAAGAATGACATCGCTTCTGATGAACCGGTTGTGCAGCCCTCGAATGTCTGGTGAGCAATCAGAATTGTTCCCGTATTCTCCGGGAGGTAAGCCTTGAACGCTTCATTGTATGAATCGAACTCTCGATTGAACTTTGTTTCAGCGATTGTAGGCTTTACAAATGAGATAGCTCTGAACGGGATACCCTCAATCTCGATGTCTTCTGTGTCGCGCACGATGTGAATATTGTTACCCATGAATCTTTCCCACAAGCCCAGGCGTCTGCTAGAGTCGTGGTTACCTACGATTATAATGCAAGTAAGCCCTAGGTCCTCGCAAACAGCTTTTGTATAATTCATAAATCCAACGAACAGCTCTTGTGCTTCAATCGAGGGATTTGCAGAGTCAAAGACATCACCTGCAATTACCAGATGTGCTTGAGCACTCTTCATTAGGCTGACTACCTGTTCAAGCATCCATGATTGGTCATATATCAGACTTTTCTTGTGAAAAGTCTTACCCAGATGCAGGTCTGCTAAGTGAATAACTTTCAATATACATCCTCCTTATCCATAATAACGTCGACGACAGAACCATCCTGGTCAATCTCTGCCAGGTAATCGACACACTCGTCGCCGAAGTGATCGAACGCCTTATACCACGCTTGCCTTACAGACACCGCGTGGAACGTAAACTCTTCACCCTCGTAGCAAGCACGATAGTTATCGTAGTCACGATTATCCAGTTCTTCTGAACTAATTCTACCCACTATCTGTTCACCTCCTCTACACTAACGATCTCATATTCAACATCAGGTTGATCAAGTCCGTAGAGCTCTTTGCACTCCTTGACGCTCGACACAACGCATTCCTGTTCTGACCACGTTTCTTCCCTGGTGTAACGGTCTTTATACCTGAACTTAATTCGCAGCATAATCAACCCTACCTATCTGCATTCGGATCCTGCGCTTCTACAGAAATCTTCAGACCGTAGTCGGCAAACCACTCTGCCAGCATACCCTTGATGATCAATGATACATACTCAGCACGGACGTTCTGAGCTACGACAATACCGTTCGCTTTGATGGTGTAAAAGAGTTCATTCATTCGAGTACCTCCTGTACGATTTATCGTATATACATTATAACACATTTTATTTACGCACACGAAGTTATAAACCACGTAGCACGCTAACGCATACCACGTGGTTGTATTTTATGTATAACTTTTAACCACTGTGTAGCACATAAAGCAAAACCGTAGCGTATATGTGATACGCTACGGTTTTCTGTGTATATACGATTATACTTATGCGTTTACAGTGCTTCTAATGAGGTTGAGCAGTCTGGTCAGCGCACCGGCATCGAACGTAACCTGCGAGAAGGTTGTCTCTGCTGAACGCTCTGTCTGCTTACGTTCTCTGTGAGTCTCGTAGTCGGTGAAGGCGTTGACGAGACCCCATGCAGTGCCGGTGAAGTTAGCGTTATCTTCGTCCTTGTAGCACAGATTAAATCTGGTTTTCTTTTCGTCGAGTGCTTCCTTCTGCCGCTCTGTAATAGCCTTGGTGCTCTCAAAGAAAGCATCGACGATCTTATTGCGGTCGGTGTCTGTGACGTGCAGCAGTGCCAGCTCCTCTGCTGTGTTCGTGAATCCCTGCATATAGATTGCGGTGTCTTTAAGGAGCTGTTGAGCTTCTGCGATGCAGGAATCGATGCGAGAAGAGTGACGAATCGAGATGGTGTTCTCCATGTTCTTGAAGGACATAGCGAACTGATTCTGGCACACGATTCTCAGCGGGCAGATTGTAGCTCTGAGCGAGAACCAGCCGTTGTGGCTTGTCTGGAAAATGACGTAGGGCGTGAACGTGTCGTTGAGGATTGTCAGGCTCGGGAGTTTGCCAATGATATAGACCATGCCGTTATAGGTCTCACCTGCACGAACAAACTCGATGTCCGGAATTTCCTCCAGGAACTTGAATGCATCTGCGTTCTGGTAGACTTCGTAGCGGTCAGACACGAGACCGATGGGCTCTCTGGTTTCCTTCTTGACCGTTGCGATGCGGCTAGGTACGAGGATTCCATCGTGGAGATACACCGGCTCCTTGATAACCGTGTAGTCCAGATGTGCCTGCTTGAGGATTTCGTCGACGGAAATCTGCTGCGAAACATCGGTACCTACTCTTGTCCATGTTGCTTCTCTTGCCATATGATTACCTCCTGATTCTTGGTTAGTGGCTCTTGTGAACCCGTTGTTGTGTTTACTATATCTGTATTATAACATATTACAGGTGCGAAAACGAAGTTATTTGTAGGTACTTATAATTGCATAGAATCTTGCAACGAACGAGCCCGGGCTTCATAATTTCTTTGAAGAAGTCTACCGTCATGATATGAATTAGGCGACTCGCATACGATAACAGGATTGAAATCAGGACGTTCAGGAAGTGACCTAAGAAACTGTGCAGGCTTAGGTCCGGCTTCTCGGATTGAGAAAGGAACATGGCGTTTTTCTCCCTTTGCAGTATACTCCAGCTTAGAGAAGTGAATGTGCATACAGTTTACTTTCCAAGCTGGTAATAATGCGTAAAGCTGAGAAAAGACAGACTCGAATTCTTCTTTGGTGTTAAGGAATTTGCCTAAGGTTCGTGCGTGCAGATGACCAAAGTCGATGCAAGGTATGAAGTTGTCTGTCAGATTGCACAGCTGACAAATGTCCTCAATAGTGCCTACCTGGCTCAATTTACCTAGGTTTTCTAGACAGATAAGTGAACTATCGAGCAACCCTGCATCTCTCATCTTATACCAGAGCGACCAGAGAGTCTTTCTCTGCACTTCCCAGACCTCTTCTGGTGTTCGTTCTGAATAGTTCGCTGCGTGAACGACGATACGGTTTGTAACTCCCGGTTGTATCTGTCGCATAATCGTCAGGTGTTTGACAATGGTTTCTGTACTCATAAAACGAACACCGGGCTTCTTACTTCCGATTGCAACCAGCATGGGAGCGTGCATTGAAAGGTAAGCACCGGTGTTGTTCTTGAACTCTTGAATTTTAGGAAGAACGGGGTCGTCCAGGATGACCTCAGCTCCTGGGAGCTTCCAGCCCGTCGTGGCATCCGTCGGATACCAATCAGCACTAAATAGCATAGACATCACCCTTAGGATTCAGACTTAGCGACACCCCTAGGTAAGTCATGCTCCTCGAATACATAATGATTTGTGCGAGGGATGATGAGACGAACCTCGGGGTTATGCTGAGCAAGGAATCCTCGTCTTGTCCAGCACCTAGGACTCTTCGGGTAAAGCTGCTTCAGGTAGCTGTCAAACCAAGCAGCGTGACCTTCTTCAATCTTCCTACGCTCTTCAAGGCTGTCGTAGATAAGACTCTTCTCACCTGCAGACTGACCGACTTCCTTACCGATGAGGAAACGATTGCGAATACAATGACCGCCTGCCTTTATCCAGTCTAGCTGGAACATCGTATCCTCTGGTGGTTCATTCAGCTGAGCAGCGGTGTGCTTGTCAAAGTAGATTTCCTTACCTTGGTACTTTTTGATATTCGGGATGAATACTGCTTGCAGACTTCCGTGGATTGGGTCCTTACCCATAAACCAATGTGTCTCACGCATAGGCCATTCGTAATTGGTCTTCTTGAACGGCTCGTACATCGGAAGTATGCAGGAAATCATGTAGCCTTGCTTGCAAAGCTCAAGCACTGCTGGTGTGTTAAGGTCATCAAACCAATCTGGGTAACGATAGTGGTCATAGAACACTCTGTCATCGTCAAGAAGGAAAAGCCAATCATAATCGGAATTATAGAACTTTTCCAGCAAAAAGTTTCGGTTTACTGCGCAGGTATGCTGGTCAACCTCGATAGGCTTCAAGTCTAGAGTAGTACCGCATTCTGCTTTTGCCGTAGGACCCCAAGCACTCTCGACGCGATAAATCTCAAAATTATCACGTACCTGAGTAGCAAGCCCTTCAAGCCAGCGTAACTGCTCTTGGTGGATAGGGATACGAAGTTTGCCTCGGTCAGTTTCTGGCATATATGATATTATGCCAACCATATAGTTCGCACTCATGGTATTACCTCCTTTATAAGTATACCTAATTATAACACAGATGTGCGGTTAAATTCGAAGTTTAGTCTTTTAGATATTTGGGTTGATTGTTCCACCACTGGCTGTACTTCTGTCTGAATAATAGGTCATACGTCCAGTACCATACGGTATCCAAGAAGAAGGAGAATCATATATCCAACGAGCATCCACGATGTTTCGCGCGAAATAATTCTCATGGAACTGTCCGTCTTGAGGACAACCAGTTTCACTATTATTACCGGTGGGCGCACCACCGGCGATTATTCGCATTTTATCGAAATCGTCCATATCGGCTGTATATCCTGTCATTACTCCACCATATTTAATCATATAGTAGAAATTCTCTAGACCTTCTTGAGTACCGGTAGTGCGAACAGTATTTAGCAAACCACTTTCATTATAGAACGTGCCGAATGACCATGCACCAGTTTCTGGATGCAGCAGAGCCCTGCCTTCTTCTGTCAAATTACTCGAGAATCGTTTATAAGTACCAAGCATTAGATATGTCCTGAACATTCTCGCATACAACCAGCCTACTGGATTATTACCATACTCACGTAGACTAATGCCATACATAATTCCTAAACCAACATTCTGGTCGATATTAGATAAAGTTGGCAAAGAACCCATATAAGCGTCTGATATGTCAACCGAGACGTATTCGGTGAACGGTGTATAACGAGTATCTACATCTACACCTTCTACATTGGTAATCTGGTCGCAAACCCAAGCATATATCGCTTTACTTGCTTCTGGAAGATAATGCAGATTATCCTGGGTTAGCCAAGCAGCTCCTTTATCATCCTCGAGCTGGTGGATATATTCATTCACATCCAGAACTACGATATTAGACACACCCGACAGCTCAGCTTTCAAATCTTCATTGAATTGCTCAATCTCCTGATTGAAAGGACCTAAGTCTTGTCCAGCCCCTCCATCACATCTACCACTACCGTTACCATTCGGGCAAAAGCCAACGGTACCCACAAATACCTTCGCATTGTTGCCGACATTATTCGCAATGGACTTGTATACATCAGCATAGGCAGAAGCACCAGAACCTAAACCATTTACACCCCACCAGAGTATGATATTATGATTTACACCTTCTGCCTCGATTTCAGACTGAACCTGTATCAGCTTATCCAGTGCTTGCCCTCCGTAGCCTTTACCGTCAGTTCCGGTAGCAGCTATCAACTGAACAGTTCTAGAATCGCCTGACCAGTACCAATCAGTGAACGGTGAATAAATCTTTTCACTCGGTGACGGTTCGGGACTAGGTTCTGGTGTATCAGAATGCTTTAGATATATACTCACTTCTGCTTCCGATATCGGTAAAGGATCTTCAACCTGACCTCGTTGAAATGCGATAGGTTTCTGGGCAAAAAATATCTCATCAAGGTAAGGCATCTCTGCTGGCGGGTTGCTAGCATAGAATAGTCCTTGCATCTTTGATGGTCTTATGTCCTCGATTTTACAGGTTTCTGACGGAGTATCATATATCAACGACGAGCCTGCTTCAATACAACCTATGGTATGAATTTTGCCTAGCATCAGCACAAGCGTACTCATACGATAACACCAGACATTTCTAATCTCGATGGGTTGGTTAACCGTTACATAGGAGTTCCGCAGCTCTAATCTAATTACCTTAGTCGACGAACCTGCGAGATCAATGCTTTGCCTAAAAATAACCGCAGGACAATTCTCAATAATCAGCTTATCAGCTGTAATACCGTTCAGATAAACAATCGATGTAATATCTCGCAGCACTAAAATCTTGAAAGAACCAGACAAACGTATCACACCGCCGTAGAATCCTTGATACACCTTAGATTCACGTTGAATATCGACGATTGTCAAGGTACCCGTATGTGACTTTAAGAGACTTGATACCAACGATTGTGGCGGATTTACAATGGTCTGCTCACTAACCGAACCGGATAACATATAATGTGAATCATCGTATATTAACCCCTCTTCGTCTTTTCCAATATTGACCAGGTTCGGTTCGACACCTTCAAGATTGATTACATAATCAGAGTTGACTGAAATCTTATCGATAGCTTCTGCGTCCTTCTTAGCTCGCTTTCTGAGGTCACCCACAATGTCCTCAATCTTTTTCTGAAGCTCAGCGATGTACGCGAGTGAAGGTACCCAATACACAGCAACAGACGTCTTATCAGTTAGCTCATCGGTGTGTCCTCTGAGCACCAACTCATCTGCCCTAACCTCAACTTCGGTAATATCCTCGATATGCTTCAACTCGACTTCATCTTCTGATAAAAATTCCAGGTAGGGAATTCTGTTTGGTATTTCATTCACCTTCAGATGATATTCATACCAGGTTCCATCCTCAAGCTGAACTTCTTGCGCTTTGTCAAGAATAAACACATCAGGATTGCCGTATCGATAGATTTCTCCTAGGTTTGTACCAGAATGCCGCAGGATACGATAGAAATATAACACCTGAGTGTCTCTGTTAGACACCTGACCTAATTGATAAATCATTCGAATCCTCCTTAATCTATCTTTATAGGCTTCTGCAGGCACACCATAAAGCTGACCTCAGGATATACCGTGTAAGCCGTTTCTGAACCACGTCTGTCGAGCACCTTACCGTTTACTGAGCCTAACCTCTCTCCGTTACAATACACCAATCCAGACCGGATTTCAAATGCAGGGTTCAAGGTAGCTCCGTCGATAACATGAGGAACACCATCAGGTGAATTGAAGTTTACCGACCCTCCTTTACCTACATAGTTATCCCCGTAGGTGAAATCCAGATGCAGATTAGAATAATCAGAGTAGAATGCGTTCGTGTATCCGATTAAATCACCACGCTTAATCGGTATCTCACAGCTATTGGTGAAATACTGATAATTAAATGTACCAGGACCTGGGGTTATACCTGCTACGCCTGCTGCGATATCACCCAAGCCTGCCATCTCTAGGTAACGAATGTATATTTCGTTTCCAGTAGAATCTACACGGTCAGTTCTTATCACGACAACATACCCAAGCTGTTCTGACGAATTTCGGCAATTTATCGACGTTATAGTACCATTCGTCATCGAATACACAGGTAGATTAGCACCCACACCCCAGTCCAATTTACCCCAACCGTGTCCTGCGTAAGAATGCGGAAATACATTATACCCAACATCACCGTCGATATAATGCTGAGCAAATTCACCCAGTGGATGGTGGTAATATAGAGAGGAAGTCGATATAGGGTCTAGCAGGTAATAACCTGAACCAGCAGTATCATCTGAGTCAGGCAACGCTTGTCCTCCGCATAACCAAACCAGACCATCTGGTGGATTATCTGGTAATGTCTGGTATGTACCGTGCCCTTCTATTATGTCACGGTACGTCTGGTCTGTATCCGAAGGTGTCCAATAATTTACGCTGGCACTGCTGTATGCTCCTTGGTAGTCGTACATCACAAATTCAGGTACAACATTTCTATACCTCTCATACGCATAACCAAAAGTCGTCGCACCCTGAACCACCATCAGCTTTTCCATTCCAGCTGTTGAGAAGTTACAGTCGCTTTCGGTATCACAATCAATCAGGACAGCACCACTGAAAGTAGCCCAGGTTGATACGATCGGATAATCATTCGCTCCGGCAGAGAAACCAAAATACCAGAGGTCAGAACCTAGGTTGTATTGAGTCTGTAATTCTTGAATTTTCTGTAATACAGAGTCTTTACTAGGCAATGCAGCATCTGAAGGTCTCTGTAGAAATAAGCAAGCTGCTCGAGGGCGAACCTTATCTACAGCCATCCAGGCTCCAAAGTTCACGGTAGCTTCGTCTATTCCGCCGTGAACACCTGGTATGCAGAGTATTAAACCAACCTTCTCATGGCTATTGGGTAACCATAGCCAACAGGTAAGTCCGTCGATAGTAATCTCTGATTTAGAACCGCCACCAGGACCGTCGTCAGGTATGTAAGAGTTATATTTAGCTTTCCACCGGGACACATACATACCAGGCTGAGGTTCTGCATCAGAATTACCTAAGCGTGGTGTCAGATTTTTCTGACCGACAATCATCATATTATCAAAATCAGATACGAACGAACCAATTATATTATGCACATTGAAGTCGAACACCGTATTTGATGAATCGGTATAGTCAGAAAGCTGAACCTTACCAGGAACGGATACTTGAGCACAACACCAGTAGGTGCATCCCGGTCCGACGTATGTCAGGTTCTTTACATTTCCTCGCCAATGCCTACATAAGCTGTTTGCGTACATTCTGAGCTCTTCAATGACGTGTACCTGATTTTCTAAATAAACCGTACTGCCTTTGCTAATCTGTAACGTGTCCAAACGACAGATATATGAAGCGTTGGTAGCAGTCAGGTGAACCTCTGGGCAATCAATTACGGTAATAGAACCTGACCAATTGGTGATGAGTACTTGACCTTTCAGATTTCTCAGCACGAGAGACCCATTGCCGGAGATTAGAATAACAGGTGCCAGGAAGCTATCGACTACATAATGATCTCTATCTATAAAGCGAAATTCAACCGATTCATTAAAGATACGCTCCATGTGATTTAGGTTATCTTGCGACATATTGACGAACAGCCTATTCTTTTCGGCTGTCATTACCTTATACAGGGAGTCAACTAAGTCAGACCCTTCCTCGGTATTCTGAATCTTAATCAGATTAGGAATTAAGCCTGTAGGTCGTTTCAGATATCTACCGGTGTCCTTGAAGTTCCTAATTTCACTTTCTAATCCGTCATATTCCTTGGCTAACGCTTCGAGGTCTTTTAGAATGTCGTTCAGAAGTGAATCGATATGTCGAAGGGAGTAACACCAATACACGTCGGTAGGCAAGACATTGAGATAATCGGTAGCGCTGTACAGGGTAATTCCTTCGCCGTCAACTTCAGCATCTATGAAATCAGCAATCCACTTCCAATCGGTATCGTCACCCGGATGAAATTCTAAGAAGGGTACACAATCCACTTCTGGTGTGATACCTTCTAACCTAGCTTCATAAACCGTATCATAGCCTTCTACTTCACGGGTACTTTCTTTCCAATCCAATGTATCTACCGTTTGTTTCTTACCGTCTCTGCAGATTGCTGTTATGTTATGCGACGGCTCTCTGAGTATTCGGTACTCATAGAGTAGCTGAATATTTCTATTGGTAATCGATCCAATATCATAGAACATTTAATCACCACCTTGACGAATATGAATATTGCCAACATCAAATTCTAGAATTCTGTTAGGCTTGAGCTCTTCATCGTGCTCACCGCTGATTTCATCTATACGCCTACCAGCTATATATAAAGCCGTACCGTCACCGGTTAAGCTACACCACCAAGCTGTACCTAGAATATGAGTTGGATTGATAGGTATAACCTTATCCCAGCTGTAATAAGAACAACCATGCCCGATTAGCGTAACGTGCTTTATCTTCAACCCGGTAAAGGTTAACGTCGTTGCAGTAGGTACAGCAATTAGAGTTGTTCCTCCTACAATGCAGATATCATCTACCTCGCATTGATTAAGCACTACCAGAGACCTATGAGCGTGAAGATATTTGCAATGAAATCCTGAACGAATAGGAACACCTTGCACAACGGTCGTTCTAAAATGGACTAATCGGCAGTTCCATAGATATACCTTACCTGAACCTGTGATAAGATTTATACCACTTTCTACATCACGCATAACCCAATCTCCGTTACCTTTGATGTTTATAGAATAACCAGAGAAGGATTCCAGATAACGGGTATCGCCATCAGTAACCGTGATATTTATGCTATGTTTCAACTTTCGAGGTAAGGACATCAGAAGTTCTTGGCTGGGGTTTACGAGCATCTGAGCATCAAGAGCTGAAGTAATCATATAATCAGAATCTTTCATGGTCAATCCGGACTCACCTTCAGTGAATTGAACCAGGTTTTGGTCTCTACCAGATATGGCAGCAACTCCTTTTGGCTGATTTTTCTTATCACCGAACTTTTGTCTGAGTTTAGTAATATCAAGCTCATCTAAGGCAGCTAGATACTCGTCAATCGCTTGTCGTATGCTATCCAGAGAACTAACCCAGTAGACTTTAACCTGAACGGGTTCCTCAAATTCTGCTGAATTTCCGTAGATAGTCATATCGTCCAGATATAGAAGCGTTTCTAGGTGTTTTCGGTCATTCTCATTCTTGGTATCAAATTCTAGATATGGTATGTACCCTTCGCGATTAGCTAAATCTAGACTAAATCCATATATAGGTGAGCCCGAGTCAGTTTCAAACTCGGTTTCTGAACCTTTGAATATTTCCGTCACTTCTGGTTCACCAGCATTATAGATTGCTGATAAAAAGTCTGCGGGCTTGCGAAGTATTCGATAATAATGCAGCAAAGATAAATCACGATTACTAACCTCATTCATTTGATACATCAGCGTCACCCTCCTCGGTCGTGTCGG
>OCTW011608783.1_pt1 | contig 18917 bp, 24 predicted proteins | sample 1539671 | NCBI WGS metagenome assembly OCTW01 (sample SAMN02144230, study PRJEB22623) | gut metagenome | biome: sheep rumen | host: Ovis aries | place: New Zealand
ACGGCAATAATTACATCCTGATTCATTTATATCCACCTTTCAGCGATGTTTTTCATCTGCTTCATATCTGCTTTCATTTCCTCATTTTCACTCTCTAACGAGTTTATTTTGGCTCTAGTTACATTTAAGAATTCCTCTAACTGTTTCACAAAATCTTCTGCGACAGGATAGTAGATAATTCCAATGTCTGCACACCAACGATCATTTGCTATTTTGTACCACTTATAGCCATCAGCTTCTTTTGTATTTAAGACATTGTAGTACCCTTTTGACACATGACCGACAATCTCGGCTGACAGACTCGGTTTCGTTCTTATCCGTAAAGTTTCATCTGTGCATTCGATTTGATTCACAGAAGTATTCCTAGGAACAGGCAGAACGGAATCATATGGATAATGTAAGACACCTAATAAGTTTCCATTATAATCGCCTATCTTCGCATTCCTGAACGAGTTTGGATCTCCGTTTCTGTACTCGCTTGTCATCACATCTGTTTCACAGAAGATGATATGTCCGTATTCTCCATCATAAACGAGGATATCTCCGGCAATCGGTTTATAACTCTTATCAGTAATAGGAATCCATGGATCTCTGTAATTATCAAGCCAATCTTTCGCATTGGGATAACTGCCTGTCTTTGTTGCTCTGTCCCAATATGTCGGTGGAGTAAAGCCACACTCAATGGCTCGATAATACCCATACCAAGTACATTGATATTGGCTTTCAATATTCCATCTGTATGGCTCTGTTCCTACTTTAACAGGCTCTGTCCTAATCTTGAACATTACCCAACCTCACTTTGATTATTAACGTTGATTTGGACATCTTCGTATTTAATGTACTTTAATTCTTTCATTGACTTTATTTTTGCGATGACATCTTTTGCTATGTCGATTGCCCAAACTATAAGAATGGTAAACACCTCGACAGTAGAAATAAAGTCAGTAGAAATAGTGATGTCCTTTGTCAATTGAAGAGTCAATGCGAATAAGTTTAAAGTGTAGCAGAATGCGAAGATACACAGACCGATTACGAATGCCTTTAAAATTCCAAAGAAGAATTTCTTGGCATCGAACTTGTCTGTAAATGTTCCAATAATCGTTCCTAATACGATATTGATCGCAGAGAGAGAACCGACAACAATTAACATCAAAACTATCGTTTCAAGGTTCTCTTGTACTGCTTTTTCAATCGTTTGAATTATCGTTGACCAATCCATCTTCTACCTCACTTTCTATCGGTTCTTCGATGGTTTCTTCTGTTTCCTCGACAGGCTCTTCTGTTGGATCTTCTTCGATAGGTTCTTCTGCTTCTTCTTCGGTTTGTTCTTCTTCAGTAGGTTCTTCCACTACTTCTTCAGTAGGTTCATCCTTTTGCTCTTCCATCGGCTCTAGTTTCGTTTCTAAAGCCATTTTTAAGCCGTTAGAGAGCGATTTGCCTAAAGTTCGAGTATTTGTTTGGATAACTTCCATCGGTGTGCTATCGACTTTAAATTTGAAATTCAATGAACCCATATTTCCGTTGGAATCAGTAGCAACAATCTCACCGAATAAGTACTGTGCTTCTTGAGTTAATTCACTCGGTACATTGAAAGTAACTTGATTGCCGTTGACTTGTCCTTCATACTGATTCGTTCCAATTAAAACCTTCGCAGATGTCGGTGAATACTCTTCTATGCCGTTGAACAAATTAAAAACGATTCTTCTAGCAGAATCGTATTGACTCACCATGACTAATGGTAAGACTCGGTCAGGAATCATGTTCAAATTGTAGGTATTAACAATCATTGTGGACTCCTTTCAATGTGAAGCTGAATCTTATTTGAGTAGCATTCTCCATCGGCATCAGCAAGTTTTATTTTGGCATCGTGGAATCCTGGTTCTGCACTTAATTCCTCGGTGCATTTACCGATCAAAACACCATCTTCATTGGAAAGTGGTATTTCTGCATTTTCAGTAACTAATGATGCAGTAGTGAATGAGGTTTCTGTTGGTGTTGCCAATTCATAATAGAGATAGACACCACTCATGGCGGTCTTAAAGGCGGATGCTGAAGTATAGGATGTGTTCTTTATCCATAGTGTTCCATTGTCGAGAACTTGATAAGTCATGTTTGGCATATTTGCCGATGACATATATCCGCTATTTGAATACATACCACAAGGTAAATCCTGTCCTCTTGTAAATCTGCCACCTGTTATTGTTGCTTGAAAGATAGGAATTTCAGAAATATAATCCCAAGTCAAATTTCCTAAATCTACCGCACCTACTCTTGTAATAGCCTTACTCTCTGTTAATTCATCATACACAGTACCTGCACTCTTCATTCCTGTAGGGAAATATGTAGATATAGGCAAGGATAAGGTAGATTCTTGATAGGATTCATAGGAAGATGCGGATGTGCCGATTTCAACTTGTGTGCCTATTAAGTCTGTTGGTGAAACAGATGTTTGTCCACCAGTAGTTGCAAAATAGATAAACATATTCATTGTATGCAAAGCAGTAAAACTCCATGTACCAGTTGTATTTTCTACCGAAGTGTAATCAACATAATCGGTGTACCGCCCTGCTGACAATGTGTTCATTGTGGTATATGTCACCGACGCTATTTTGAATTTGGTTTTATCATACGATACAGTATATGACTTGCCTTTTAACAATGGAACAACGCCGATAAGCCTTACATTATTTGGTGTGATTTCAAGTTCTTTGTTGCTATTAATCCACATCGAATAGTTCCGTACGCGCTCGACATTGAATAAGTTCTTCCCTACTGTCTTTATCCCACTACCGTTGAATGATAAGAGAGAACCTTGATTGTAAGAATAATAATCTAAAGGAAATAAAGACTTGAAATAAGCAACACCACTACCAATTTGTGCCGTTTCCATTGCAAGGATTTCATTCGCTTTTGTTTCGCCAAACATCGCAGTTAAGTCAAATATCATCGGCTTTGCGATTACATCAATCGTTCTTCCATTGGCAATATAGTAGTACCATCTTTTAGATGCTGTTGCCTTGCCTAAACCTTGTCTGTTTGCTGATAAAGTAGTAATACCACCATTATCGTTGTAAATTAAAAAATCTGTGCTATCTGACCCTTTGTCAACATAATAGACATGGTCAACGATTGTCATCGGTACATCACCAAAAGACTTATAAACAGTAGAGGATGCCGTTCCGCTAATATGCGATACAGTTCCGTTTTCTTCTTTTGTGAATGTGATTCCGTTCGTTGTCTGTGCATATGGAACGATACATATCTGATTCCATTTCAAAGTATTCCCTTTTATATCCGTTATTTTCGCCAATCCATCTTCTTCAGTAGGGCTTTCCCTATAAAGAAATTCCTGGTCTGTCAGTAACCATTGAGGATATTTGATATCACCCTTAAACGGAGATGTTGTAGGTGTACTTCCGTTTTCCGGCAATAACTGTTCCGTTCCACCTTTATAGGCTTTGAAGACTAACTGTTCCTTGACTTCGCTTGTATCGATCAATTCACCATTGTTATGTAACTCAAATTCCCATTGCCTTGCTTCGGTATCACCTTGTGATGCATGAATAGTAACAACATCCAAAGGATTCGGTGTCATATTAACTTTCATTCGACTATCTCCCACACTTTTGCCATTTCCTTGGCAGTTAAACCACTTTCCACTAAATCTTTCTCGTTGAATTTCATTAGTGGGATTTCTATTTCTTGGTCAAGTTCATTCAACTCTTTAACGAATAAAGGGAAATTTTCGCTCTCTTTATTGATCACTAAATTTCCCTCGACTTCTTCTCCGTATTTTTTGAACAGTTCCTGTTTGAATTGGACATACTCTCTTAACTCATCGCTTAACTTTCTAATGTTATAGGCAATTTTAAAGCCGATTGAACCTTTACATTCTGTAAGTGAATCGAGATTGATAAGTAAGTTTTCAGCTTGTGATGTTTTCATAGATTCTCCTTTAACTTGCACTAGAATAGCCTGTCGGTATCGCTTCGCTTCTTGTGGTTGTGTAACGGACATAGCCACCACTAAAGTAGATGTAGATCCCATTGACCTCAATGAACCCTTGAGGATTGATGTGAATATCATCTGCTGAAATTAAACGTAAGTCCTGATTTCCGGCAGAGTTAATATCGATTCGACCATCACCTTTTAAAGTGATCGTTGATGTCGAGTGCAACAATGTAGTACCATCGGACTTCATTTCAAGTTCATTGATTGTGCCACCATTTGAATCACAGTTTTTCAAAAGCACACTATTGCCTGTTGTAGAATACGATGATAATGATAACTGATTCGCCACTTTGTTCTCGGCATTATAGTTCCCATTCCATAACGATGAGTAGTTTTGTGTGGCATTACTGTTCATGATTAAGTAATTGCCGTAATAATCACCATTGAAGTTATAATTGCTTACATTGGCTTGTGTGTATGTGTTTGTATGCGACAAGGTTATGGAGTTTGCTCTCGTTGATGTTGCCAAATCATACTTGTAATTGGTCAAGAACATCGCATTCTGTGCCGTATAAGATGCGAGCGTTATTGTGTTTGATGATGGGTTTTCAGTAAGGTTTTTGTTTTTGTTTGCTAATGTAAAGACATTATTTACTGTGTTGGAAATCATGGACAAAGAGTTTGCTTCTAACGTAGTATCATCAAACTTGTAATTATATAGCCTTATTCTGTTTTGGTTGGATTGGTGGCGAATGTCAAAGTAGTTGTAAACATTATCGTTTGCATCTACGTTCTGCACCAAAAATTCTGTCTGCGGTTTAAATCTTGTAGTACCACTACCATCGAAGCTGACACCAAGAGGATTGTCTTGACCATCGCTATAGACACTAGCAGTAATATACTTATCGTTTATATCTCCAAACGTAATGGTAGAACCATAGATTTCCAATGCTCTTAAAGTGATCGTTGACAAGGCTTGTAAAATCATTTCGCCTGTCTGTGGATTGTAGCCTGTTGTCCATGTCTGCCCACCATCCGTAGTGACCATCAAGCCACTTGCCGACATATAATAACGTACATCGCTATCAGTTAATTGTGGTGCATTGTGTAAGTAAAAACGATAGCCACCACTTGGAAGTGATTCCCTAGTGAAGTACAAACCTAAACCATTGATGATGAGTTTAGCCATATCGTTTAAATCATCTTCGATATAGCCGACATCGATATCCATGTTACTTACTGCTTCATCTACTGCCGTACTTACTGAATCATTAATGATCGTATTCAAGTTAGCCTTGGCATCGCCTAACTCTATACTGTCATACTTATTTGTTAGTACGTTCCATTGAGTCTTAATAACTCGACTCGATGCTTCGACATTCAATTTGTCAAAGTAGACATGAACTGTATCGCCTAGACTGACTCTTTCCAACGGAAGAATGTTTTTGTATTCTTCTGTCTGCCATAAAGGAATGAAGTCTATTTTTATATTGATACTCGGTACTTCAATGGAATTATTCTGTGCATATGTTGTTGCCTTTTGCAGTAACTCTGCACTTGTCGGCACTTGCCCACTTTCGTAATCACTAGAAAAGTCTACGTTTAATATTCTAGGATAGGTCGCACCTGTCTTATTGAAGTAGGAATCGGCTTTGTATGTAACTTCATCCACAACGGCATAACCATAGACTCCATCATAGACATTTTCGTTATTCTGCTCTTGCGAGTAATCAATTAAGTTCTTGCCGTAGGAAATTCTTACTCCATTGTCTGCTCCTCTGCGAGCATGGAGTTTAACTGTTAAATTATCCCATTCATATTCAGGGCGAAGGACATCCAATACAGAACCTTCGTAGCCACCAAGACACTCACGAAAATAACGAGGAATATCGTTTGTAAACGTTGATGTAGTGTTAGTGATGTCTGTCCATGTACTAAAGGGATAACTTCCTAACATATTCGCAACGAGTTGGTTCTTGATGTTGACCGCACCTGTCGCAGTAAATGGCTTGACCACTACTTTACTTAAATCATAGGTAATGTGTTGGCAATGAACCGAAGAAATCATGTTGATAGGTTCATCGATCTTGTAGATCCTGAATATCTGCTCCGACCCATCACCTACTGTGACTTTAACTAGACCACTATTTTTTAAATCATTATAGTGTTTATCGTTTACGTTTACTGTAAAGTCTAATTCGTAGATACCATTCAGTTCTTCTGTGACTACACAACTTAATGGTTGTATTTGTCCTAGACCATTGGATGTATCACTTACTAATGTGGATAAGGATTTTGTGTTGTCTAAAATTTTCATACTATAATCTCCACCAACGAGGATAAATCTTGCATGAGGTAAAACCACTTACTGTGATCGTGTTCTCTTGTGTGAGAACAGGAAAGCCACCGACTATGGTCAAATCTCCATTGCGATTGATGTTTCCTTCGTAGGCATCCTGGATCTCGCAATCGATGAAGGTTGTCGAGGTATTTGCCGACAAGGTCAACACACTAGAATTGATGGTGATGCTTCCTGTTCCCACTAACTCAATGAGTGGGAAAGCATTAAAGTTGGTTGGATTGATCAAGGACTTGGTGTTGTTTATCTCTATTGCGTTCTCACCCATTTTAAGCCATTTCTGTGGCTTGAAATTGAAGTTTAATGTAAATGTTCCTCTGTCATTAAACTGCCACATAGAAGGCTCTATTTGGCTCTCAAATGAAGCCATCATAAAGACTTCCGGCTCTTCTGTGGTTTCAAATCTTGCGTAACCATTAACGGCTGACAGTTCATTGATTAGAGAATTATAGTTTTTGTTCCAATCTTTTCTAATGTGACACTCAAATGGTCTAGTTATATTTGAATACTTGTCTTGGGAAACTTGGACATCTCCGTTTTTCCCTGGTACAGAATAATAATCGACCATCTTTTCAGGTTTTCGCCATAACTGTGATCCATCGTAAAAACAATTGTAGTCAGAAAGGCTGATGCCGTTGAATGTTAATGTTTCGTTTTTTCTCACTTGTACACCAACCTTTCTCTGTTCATTTTCTGCGTTAATCTGTCGATAACTACATCTGCCAACTGATAGACATTTTGATCCTGTGCGTTAATGGTCATGTTGATGGTAGTTCCTTTAGATGCCTTGGCGATCATGTTCATAAGACTATTCGTGCCGACAATGGTTTCACTTCCACTTTCGCCACCACCTAACAGTTTTCCATCCATCATGCCGAAGATGGTAGGATTGTTTAAAATCATGCCGTTCTTCATGGCTTTGGAATACCAATCAATTGAGAAGTGAGGAACTCTCGGTGGCATCAAACTGAATGACCCACTAATAGAGATGTGTGGAAGTTTCAGCTTTGGAAGACTCCACTCAAACTTAAAGAACGATTTGATTCTTTCAATAGCATTATGAACGGCTTCTTTTGCCGAATTGATCTTGTCGCTGATTGCATTCTTGATTCTGTCGAATGTGTTTGATATGGAAGTAAATAAAGCACTTGCCTTTTCTTTAATCGTGTCCCAATTCTTCCACAGTAAGACACCGATGGCAATTAAAGCACCGATGATCCCTATCACTATCCCAATAGGACTCGTTATGAATGCGAACGCACTCGATAGACCCATGACAACTGTTGTTATCTGTGAGATAAGTCCGGCTAATGGTGAAATGGATGCAATCAAAGCCAAAATAACTAATATGGTCTGTTGCGTTCCACCATCAAGATTGGCAAACCATTGGACTACTTTAGTGACTACATCCAAGACTTTTTCAAATGCCGGAACTAACGAACTCGCAAGACTTGCACCCATTGTCAGGAATGCCTGTTCGGTTCTGCCTTTCATCCTATCAATGGAGTCTTGTAAAACATTGGCATCATCCACCATGTCCTGTGACATGATTAGACCCAATCCTTCGGCTTCATCTCCTAATGCTTTTAAACTAGCACCGCCATCATCAATGATGCCAGCCATGTCCATAGCAGACTTGCCAAAGATCTCCATTGACAAGGCATCTCGTTCGGTTTCGTTTTGAACCTTGGATAACGCATCCAACGAGTCATACCAAACATCCTTTGCATCTCTCATGTTTCCGTTGGAATCGGTAAGAGAAACACCCAAGGTTTCAAAAGCCTTGTTGCCTGATGACATCTGTTTTGTCATCTTTTGGATCGAACCTGTCATTTGATCCATAGACACATCAACGATGTCACTTGCGTATTTCATCTTTTGCAGTTCTTCAACTGTAAAGCCTGTTTGAGATGATAAAGTATTAAGGTCATCTGCCATCGATGCAGAATTGATTGCGTTTCCTACCAACGCAGTAGCCAAACCACCACTTACGGCAGAAATTGCTTTTGTCTTCTCTGCTACTTCTTTTGAAGTTCCGGCAATTACGTTAAGAGCAACGTTAGACCTACCTAGTGCATCTTCATACTCATCCAATGCACTCTTGGTTTCTATTATTTCTCGTTTTAATGCGTTCTGTTGCTCGATGGTTTCACTTGCATTCGGTGCAGATTCCATCTGCTTTAATGCGTTGTTCAATTCATCGAGTCTTTTCTTTGTATCTTCTGTCGCTTTCTTTAATAGATCCTGTTTCTGTCTTAACAGTTCTGTGTTCGTAGGATCTAATTTAAGCAACTTATTGACATCTTTAAGCTGACTTTGCGTATTCTTCAAGGAAGAATCTATCGATTTTAAATTTGCTTGGAATCCCTTTGTATCTAACCCTAGTTCAATGGTGATTCCTCTTATCTTTTGACCTTTAGCCATTTACTTTCTCCCTTTAGAATCGATCGAAGTCTTCTTGATTTGCAATCTCTCGCCAATCATAAGAATCGTTCGACTTCTCGACAAACATATCATTCACCATACCGACAGTTAATTCATCCAAGTCACTCATGGATAAGCCGACTTCGGTGCAACGTAAAAGGAACAGAGCGGTACTCATTGACCGCTCTGTACTTCTACTTTTTTTTTAGGTTTTTCAAGTTGCTCGGTATTCAATGCCCACAGTTCGATAATCTGCGGAAGAATCATGTAAATATCGAACATTTCAAACTGATCCAACCAATCATCAGGATCTTCAGGAATAGAATGGTCATACTGCCATGCCATAACATAGGCAATGTTCATGAAACACTCTAATTCATTCGCTCCTAGAGATTGGTCATTGACCTTTGGGATAAGATTTTGGATGTCCTTAAAGAGATCCTTGTTAAACTTTTCCCTATATTTTTTTACTGTTGTGGCAGTTGCTTTAAAGCCGACTTCTCTGCCATTTATGCTTATGATTTTCTCCATATTTTTTTTATGCTGATGGTTCAGTTACTGCCGTAAACCAATTGGCATAAGCAGTTGCACCCTGTGGGCATCTAGCCTTGACTAACTGATCGTTGATTCTCGGCATTGCCGTAATCGTGATGGATTCGGTCTGTGGTTCGATGCTTTCTTCCTTGGTGCTTCCGTTCGTTGCCGGTCTTGATGCGACACATCTGTACATACAATGTTTCGTTGCTGATTCATCACCTTCAAATTGGAACAGAAGAGCGAACTCTTTCTGCACATCGTTTGCGTGTTCAAGGTACATACCTTTTGTATCAAGGACTTCGCCAAGAACATCAGTTCTAAATGAATCAGGCAATAAGGCTAATTCTAAATCGCCCTGATATCCGTTGTTTGCGTTTGATGTGAAATAAGCGATGTTGTCAGCATAGAAAGTATTGGTATCGCCCTGTGCTTCCAAGGACAGAGAAACTGCACCAGGAAGTGCGACAGGTGTTTCATAGGTCAATACTCCTGCACCATCATCGGTGGCAACTGCATAATAGCATTTGGAAATGCCGTACTTGATTTTGTTTGCCATATGACTCCTTTATTCAGTAATTACTTGAGTTACATAAGATATTTGATACAAGTTCTCCTGTCTTATGTATGTTTCTGTTTTTTCATAAAAAAAGCCATTCTCATTAAGAACGGCTTCGATAGTTTGCTCAAGAGCAAAGTCTTTGGTGCTTTCATACAGTTCTATGTTTAAGGTATCAATTGAAACATAGTTTGTATTGTCAGCACCAAAGTCATCGTTGTTAGGATAATTGAATACGATATAAGGTGCTTGTGGTGCTTCGTTGTTTGGAAACGAGTCATAGACAAAAGGCAAACCGATGCTTTCAATCATTGATGCTACTTCTTGAAATGTCATTGTAATCTCCTTTTGATCTCTTCCTCTAGCTTCTTTTGTGCTTCGTTATTAACTTCTTCGATATGAGGAAAAGCCTGAACACTCTGTCCTGTATCTTTTCCCCATAGCCACTTTGCATGACCACTCTCTAACAGATGCGTGAGCATATATACTTTGTTGTGAACAATGGCTTCCAAACTGTAACGAGTTTGGTTGAAAGTAATAGTCCAACCTTTTCTATATTCGCCCTTTTTTCCGTTCTTGAATGATCCGGCAACATGAAGTTGTTCCTCGGCTTCAAAAGCCGTTTCCATCACAACTTTGCTACTTTCATCTTCAACCTCTTGTGCATAGTCTTTAGTGATTTTCATCACTTCACTTGCGAAGTTGTTGAAGTTTACCTTTTTACTCATTGCCTTTGCGTAACTCGGTGTATAGTTCTACCTCATCAACAGAACGATTGTAGGTGCGATATATCGTGTACTGTTTATCGTTGTACTCGATAATCTTTTCACCTGTATAGTCAAATTGGAACATGGTGAATCTGTATTGAGGATTCAACCCATTCCTACCACCTTCAAACCATTCTTGCGAGGTTACCGAAGTAACATTCACATAGACAGGATGTCTTGTTGTGGTTTTATCCATTGCACCATACTCGTTCTTTGTATAGGACTCTACTACCAAATAGGCTAACTCCGATCTATTCATCGTTGCCCCAATTTGTATAGCCTGTTGCCATCTGCAACTGTGCCTTTTGTTCATCGTAACTTGCTTTAAGTCTGTCTTTGCCTTCGGCATCACCGAAATGGTATTTGCAATAGGTACATACTGCACGAATGATTAACGCATCCGTAACATTTTCTATTGTGTACTCATTGACTCCGGCAATCTTCAAATCCAACAGACAGGCTTTGATCAAGTCTTCGATTTCACTATCAAAGGCATCAGTCACGATACGCAAGGCGAGTTTAACTTTTTGTAATATCGTATTCATAACTTCTCCTTTGGAAGAAAAGGCGAAGAATTTACTTCGCCTTTCTAGTTGTTCTCTTTTTGACTTCAGGTATTTCTCTTGCTTCGGTTTCGATAGCACCCATACGTTTGAGTCTTTCGTACTCCTGTTGGGTTACTTCGACTTCACCTGACAAGCAATTCACCCTGATCGGTCTTGTGATTTTTACTTTCATTTTGCTCCTTTATACGCATTGTAGAAATTTCGATCAACAACGTAGTGACCGACATGACCGCATTGAATGGATGGATCACAAACGATTTTAAAACCTAACTGCCTTGCTCTCCAACAGAAAGACAGGTCTTCGCCTACACCATTGATCGGTGAGAACATATTGCCGTATTCTGTGAAGACTTCAAGCAAGACTTTTGTAGGAACTAAAACACATCCAAAACCACATCCGGCTACCTCAAAAACATCTTGAGGATAGTCAATGCAATCACTCCATTCACATTTATCATCGCTGATTTCCAACTTCTCCATGAGAACAGGATGATATGGTGCAACTCTTCGGTAATAAACACCTGTGATGATGTCGCCCTTATCCCTGTCCTCGATCAGTCTTTCTAAAGTATCACTAGGGAAAACCATGTCACTATCGAACCACATGACATAATCAGCTTCAGCCTTGATTGCATTCAATGCCAAAGAATTTCTAGCATCGTACACAAGGCTACCCATTTGAAACGCAATGACACAATCTCCCACCTTGTTCAAGGTTGCGATGGATTGGGCAAACTGCGATGGCACTTGATCCATGCAAGGAACTGCGATAAGTATTTTCATGATTTTCCCTTTCTTTTGTTTATACCTTACTTCGTGACCTTAACGAATGCGTTCGGTGCAACGATGCCCAAACCGACATACTCTCTGCCCATGACTTCGATGAGATCCTGTTTCTTGAGAGAGAGATCATCGAACTTGAAGTCGATGCCCTGTCCGTTTGGATAGTTTGCCAAAGCACCATGGCCAAGGTCACCAACGATGGCATAGGTTTCGCCTGTGGTAGCCACAGAGAATGCCTTGATCGTGTTGTTGAACAGAACAGGCAGACCTTCAAAGATGTCAGCATTGAAGTTTCCATCATACTGTGCAGACTTGAACGCACCCCATGTTGCCTTATTCATCATGACAACAGGGTTCGATGCTTCATCGCTCAATAAAGCCATAGCAGATGCGATGGTTGCCTGACCGATGGTAGATGCGTTGAGAACAGGAACTGCAACTGCCGTAGCCGTTGAAGCAGTACCACAAGCCTCGATTAAAGCGATGATGAGATCAGCACACTTCTTGGCGATTCTGTATGCAAGTTCATCGTAAACGTAGTTTAAGAAATCCTCGCCCCTTAAATCGTAGACTTCATCGCTGATTTGTAAGACTTTCTTAATGCTCTGTGGGACAATGTTGACAGTACCTAAAACAAGGTTTTCAGGCGAGATCGCATTGCCACCTTCGGTATGAACTACTGCACCATCGGCAGAGATTTCAAAGCCAACCTTGAGGTTGCCCTTCATGCTTGTCTTACGGACAAGTGCCATGATTCCTTCACGATCCCATGCCGTTTTAACGATGTTGTAAACCATCTCTGGTACAGGAACAGTTCCACTTGCTACGTTCTCGGTCAGCAAGGCTCTGCATTCTGCATCGTTGCCACTCTTAACGTATTCAGCAAAGGCATCGATGTACTCTTTTGTGTTTCTGACTTCCATATTAGTCATTCTTCTTTCCTCTTCTTTCTCGATTACTGTGCCGATCTTTAAGGCATCTTCGGCTTCCTTTTTCCTCTGTTCGACTTCTGCCAGGATCTGTGCTTTTCTCTTCTCAAGTTCCTCGACTTCTGCCGTAAGAGAATCGATGTCGGCATCTTCACTCTTCAGCAGTTCTTCAATCTCTGCTGATCTCGTTTCGATGTCACTCATCTGCATTTCATCAATTTTCATCTTTCGACTCCTTTAATGCTTTCAGCCTTTCAACAAGATTCTCCTTCTTTTCCTCTAATGCTTTCCGTTCTTCCTCAAGGCGAATTCGCTCCGTTTCGATCTCATCGATTGCTCCATCGATGTGATTTCTTGCAGAAATTTCGGTAAAGTCATTAGCCGGAATTGATACGGCTGACACATCATACAGTTTGCCGATTGCCTTAATAGTCCTTAAGTAACCATAATCAGCTTCGGCAAGGTCATCATCGGTTACTGTAAAACCGAATGACATCTTGTTAATATAGCCACCTTTGATTTCTTCGTAAAGGTTTCTACCATTGGATGTACCACCTAAATAGGCTTCGACAAATAAGCCATGGTCATCTACTGTCAGTTTCAAAGTGTCATTTGACAAACGAGCAAACACATTTCCTTCGTGATCAAATTGCATGATGACATCGCTCTTGTCTGTGTTATCAAATGCGTTTCTTGAAACCTGTTCTTTTACAACTTTTCCATCACCGATGCTATATAAGGTATAAGGCTCATCGAATGTGGTGGCATAGCCTGTGACAGTATAATCGGTGTCCTCGGTGTCTTTGACCTCAAGGAGCATCTTTCTATACTCTCGACCTTGTTCAATTTTCTTCTTCATTGCTTCCGTCATTTACTGTTTCTCCTTCGGTGAGTTTGTACTCGCCCCTAATGTAAGCAACATCACCATTCGGCAATGGTGAGTAGTTAAATAATTCTCTTATCTCGTTGATTGTAAGGATTCCTCTATCACCCAAATCCCTAGCGACTTGGACTTTTGCCGTTTGGCTCATATATTGCAATCTGTTCGCATTGACATAAACATGATTGCCGAAACTTCTTTCCCTTTCGGTGTAGATTGCCCTACTCAATGCTTCGCTTAACGCAATCGCAAACGGCTCAATTGCACTATTGAAGAACGCATCCAATTCATCGCTTGTTGCTTTGCCTTGGATAATGTTTTCATTGACTCCAAAGTAGTCATAGACATTCTTTTGGATCAGTTCCATTTGGGCAGTATCTACGTTGTAGGGATTGGCTTCGATCTGCCGAATATCCGTATAGGTATTAGGGAACAGTAACAGACCGCCATTTTCACCACTCAAGTTTTCTCTTGAGAATCTCTGTCTTTCTTCGGCTAAATCATCAGGTGAAGTGAAGTTGGACACTCTTGCCATGAATCTGTAAGAAGCACTATTTTTAACGGCTTCTTTGATGCCCTGGTCTTGAATGGAGATAAGATCCATTGTGTTGTCTAATGCGTGATTGTTGTCACCAAAGAAATCGCTCTTGTACTGATGCTTATTAAGATAGGCACATCTGTCGAACTCTACGATTCCGTTTTGATTGTTTCTAAAGGTATAGCGAAGCCACAGTTTTTTATTCTTGTCTTCAATCAGTTTGACTTTCTCCGGCAAGACAGGGAAAAAACCAATGGTTTCTAAATACTCGTTTTGAACAGGCACAATAAATAGATTATTCGTACAATCCAATATCGTTGAACACCTTGCTAAAAACTGTGGATAGGTCATCCAATCATTGGGATTGTGTTTGATCCTTGCTTTTATGTTCGGTTGTGCTTCGCCCTGAAGTTCTACTTTTAACTTTGAAATATGTCTTGCTTTTGCTTCGATTGCCGACCTGACTAATGCATTCTCATAAATAGACCCATAGTGATTTGTAAAGATTGGCTCATACGCAGTAAGAAGTTTAAACTGTTCTGCGTTTTTTAACTTCTTCGGTTCTTCTTCTGTGCCGAATAGCCATTGAAATAAACCCATTCTTATCTCCTTTCATTGGCTAATTGTCTGCCAATCTCGTTCCAATATTTATCCCTCATGCACATCGCATCGAGCATGGATGCCATTCCATCAATGTGCATTCTCGGTTCAACTTTGATAAGTTGGCATCTATCGTTCTCTGCGTTGATCTTTAAAGCGGAGTTATAGAAGTGTGCCTTTAATAAATCGTTGTCACCGATGTTGATCTTGCCGTCTTTCATGTAGCCTTCCGTCAAATGGATGATCCCTGTCAAGTTAGTTCCTTGGTGGACATCATCTGTATGGAAACCGTAACTCTTTAAATCGCTCACAAGATATTGAGCGGAATATCGGTCATAGCCGATTTCTAAAACGTAGATCTTATATTTCTCAATAAGTTCTTTGCACCAACTGAAAACATCCTGATAATCGATGAAATTCTCACCTGACGGATAAAGGAATCCTCGCTGAATGAACGCTTTATAAGGAAGCCCATCTCTTGCGGTGGCTTCATCGATCTTGTTTGTCGGAAGCCAGAACCGAGCGAACGTGTTTATGATTCCATCTCGTTCGATCAGCAAGACTGCACACGAAAGGTCGGTCGTGCGAGATAAATCTATACCCATGACGGCATAGCAATCTTTGAAGTCATCTAATCTCAATGGCTTACTTACGCACTTCTCGATGGTCTGTGCATCCAACCACGCAACAGAGGAGTTCTGCTTGATGTTGCAATACTTCGTTAAGAACTCCGCTTTTTTTGAAAGGGAACCTTCTGCGATTGCGATCTCTTCCAACATATAATCGATGCTGACCGACACGCCAAGATTCGGCATCGATTTCTGCAACTCGTTTATGTCATTCCACTTGCTAACATCGTCGATTTGGTAAATAAAAGGTGCGAGTCTTGTTTCCTTGCTCGTACTGTTCAGGACTGCCGTTCCTCTTTTCAAAAGCTCATCGTATAAACCTTCCACATAGTTTGCGGTGCTGATCGAGAGGATCATCGGTTGTTTTCTTGCACCGAGGGCAGACTTTAAAACCTCATACTGTTTCAAACCCTGGTCGCCTTGCCATGCTGCAAACTCATCGCAAACAACTAGGTGAGGATTCAGGCCATCGCTTTTTTTGGCGTTGAATGCCAACGGCTGGATCGATGTGTTAAACGATTCGACATAAATGTCGGTTCTTCTCTTTTTCGATAGAGAATTAAGCTCCGGCTCTTGCCCTACCATCTGTACGAACGCATCATAGCAAAGCCGTGCTTGTTCTAGTTTTGGTGCACAGAAATAAATCCTCGCACCATACTCTCCGTCGCAAAAGGTTACATAATCAGCGATGGCAGCAGCGAGTAATGTTTTTCCACACTTCCGTCCTACTACTAGCAAGACTTCTCTAAACTGTCGCAGGCCGTTTTCATCAACGATCCCAAATATCACGGATATAAAAGCCTTCTGCCATAGTTCAAGTTTTACAAGGTTCGGTGCTAACTCGCCCTCGTGATGATGACAATAGTTCTCGATGTACTTGATCGCCTTGTCTGCTTTTTTCTTGTTGAAGTAGAAGGATTTATTTTGCATCCCCTTTACGATGTACTCATACCAATGTTTTATGTATTTTCCTGTGGTGATGCTTCCATCTGTTATCTTTTGGTAATACTCATAGATGCAGTTATTCATCTCTAAATTCTTTGAGGAATTTTTCGATCTTTGACTGTTGTTCATCTCCGTTTTCATCGTTTGTCAGCTGTTTCAAAATGCTCATTAAAGTGCCGACCGTTCCATTTGCAGCCGTTGCCGTTTTGTTGTATTCGGTGATTGCCGGATTTGTGTAGACATTCTTTCTGCCTTTGACATACTCCTTGGAAACAGTCGCACCTAACTCGTTTATTTCTTTTTCTAGATCGTTTAGGATCTTCATCTGTACTTGGTATCGTTTAAAGGTAGTAACAAAAAAGAAGTTCGTTTGAACTCCTTTTTCTTCTGCCTGTGCCAATACTTCATTGGCTTGTTCTTGAAGTGTTAGTTTTGCCATCAGTACAGACCCCACTCGGCAAATTTTTCAAAACCGCCTATGCTCTTGATGTACTCTCTTGCAATCTCAACGATTTCCGAATAAGGTCTGCCATCTACTTCATCATCACCAATTGCACAACAGAGTTTTACTTCCTTTCCTGTTTCCTGTGCTTTTAAGAATGCGTAAATATTCACGCTCACATCTGCCTTGGACAGATCCTTTCCGTGCAACCCACCGCCAGTTACGGAATCAGCCATATCCGATCCTAGTTTGCGGTTTGTTGCTCCGCTATCAACATTCGATCCGCCTGTCCATTCGCCCAATGGGTTGATGATGACTGTCTGCCCATTTCTTCGTATGTTGTGTTCGATGTAATCAGTAAGTTCTTCGTTCTTGGCATTGCTTTGGCACACTACGAGTTTCCCTTCGGCATCATCCAAGATGTATTTCCCATCAAATGGATATTCGCCATAAATCTCTCCGGCAATGTGGCTGATCCTGATTTGTTCAAGAGTAAGAGGAACACCCTTGAAGATTCCGTTGTCGCCACAACGTGGCTTTTCCGCTTGATTTTGTGCGAGGTGGTTGTCTTGTTCGACTACTTTTAAATCAAGCCGTAAATCGCCTGAAATCCGCCTTAGAATCGGTTTTACCTCTTCTTCGGTGATTGTTTCGGATGTTTCGACAATAATATGGCAATCGCCATGACCCAAAAGGACTTCAACCGCCACTTTTGGATTCTCACTTTTTTTATAACAAAGGTCTACGATCGCTCCTGCGATCCTGTCCGCCACCTTGTCTGGATGGCTTGGATTTACTTTTTCAATCATCGATCTTCACCGCTTTCTTTCCTGTGTATGTTTCCCATCTGTTAATAATCACATCTATATAGTGAGGATCTAGTTCGCACATATAACATTTTCTGTTTAATTGTTCACAGGCTATTAGTGTGCTACCACTACCGCCGAAACAATCAAGAACGCTGTCGTTTTCCTCTGAAAAATCCTTCAGTATGTCTGCGAGCATACCGACAGGCTTTTGTGTCGGATGTACTCTTGTTTTACCCTCTACTTCTCTGCTACCATCACGGCATAAGCCATTCCACAAGAAATGATATAACCTTACACCTTTATCAAAAGAAGTCCACGCCAATTCAGCATCAGCAAAATTTCCTGTGTTCTGCTTATCCCACACAATCCAACACCTTGACGGCGGCAAAAAGTCTGTGAAATAATTTCCGCCGAATATAATCTGATTTTCTGTACAAGTCAAAGCAACATCATAATTTGCCCTTGCCGTATCTGTTGTATCATCACCAATTATGGCAGAATAGGTTTTGCTCTTTACGATATTTCCACCGCCCACTTTTCCAAAAGCCTTATCTCCTCCAACCTTATTGCCTTTAACAACATCTATGCCATACGGAGGGTCTGTCAGAAGTAATTGAGCCTTTACCCCATCCATAAGACTATCAATGACATTTACATCTGTGCTGTCACCGCATATGAGCCTGTGGCCTCCAAGCTGATAAAGGTCACCTATCTTTGCTTTTGGTTCGACATTTTCGCTGAAATCATCCTCTATTACATCTGTAGTTTCTTCTTCGTTAAGCTCAAAGCCTGTGAGCGAAATATCGAAGTCTAAATCAGACAATTCCTCTAATTCTATCTGTATTTTGTCAAAATCCCACTCGCCCATCTCGGTCAGCCTGTTATCGGCCAAGATGTAGGCTTTCCTTTGCTGTTCTGTCAAACCTTCGATAAAAACACATGGAATCTTCTTGAGACCCAATTGTTTCGATGCAATAACCCTGCCATGTCCGGCAATGATGTTGAAATCTTTGTCGATCAGACAAGGCGAGATGAAACCGAACTCCTTTATTGACCTTTTTATCGCATCGATCTGGTCTTCGCCATGTATCTTTGCGTTTCTTTCATAAGGTCGGAGCAAATCGATGGAAACTTCTTGAACTCTGTCAATTTTCGCCATATTTCTCCTTATCTTTCCAAAAAACCGTGCGTAAATTCTTTGT
>OCTW011316301.1_pt1 | contig 18912 bp, 19 predicted proteins | sample 1539671 | NCBI WGS metagenome assembly OCTW01 (sample SAMN02144230, study PRJEB22623) | gut metagenome | biome: sheep rumen | host: Ovis aries | place: New Zealand
TGTTTTAACAAACGGATTTGCTCAGGCCTAACGGCCTTCGCTGTTTGTTTTTTGTTTTAACAAACGGATTTGCTCAGGCCTAACGGCCTTCGCGTTTTTAAATCGTGAGCAACGTTAGTTGCGAACAAATCCGTTTGTAAAAAAAAACAAAACCAAAACGTGAGCATCGTTAGATGCGAACAAATCCGTTTGTAAAAAAACTTCACATCGCTCATTTGAAGAAAAAAATGAAGCTTTTTACGCGCGAGACGCTTAAACATAGCATTAAACCGATTATTATCATGCTCATTGCATGCGCGATGGTGTGGTACTGGGGACATTATCACAAGGTCTCTGTCGAACTGACGTTGCGGCCGGATATCGGCAGTGCCGAGGTGCCAGTCAAAATGGATATGACGATGTACCGTGGGGAGGATGAGGTCGCAGCGACGTTCAGCTTGCCGTTGTCGGCCGACAGACTGGCCATCCATCATTTGAATGTTCGACCGGGAAATTATACGCTTCGCGGCATTATTACGACCGATGCCGGACATACACATATCGTGACTCAGACGTTTGTGGTGCCCGAGGATGATGCCGCCATTGAACTTTATTTGCGCAAACACTGATGGGGCATCATGAAATCGACGTTGTCTGAAGCGCTTTCGGCATTTTTGAGCGAATCTCTCGGGAAGCGCGAATGTTTTGGTGTGCTTGCACCACAGGAAACGTGTGTACGCGCGTTTTGGAATGCGCTCAGTGTGAGTTTTGTTGGAGATAGCGCTGGGATTCTTTTATTTGTGGCTTTGGGGGAATATCGCCGCCGTGCATTTAAACAAGCGCTCTCTGCTCAAAAATTGACCGATTGTCCGCAAATTCAGATTACGACACCGCAGATTTTGGAACACCTGCTCGCTGTCGATGAAACGCGCTGTCTGGACATGCTGTCGCAGTGCAGGCGCATTCTGGTGTGGCTTCATCCTGACGATATCCGCGATAGTATGCTCGATTACTGGTTCGAGATCGTTTGCAGGATACCGCATCCCAACATCGGGTATTTTCATGTGCCCTCGCAGGTCGTTCCTTTGTTGGAACGCATTCACCCCCAAATTCGCTGGTTTGGGGATACTTCGAAAAAGAATGTTTGTCTGCCCGTCGTGCATTTTCTTGAAAAAGAAAACGAACCGTCCGAAATGCTGGATGCTTCGTTTTGGAAAACGTGCAGGAACCGTCGGACACTCGTGAGCTGTATGCATCAAAATACGGCTCTGTTGTGCGAGGAAGCTGCGCATCATGCGCATCTTCCTACGAGTCACACGCAAAACAGAGAAAATGCCCCCGAGAGCATTGTTTTTACGCTCGATGCCCGTGCAGTTTTTTATGTCCATCGCGCGAATTGGGATCACATTGCGTTTGTAGATGCGCCTTTTGCTGACGGTGTATGCGATGAAATTGGGGAGATTTGTGAGAAACCACGTGCAGTTTCGCTCCTCGTTTCGAGTCATTTTTCGTTGATAAACACGTTGGCTGGATATGCCCAGAGTGCTACTTCATGCTCCCATCGCGAGTCCGTGACATGCATGGCTTATCGGCTGTTTTCGCGGCTTGCTGCCAAACCTGTGATGCCTGCGGATTTGCAGACATCCGAAGAAAACGCTTTGATGGCTTACTGGCGCGAACGCGGATGGGTGAGAGGATCGTCGCAATATGTGTTGACTGCAGCGGGCAAGAACCTCTTTGCTGGCATTCCCCATTTTTCGAGTCTCGGCGCACTCCATGGGCATCATCACGAGACGATGGGTGAGCATATCAATCACGATGTGCTTGGCCTTATCGATACGGATTGGTTAAATCTTTTGCGAACTTCGGCATTCTACTGGGGAGGGCAGCAGCTGCAGTGCACCTTTTACAATCATTTGGAACATCACGCACTGTTTAAGGGGAGTTGTGGCGCAGGGGGATGCTGGCTGGATGCGGTACCTTACGTATGTTCGTTTGAACGCGCTCAGGCGATGCACGATGTCATCTGTGGGAACTGCAACGTCGAAGGGATGGTCGTGACAGATGTACCTACGATGAAATTGTCGCAGATTCGGTCCCATTTTAATGATATTCACGCCAAATGCTGGATCGAAGTTACACCGGGCGCTGCACAATGGTGGACATTTGCAGGGGCGCACCATAATGCATTGATGGCTTCTCTCTTGTGCATTTTGTCGCCAAAACTCGTTATTTCTTATGGCAATCTGTCCCTGATTTTGCGCTGGTGTGTATCGGGTGCATGGCGGCCCGAACCAGTCATGCGGCGATTAAAGGAACTGTCCCAACAATTGTGCCATTTTTCGATGAGTGACATCGAAAACGCGAACAAAACCGCCCTGTTCAATGCATGGGTGGTCATGCACCCTTGGCAAAGTCTTTTTATCCTCTTGCCTCAGCCGATACTCGAATCACAATTTGAGCAGGATTATATGGCCTGGGCGCGCGTCGTACAAATGCCTGACTTCATTGAAGTATCGAAACTTCATGCACTCGACGCAGAATGCCTGCCCCCCATCCTGCAAAGCAATGCGTCTGAGACGATTGTTTCCCCCAAAAAAGCTGGCGTTCAGCCGCAGTTCACGGGCCAGGTCTCGCCTTCTAAACCCATTGTAAAATCCGAGCCTCCCCTCACCATCGAACAGGGGGATGGCAGCATCATGCACACGCGCCTGCCGTGGTCGTATATTGCCGATGCCCGTGCGCTCGGACAGGCGATCAACCTTATGCTCTCTGAGCCTTTTATTGGGCTCGATGTCGAAACGACCCTCTTCGATCAGCGCCTCTGCCTCATTCAAATCGGCTGTGCAGCCCAAACCTTTATCATCGATCCCCTGTGTGTCGATTTCTCACCACTCGCCCAGGTTTTTGAAAATCCCAACCTCATCAAAGTCATTCACAATTCGAGTTTTGAATGCAAAGTTTTGGGAAAATACGGCATCCAAATCAACAATATCGTCGATACCCTCAAAGTTAGCCGCAAACGCTACGGCATGAAATATCCGGGCGGGCATTCGCTTCGCGCTGTGTGTCTGCGGGAATTCGGGTTCGATATGGATAAGACCAACCAGACATCGCGTTGGGACAAGCGCCCATTGAGTGCCGAACAGCTCGAATATGCTGCGCTCGATGCCGAGATTCTGGTGCATTTGTATCGGCATTTCGAGTGTTGATATGTTTTTTTTTGGACGGCAGCTATTCGGCAAAGCCGAATACGCCGCCGTCATTGGCTATGTGCCTTTGGCACATACGCCAATGAAATTATTATATTAATAATTTAATGTTGTTCGCTATTATCTTCAATATTGACGCATTTAGCTTCGTTTTTCTCTTCGTCAAAGATGAGTTGGCCTTCTTTGATTTCTTCCCAAACGCCATGTTCATTACAAACGAAACTGGATTTGTTCTCACATTTTATTGTTCCTTTTTCTTTACAATCATGACATTGTTTGTTATTAAATGTATTGCATATCATTTCTCTTAATATATGATTTGTTTCGTTGGTATTCGTGATGATATCAAAATATCGCAAAATAACCTGGTCTTGAATCTTGTTAACAGACATATCTATAACACACTTTTGCATAGTTATATCGCATCCATTGTCGCATGTAACCGTCTCTTTCCAACCAGAACTTGTGCGTTGATATTGCTTCGTATTGGCATCGTTCTTTGTTTTAGCGCATATTGTTTGCACGTTTGGATTTTTAGAAACAAAAGTGTTAATATCTATGTCAATAAGTGATGCACATGATGTGCCACTATCGTTACATCCATTTGGGCAGACGGTGGTGTTTATTTTTCCATTAAAGTAATAATATAAAGTATTATCATGGCATATTGTGTTATTGCTACAAGAATATAATAGTTTGATGCTGCATTTTACGTTGGATTCATCAACCTCTCCGGCAGTATTATTTACATCAGAATCAACTTCTTCAGGTGGTTGGAGGGAACTATTATCATTACATTTGCCTTCGAGAATGAGACTACCATCGGCTAAAGCATATTCATTCGTAATATCATGGCAATTCAAAATGTCTTCATGTTTGTATTCAATACATGTATTGAATGTATTATCACATACGGCACCTTTTTCACATACAATGCCATTGGGGCAAAAACAGCTCCCATCCTCGGGATGGTATTCTATGCCATCAGAATCCCGGCATGCATTATACAGGTGGTTGAGTACCCCGGTGTATTCTGTTTGTCCGCATCCCAGTGGCAGAAGACCAATCATTAAAAGTAGTGCTAATAATGAGTATTGTGTTTTATTATGCATAAACCATCTCCTATGTGTTTGGCTTCAATTTAACATCGTTCTAAAATTTAATGCTGATACTTGCTTCGGTAGGAAAAATATTAAACGACAGAGCGTCATTCGATTGTGAAATATGTGCATATTTATATCCAAAGAAGCCAGCAAATATGGCTCCCACAATAGAAAGACTTACACCAGACCATAATAAGCCATTATAAATATAGTTCTCTTCATTTACTTTAACCACTCCTCTGTCAGATTTTTTGTCATCTGTAGTTTTTTCGGAGTTAATGTCATACTTAAAGCGAATGGCATCATCTTTTTTCCAGATAAACAGTCCAGCCCCGACGCCGGTCAGCACCAATCCGACGGCCCCGACGGCGACACCAGTCCACAGACCAGTGGCGTACGATTTGACGGTGTCGTAGTCGGTAAAGCGCGTTTCGACAGTTTTTTCGGATAGTTTTTCTTCGGCTGTTTTGGTGCGTTGCTGCAGATCGGCGATTTCCTTTTGGCGAGCATCGATTTTTTCGGGGCGTGCCTCGGCATGTTCGATTTCGTATCGTTCGTACCACATGCGTTCGAGCAGATCCCCTTTGACAGAGAATTCTTCGGTGGAGTTTGTTGCCAATTGGATGTAATAGAGTGCCTTGGTATCGTCGCCCTTTTCGCGGTAGATGCGTCCTCTAAAGTAGTTCAAAAGTGGCGATCGGCTGCAGATTTGGGAGAGTTCATCGGCCTTCTTCAGGGCATCGTCAAAACTCTTGGATTTGTAAAGCGCTGAAAGCTCTGTAATACCCGAGTTCCATTCGGCATTACTTGTGAGTTTCATGCAAGGATCGCCGCCCCCCTTCCCCCATGCCAATGGAGTAAAGAGTAAAAGCAGGGCAAACAACAAAAGGAAATTGAATACAGTGCGCATCGAAAGGTGATCCTTTACTTGAGCAATAGACGACCAATTTTTTACGCAGTGTGATACTTCCATCCATGGGGTCACACAAAAGAGTTAACAAGTTCAGTTTAATAACTTTTGAGTTTAATTTCAAATTTTACAGAGCATGCAAAACACACCGAAGGGGCTTCGGCTCCATATAGGCATCTTTGGCCGCCGCAATGTCGGCAAATCGAGCATTCTCAATGCAATGACGCACCAGACCGTTTCGATTGTTTCGGACCAGAAGGGAACGACGACCGATCCGGTCGAAAAACCGATGGAATTGCTTCCGCTCGGACCTGTGCTTTTTATCGATACGGCCGGTCTGGATGATGAAGGACTCCTGGGGGATTTACGCATTGAGCGTACAAAGGCGGTTTTTGACCGATGTGATCTGGCTTTGCTGGTCACAGATGGTATTTGGGGGGAACATGAAAGGGCAATCCAATCTGAATTGTCCGAACGCCAGATTCCCTGGATTGCTGTGCTCAATCAGTCGGACAATATCGATTATTCCAGGCTGTTCCAGGAGTTGTCTGCCGATAAGATTGAGTGTGTGCAGACGTCGACTGTGACCGGTTTGGGCATAGAAGATTTACAACAAGCCATCATTCGCATTGCACCGGCAGATTTTCTGGATTCAAGGCGGCTCATCGGGGACATCATCGAACCGAATGATCATGTGCTGCTCGTCATTCCGATCGACAAAGAAGCGCCCAAAGGGCGTTTGATCATGCCTCAGGTACAGACGATACGTGATATTCTCGATACGCATGCCGTGTGTTCGATCTGTAAAGAAGATCAGGTGGCAGAAATGCTCACGCGTTTTAAGGCGCCCCCCTCGCTTGTGGTGACAGATTCTCAGGCGTTTGGGACTGTAAGTGCCCAGGTGCCGGCATCAATTCATCTTACGGGGTTTTCTGTGCTTTTTGCGCGGTTTAAAGGGGATTTGACGACCATGGCGCGTGGCGCGGCCATGATTGGGAAGCTCCAACCGGGCGATCGCGTTTTGATTGCAGAGGCATGTACGCACCATCCCATTCAAGACGATATCGGGCGAGTTAAAATCCCCGGCTGGCTTCGAAAAACCGTGGGGGAATCCGTGCAAATTGATGTCATCAGCGGGGCGTCATTCCCGGACGATTTGAGACCCTATCGTTTAATCATTCATTGTGGGGCATGCATGTGGACGCGCAGGCAGATGCTTTCGAGAATGCGTCAGGCGGCAGCCCAGGGGGTGGCTATGACCAATTATGGGTTGGCCATTGCCTCGATGCATGGCATCCTCGAACGTGCGCTCGAACCTTTTCCCGAAGCATTGGAAGCGTGGCGCATTTGAGTGTAAAGCTATGTTTGACCAACGTGGATATGCTTTGTTTCAAGGATGCCGCCATTTAATAGTTTTGAGTTTAGAGCTTTGAGTGATTGATCCTTTCTCAAAGTTCCGAGCTCTAAGCAGGAATGGGGGTAATTGACGGTAAAAAAATCTGCACTTGTAAAACAGAGTATAAAAAAACCGCCTAAAGGCGGTTTTTTGATGATTCATGCTTTATTGTTCGCGGTTTCTGGGGCGGCGATTGCCACCAGCGGGCTTGGTCTGATTGGCTTCGTTGACGCGGATGGTACGACCATCCAATTCTTTGCCGTCCATTTCTGACATGGCTTTTGCTGCGGCGGCATCATCTGCCAGTGTTACAAAGCCAAAGCCACGCGAACGGTTAGTTTCCCGTTCTGTAATTACCTTTGCTTCTGTGACATCACCATAAGCTTCAAAGGCTTTTTTTAATCCCTCTGATGTCGTTGCCCAAGCCAAACCACCCACAAAAAGCTTTTTAGACATAACCGTCTCTCTCAAATCGAATGCACCAATAGCGCACACATACGGATGAACGCCACCCGCGACTTTATGGTCCTCAACTGACCACTCTGCAGATACGCTTGTCAAACGATGCTGCATTTTTACAAAATATTCAATTCGCAGAATAATGTCAAAACAATTTGAGCATTGGAATTAGGAATTGTTATTACTCAGCCGGGACTTTGCCCCGGACCCCGCCAAGGGGCTCTTGCCGTTCACAATCGAACGCCTCTTGCCGCCCGCCGCGCAGGCGAATATGAAAATAAGGTACGCAAGAACCTTGAAGAGGAAAAACAAACTATAGAAACCATACAAGAAAAATTAGAATGCGACGGCCCTGGGGCCCAACCCCATCTCATTAAAGCAGTTAGTTGTTTTTCTTGATCTTCCCACTCCTCACTAGAAAAGTGAGCATCGTCAGATGCGAACAAATCCGTTTGTGAAAATAGACAGGATGGCCGGGTGGGTAGTAACCTTTCATTCTTAAAACAAGCAATTCCATCTTGACATTGTAAAAATCTTAGCGTAAAAGACGCGGCGTTTATTTGCGGTTAAAAAATCCGCGGATGAAAACCACAAATCAAAAAGAAATACTATTTGGAGGAAAAATGGCAGTAAGTCTTAGACTTCAGAGGCATGGTACGACGCATCGTCCATTTTATAAACTCGTCGCAGCTGACAGCCGCAATGTTCGTGACGGTCGCTGCATTGAACAGCTCGGGACCTATGATTCCGTGAGCAATCCTCACAAAATCAATTTTAATCTTGAGCGCGTAGATTACTGGCTTTCGAATGGCGCTGTCGCCAGCGATACCGTTAAATCGTTGATTGCCCAGGTACGTAAGTAAACTTGAATTGCCCCGTTCCGGAGAGTCGGGCAGCCAGCGAGGTATAAATGGAAGAATTACTCGAATGCATGGCATGTGCAGCGAAGGCATTGGTGGACGATCCGGATGCGGTGAAAGTAAGTCTGTCAGAAGGCGATAATGAGTCGGTGGTGTCTTTGCGTGTTGGTCCGGAGGATCTTGGCAAGGTGATTGGCAAGAGCGGACGCACGGCTGAGGCATTGCGCACAATCCTGAATGCAGCTTCGAAAAAAGCCGGGGTGAAATGTCGGCTTGAAATTGTCGAATAAGATTCAGACAGACTGTGTTGCACCATTAAAGCTTGGCTTTGATGGTGTTTTTTTTGGCGTTGTCATCCCAAACTGAGGATATGGCTCCTTGCTCATTGCTTTTCCTAATCCAGTGGAAGCAATACGTGCAAAGTCATCCGGTTTCTCAAGAGGGATTTTTTTTGTATTGGTTCTGGTGAAGAATCTATGAATGGCCCTCTTGAAAAGATCCGCGTCGGGGTCGTAGGACGCGCACATGGGGTACACGGAGCGATCCGCGTTTTTATGGACGATGCCGGGAGTGATAGTCTGCTCAAGGCCAAAACGGTATTTCTTGGTCCGAAAGAAGACTCCTTTAAAGTTATTCACGCCACGCGCTGTGGTCGTTTTGTGGCTTTGGAGCTTGAGGGGATCGATGACAGGGACCGGGCGTTTGAACTGACGGGGCAGGAAGTACGCATTTTGCGGAGTGAATTGAAGCCGCTTCGCAATGCTTTCTATGCCTGTGATTTGGTTGGCCTTGAGATATGCGATGAGAATGATCACCGCTGGGGAAGAATTGATGCAATTATGCCAAGCGGTGCGCATGATTTGCTCAGGTATGTTCGGCCTCAGGGGGGTGTCGGATATGTTCCCTTTGTATCGGCTCATGTCGGGAAGATTGACATGGATGCCAGGACGGTTCAAGTCGATGCACAGTGGATGGCAGAGCTCGATGAAGTGTATGGGGAATAGGAATGGGGCAGATTTGCTTTGTTTCCCTTTTTCCGGAATACTTCGAAACTGTGATGCGAAGTTCGATTGTTGGTCGTGCCGTAAATGCGGGACAGATTGCCTGGAATTTCGTACAGATCCGTGATTTCAGTCTGGACAAGCATCATAGGGTGGATGACGCCCCCTATGGCGGTGGTGCAGGTCTCGTGATGAAGCCTGAGCCGTTGGTATCAGCCATCGAGCATGCCAAAAGTCTTTATCCCGAAGGGCACGTCGTATTGATGAGCCCTCAGGGGATGCGCTTTGATCAGGCGCACGCAAGGCGTCTGAGTCAATACCCGTCGCTCATTCTCGTATGTGGACATTACGAGGGTATAGATGAGCGAGTTCGGAATTTTGTAGATGAAGAAATTTCCATTGGAGATTTCGTTTTAACAGGCGGAGAATTGGCGGCACTCGTTGTGAGCGATGCCGTTTGCCGTCTATGGCCGGGGGTGCTGGGGAATGACACTTCCAGTGTGGAAGAGAGCTTTTCGGAAGGATGGCTCGAATATCCCCAATATACACGGCCACCTGAGTACAGAGGAATGCAGGTGCCTGAAATTCTTTTGGGCGGCAATCACGGGGCTGTAGACCAATGGCGTCGGTGTGAATCGATCCGCCGAACCAGGGAGAGACGCCCGGATCTTTATGCATCCCTTGAACCGACCCTGACAGCCAGGGAACGGAAATGGATAGATGCGGAAAAAAATGAACCTTGATAGAGATGAGTTTAAGCTCGTATTGCGAGGTTGATTTTTATTCCCAAAAAAACTTGACATTAGGCCGCAATGAGTGCAAAAGGCCTCCCCGCGGCAATTTTGCTTTATAGGAGATTGACCATGACTAGCCCAATTATTTCAGCAATTGAAAAGAAACAGATGCGCAGTGATATCCCCGATTTCCGCGTGGGTGATACCGTTCGCGTGCATGTGAATATTAAAGAAGGCGACAAAGAGCGTATTCAGGTTTATGAGGGTGCCGTGATTCGTCGCAGTGGTGGTAGCTCGCGTGAATCCTTCACCGTCCGTAAGATTTCCTACGGCGTCGGTGTCGAACGTACTTTCCCGGTTCATAGCCCCAAAATCGCGAAGATCGAAGTTGTCGTCCTCGGCAATGTTCGTCGTGCCAAACTTTATTATCTCCGTGATCTGCGCGGTAAAGCTGCCCGTATTAAGAGCGTTCGTACTCGTAAGGCCTTTGCTGTTCCAGTCACGGGTGATGCAGAATAGTGATCTGTTCTATGCCATCTTTAAAGCGCCCCTTATGGGGCGTTTTTTTTTATCTAACGATTGAACATTCTCCATTCTGAGATCCGCCGTTTTACATCAAACATCCCTCTTGCCTCACTTTTATGGTTGTGGTAATAATTTTTATTAGCCGCCTGCTGTGTGCGCGGAGTGCCAAATATGCTTAAACCCCTAAGACGTTAAATAGGGACTCGTCCCTGGGGGGATGACGAGCGCGCCTGCGAGTCCAGGATACTTGTGCCCCCTATAATGAGGCCCACCTGCTTGTCAGGGTGTTTAACGTTATGGTACAAACGGCATGGTGGGTGGCTTTTTAGCCTTGTTTTCGGTTTTGGAACGTCGTGTCGGTTGCCATGCTCGCATGGTCATGGGCCTTGAATAATCAAAACAAAACTCGTAATGCCTTGCAGCTCGCCTCGATGGGAAAACAAAGCATTTTTTATTTTTTATCATAAGGAAAATGGATGTCTGGTATGGCAAGTCCAAATAGTGGCGATGCTGCCCTGATGGGGGCAATCATCGATATATTGAGCCAGTCTGAAAAAGAAACACCACATTTTATCGCTCCTGTCCGGACGACGCCCCGCCAGGATGCTGCTGCACTTGCAGTTCAGCATCAGCTCGAACAGTATTCAGAAAGAGCCGAACTTTCCAATGTCTTTTATTCCGAAAATGCCGGTGAGGATGAAATTCATTGCAGGAGTTGTGGTGCCGTTTGCCCGCGAACAAACAAGTACTGTGGTTTTTGTGCGGCTTACCTTGGCAATTATAGTTCCAGACATCAGTTCGATGATGTTGAACTCAATCACATCGATCTCGACATTGCACTCATCTCCATTAATGAAGACAGTACGGATGGTGTTCGCATCCCCCTCAAATACAATGAGACGATCTTAGGTCGTTCGGGGGATTCTCGCTTTCCTTCGGACGCTTTCCTCTCCCCAAAACATTGTCGTTTGCTCGTCGAAGGACAGCAGCTTTTTGTCGAAGATCTCGACAGTCTCAATGGGACTTTCCTGCGGACACGGACAGAAGTGCGTTTACACCCAGGTGATTGCTTCCTTGCCGGGCGGCAGCTTCTGCGTTTTGAACGCTTTGAACAGGTCGTTTCTAATAAGGCACGTTCTGCGGATGGTACGCGTTATATGGGCTCACCTGCATCGGGCGGCGATTTTAAACTCGTGCAGATTGGCGTTGGAAATATCACTCAAAATGTATATTGCCTCTCAGAAGGCGGTGCCATTTTTGGACGCGAAACCGGCGATATCGTCTTTAATAAGGATCGCTTCATGAGCGGTCGTCATGCTCAGATTTATCCCAGAGAAGACGGCAATTATTATCTCCTCGACCTCAATTCCTCTAATGGAACATGGATGAAACTCGCAAATAAGACGCGTCTTTCTCATGGTGATCTCATTTTCCTGGGTCAACAGCTCTTCCGCATTGAATCCCCGGATATTATTTAATGCATAGACGGGGGCACTAATTTGAATCAGGAATCTGAAACGGGAACCGTCGAGACGAAGTCTAAAAATGCCGATCAGGTACCCACGGAAATTGAAATGAACGAACCATCCGGTGAAATCAAATCCTCTAAACCGGATCCGGAACGCGAACCTAAACTTCGAAAGGAAGCCAAAAAATTACTTCCTGAAGCTAAAAAACTTTTAAAACGTGCCAAATCCAAATTGGCGCAAGATCGACAAAAAGAAGTTTCGGATGCCATTTTAAATCTAGAAACTGTCCTGAAAGACAATGATACATCCTGTGAACCCGCGCTGGATGCTCTCAAGAATGTCATCGAAAAACGTCTGAAATTCGTCAAAAAATCGGCTTCCCGTGAAGTCGTCGAAAGCCTTTTGTTCGCACTCGCTTTTGCCCTTGTTTTGCGAACTTTTCTTGTCGAACCCTTTAAAATTCCTTCTCGTTCGATGGTGCCAACTCTGCTTGAAGGTGATCAGCTTTTTGTTACAAAGCTCAGTTATGGCGTCCGGTTACCTTTTTATGACAAATATGTCACTAGATTTTCTGCTCCTTCACGTGGTGAGGTGATCGTTTTTCAGTTCCCGCGAAAGGAAGCGGCATTGCATCTTGCCCGTACCAATTCCAATTGCCTCGATCCCAGTTCACTTGCAGAAGAAAAAGATTACATTAAGCGCATTATCGGAATTGAAGGCGATACGATTGAGGTGATTGATCAGGTCATCTATGTCAACGGTGAACCTGTGCCTCAACAGCCGTACTACGAACGAACCGTATCAGATTATATGTTTCTGACCGATAAACGACGTGAATTTTGGAATAAGGAAATTCATGGAGATGCGGTTTATACGACGATCACGCACGAATTGCCGTCGACTCACTTTGGGCCTGTAAAAGTTGAACCTAATCACGTCTTTGTTATGGGGGATAACCGCGATAATTCTGCAGATTCGCGCTGCTGGGGACAGGTCCCTATCGATAATATCAAAGGCCGTGCTCAGATTATTTGGTGGTCTGGTGGTCATGTCGGTCCACGTTGGGAGCGCATGTTCACCAAAATTCATTAACTCCGCGTCATGGAATTTGCTTAAATGAAATCTTACGGATGAATGAATGCGATGGATTAATTTGGTATTATTGGGCTCCTCATTGGTATCATCGGTTCAGCATGTAATCCGCATATGAGTGAAAAAGAATTGCATGATGGATATATGGATAGTGTGCGACAGGTCTGTCTGTGGAGTGCCAGATACGACCAAGAACGCAAACAGACTGTGGCTGAATGCGTTGACTTCTATTTGGCTGCACCATACATCATCAAATTGCCTCAAACTCAAGTCAAAGCTTATTCCAAATTTCCGAAAATATTCTCTGCAATCGATATGAGATGCCGTCTTGAAATGTTTAGGAAATACGGCAAAAAATATTGTAATGCATCGCCCGATTTTGTCAGCGAACAATCTGAATGTAAAGAACGGTTAGGTTACAAGTATTATTATAAGGAACAAATCACTTGTCTGCGCAATCATCGTGAGGAGGTTAATTCTCTGATGCGTAAATGATCATTAATTTTGCGCAGCCTATGCGCTGTGCGCATACGGCCTTGCGAAAGCCGCTATTTGCTTTGCAAATACGCGGTTTTTTTTTTCGGCATACATTAAAAAATACTCAGATGTAAAAAAAAAATGTAACAACGCCTTTCTCGTTGGCATCATTGTTGTGAAGGAATGCCCCTTCCATGTATTGAGAGGCGCTGTATGTTTACATCAGGATTTGTCTAGTTCATAACAGCCTGTCACATAATGCACAGCCAGCCGAAGGCAGGCATAGGAAAATTTGGCATTGGACGCGATCTCAAATTTTGCTTTGCTGTGCATGCCAGGCACATCAGGATGCTTTTATTTTACGACGGTTTAAGTCGGAAAGGGAGCAGTGTGTCAAGACCGTGCGTCTTTTGGGTTCGGACGGCGAGTCGGCGGGCGGGAATGGGAGAGCGGTAACCCTAATGGTTACCCATTCGTGTATTGTATGTGTGTGGTTAAAGGTGTGGTATGTAGGTGTTTGTGTTTTTAGCAGTTATTTGTATTCAGAGGTAATATGGGAAATTGTAATTATTGAGTACGCATCGCTTGTATGACTGTTGAAATGGGCTGAAAATGGTGAGAATGCCCGGGGCTGAATAATAACGACGTAACTATTTAGGCTCGATGATTTAATTTAAGGCTTTGTTAACCACCGTGAATATGCATTTGTCTTCCGATTTCAGCTTTTCATTGTTTGGAGTTTTGAGCTTAGAGCTTTGAGCGGCGATCTCCTTCTCAAAGCTCTAAGGCAGAATTGAATTATTCAACGAATAAAATAGGCACGCTCGTTAATCAGAGCCTAATTTATACCGTTAAGCAGAGTCAATCTAGGCAGATGGCTGTAGGTAGCTGTAAACATGTTTGAGAAAAGCATGATATCTGAGCCCAGATTGTGCGTTGTGTTTGGGCTGCTTCTGGCAGAGGGTTGCTGCCTTGGGGGTGCAGAGAGTTGGGAAAAAGACTCAGCCTACGGCAGAATAGTTACATAACGACTTGAAAGCAGGTGCAAAATCATTGATTCATATTTTCGGTTGTCGTAAAAGACTCAGTTTTTGGTGGAAATTAATTCGATTTCCCATATTAAGGTAAATAAATTATGCAAACAGGTCTGATTCAAAAACTCAGTCCCAAATTAAAAGGCGCGCAGCGTCGGCAATTGCGTGGTCTTGCTCATGCACTGAAACCCGTTGTTCAGGTCGGGCAGGCAGGTGTGACTGAGAACGTTGTTCAACAGCTTGAACAGGCGCTTTTTGACCATGAACTCGTCAAAGTTAAAGTGGTCAACACTTGCGAAGAAACGCTCGAAGCTGTTGCGATTGCCCTGACGGAAGGTACGCAAAGTGCTTGTGTGCAGCAGATTGGGCATATCCTGCTGTTTTACAAGGCTAATCCTGACGAGCCTAAGATAGAGCTGATTAAAGCTAAAAAAGAGGACTGACATGCTTCGCGTTTGTGTTGATGAGCGCTGGCCCAATGCCAGACAAGTTGGGCGCGTTGCAGATATCATTAAAGAAGGCGGTCTCGTTGTCTATCCCACCGATACCATTTATGGCCTTGGGTGTGATATGATGCAGAAAAAGTCAGTCGAGCGCGTCTATCAGATGAAAGGAAAAGACCGGAAACATCCGCTTTCTTTTATCTGTCCAGATCTTAAGAATATCGCAAAATATGCCGTCGTCTCGAATGTGGCTTACCGTTTGATGAAGCGTATTCTGCCGGGGGCTTATACTATCATTTTGCCGGCATCGCGTGAGGTGCCCAGGCTTTTGATTAGCAAGGCTGTTACTGTCGGCATTCGTGTGCCCGATCATCCGGTCACCCGCATGCTCGTTGAAAATCTCGATGCGCCTATCATTACGACATCGGTGCCGTCTCCCGAGAATGTTCAGTTCAGCGATCCGGAGGAAATTGCGCACCGTCTGCCGTTTTTGGATGCCATTATCGACTGTGGACTTATCGCGCCCGAACCTTCGACCGTCATCGATATGACGACTGATGTACCTAAACTGATTCGATTGGGCAAAGGTCCCATCGATGCAATTCCTGATATCGTCACAGATGACGATTAATCTTTTTGCAGACGGATTTGTTCGCATCTCACGATGTTTTTAGCTTTAATTCGGAATAGTTAAGCTCAAATCATTTGCTTCAAACGATTCCATAAAACAAATAACGCCTTAGTTGGCATATCAATATTGCTTTTCTTTTGGAAAGGGGTTTGGGGAAGACCTTTTCTTTTGTTACAAAAGAAAAGGTCTTCCCCAAAAAAGGAATAAAAAATGAACGACCGATACGAAATTAATGTCAATCTCGCTCAGATGCTCAAAGGCGGCGTCATCATGGATGTCGTCAATGCCGAGCAGGCCAAAATTGCTCAGGAAGCCGGTGCTGTTGCCGTCATGGCACTCGAACGCGTTCCTGCCGATATCCGCAAGGAAGGCGGTGTTGCTCGCATGAGCGATCCTGCACTCATCGAAGAGATCAAAAATGCCGTCACCATTCCCGTGATGGCTAAGGCGCGCATTGGCCACTTTGTCGAAGCTCAGATTCTCGAAGCACTCGAAATCGACTATATCGACGAGAGCGAAGTTTTGACCATGGCTGACGATGAAAATCACATCAATAAGCATCTGTTTAAAATTCCGTTTGTATGCGGTGCCCGCGATTTAGGCGAAGCATGCCGCCGCATTCAGGAAGGCGCTGCGATGATTCGTACAAAGGGCGAAGCTGGTACAGGCGATGTCATCGAGGCCGTTCGCCACATGCGTACCATGAATCGCGAAATTGCCGAGCTTTGCGGGCTGACCGACAATGAGGTTTATACTTTCTGCAAAAATCACGGTATTTCAGTCGAATTGGCCTTTAAAATTCGCGAACTCAAACGTTTGCCGGTCGTCAACTTTGCCGCCGGTGGCATTGCCACTCCTGCTGATGCTGCGCTCATGATGCAGCTTGGATGCGATGGTGTCTTTGTCGGTTCGGGTATCTTTAAATCGGGTAACCCCGCAAAACGTGCACGCGCCATCGTCATGGCTGCAGCCCATTATAACGATCCCAAACTACTCGCCGAAGTCTCGAAAAACCTCGGTGAACCCATGGTCGGCATCAACTGCGACGATCTTTCGAAAGATGCCAGACTGGCCAAGAGAGGAATCTAATTTGGTTTGTTAATTAAGTATTATTTAACAAACGGATTTGTTCGCAGCTAACGCTGCTCGCTTTTGTTTTTTTTTTTTAACAAACGGATTTGTTCGCAGCTAACGCTGCTCACATAAATTAAAGCGAAGGCCGTTAGGCCTGAGCAAATCCGTTTGTTAATCATCAAAGATTAAAAACGCGAAGGCCGTTAGGCCTGAGCAAATCCGTTTGTAAAATACGATTTATTCTTATTAAAGATTGCCGTCTATGACTGAAAAAACAATCGGCGTTTTAGCACTTCAGGGGGGATATCGCGAACATGGGGCACATTTGCGCGATTGCGGCATTGAGCCCGTCTATGTTACGCGTCCCGAAGAATTGGATCAATGCGCAGGGCTCATCATTCCCGGTGGGGAGTCGAGTTGTCTTCGCCGTCTGTTGCGGGGCTTTGAAGTCGATACGGCTATCGTGAATGCCGTAAAGCAAGACGGTATGCATGTCTGGGGTACATGTGCCGGTGCCATTTTGTGTGCCGATAGTGTCGTTGGCGAAGAACCATGCCTCGGGTTGATTGAGTGCGAAATTGAACGCAATATTTTTGGATCGCAGCTTTCGAGTTTTTATGAGGAAGTCAGCATCCCGGGAATATGCGAAACCAAAGAACGACTCGTGTATATCCGGGCTCCCGGCATTCGCAGAATATGGGGTAAAACCCGTAGTATATTGACTTCTCATGATGTCATTACGGCCGCAGAGAATGACCAGGTACTCGTGACGAGTTTTCATCCGGAATTGTCTGAGACACGGGCATTTCACTTTTACTTTATCGCCAAATGCGGTCTGGCTTCGCACGATGCGCGCCCGCACGAATGGACTCGCACCGCATGGATGGAACGCGGATAAATGGCGCGTATTGCCGCAGGCAATAGCGACATAGCGAGCTGTATGGGTGACCACGTGTGGTCGCCCATAGGCGAGCAACAAAAAAAGAAGAAATATGAAAGATCCATTACCCAAATATCATAAAATTGCCATTTTCGGGCTCGGTGCTTCGGGGCTTGCTGCTGCACAGCTACTCGCCAAATTCGGTAAAGAGATCATTGCCTCGGACAGTGCCGACGAGAGCAAACGCGCGGAATTCGAGGCTAAACTGCCCGCAGGGACGCGTCTCATTCTTGGGCACAACGAAATTGCTGATGCCGAAATTATTGTGACGAGCCCCGGGCTTGAACCATCGACGCCGATTTTTGAGGAGGCGCGGCAGAAAAATGTGCCTGTGATTGCCGAACTGGAACTCGGATTCAGGGCGGCGACTAAGCCAATCGTTGCGATTACGGGGACGGATGGCAAAACCACGACGACGACGCTCACATCCCACATTTTAAATGTTTGCGGTGTGGTGAATAAACTTGGCGGCAATGTTGGCATTCCGCTATGTCAGGTCGTTCAGGAGGAAGAACCGGATTGTTATGTCGTCGAGACGAGTGCATTTCAGCTCGTTTTTTGCCCGGAGTTTAAACCACATATCCTGATTGCGACGAATATTGCCGAAGACCACAGTGAGTATTTTAAAGGGGATTGGGATGCATACGTCGCGACAAAGAGAAGGCCGCTGGGAGTGATGCAAGCTTCGGATCTGGCTATTTTGAATGCATCCGATCCGGAGATTCGCGGTTGGCGCGAATTGACGATAGCAAATGTCGCCTGGTACGCTGAAAAACGTCAGGATTTACCAGGGCGCGAAACTGATTTAAATGACGATGTGGCTTATGTCGGCGAAGGTGCGATTCAGGTCGATTTGAGCGATGGCAGGAATTATAGCCTTCACCTTGATGACCTCAAACTCAAGGGCGCGCATAATGCCATGAACGTCATGGGCAGTATTTTGGCCTGTCTCGAGATGGGATGCAAGTTTGATGCGATTGTGGCGGCTATCGACAGCTACCAGCTGCCCAAACATCGCATCGAACATATCTGCACGCTCAATGGTGTCGAATTTATTGACGACTCGAAGGCGACGAATCCTCATGCAGGGATGGCAGCACTCGCGGCCATCGACAAACCGACGGTGCTCATCGTAGGCGGCGTCGATAAAGGGCTTTCGATGACCGCATGGATCGATGCGATGCAGAAGAATGTACGCCAAATCATGCTCATCGGTGCACTCACTGAACGGTTCTTAGCTGAGGCCAAATGGGGCGATGAACCTTGTCCCATCACGCTTTGCAAAACCCTCGAGGAAGCCGTCGAGCGCGGTTATGCGTATGCCCGCGATAATGGCTGTGAAGTTGTCATGCTGTCCCCTGGCTGCTCGAGCTACGATATGTTCAAGAGCTACGGACAGAGAGGGGATGTGTTTGCGCAGACCGCGCGAGGCCTTGGTTAAATTTGTTTTATTGCTTAGGCTTAATGGCCTTCGCGTTAATTCATGTGAGCAGCGTTAGCTGCGAACAAATCCGTTTGTAAAAAACAAAAAATCACTCAAGCATTCCCATCTCAACGAACCAGGTAGTTACCA
>OCTW011572256.1_pt1 | contig 18909 bp, 14 predicted proteins | sample 1539671 | NCBI WGS metagenome assembly OCTW01 (sample SAMN02144230, study PRJEB22623) | gut metagenome | biome: sheep rumen | host: Ovis aries | place: New Zealand
ATTTAATCATGTTAAAGATGACAGTAGGTGAATTAAAAGCGCAGTTTTCAACTGTGATTGATGAAGTGAAAAAAGGTAACTCTGTAGAAGTTCTCTATGGGCGTTTAAAGAAGCCACTGGCGGTTATTTCGCCGGTTGGTACAATTGAAAAAAAGAAACGCCGGATACCTGGCCTTTGGGTTGGAAAAGGTGAACTTACAGAAGTAGGTGATGGAAAAATTACCCTTGAGGAATTTTTTGGCGTTAATTCATTGGATGAGGTAAAACCAATAATAATATGAAATATTTATTAGATACTCACACATTCTTATGGTACTTATTAAAACCTGAAAAGCTTTCTCCAAAAGTTTTAGATATCATCAATAACGAAGATACTGATATTTATGTAAGTACAACATCAGTTTGGGAAATTGCAATTAAGGTTCAGATTAACAAACTTTCACTCGGTAATATTTCTGTATATCATATTCCAAATGTAATAAAGCAACTAAATTTTACAGCAATAAATCCTGATATTTATGATTATGTTTCTTTTACTGATCTTGTAACAAAAGAAAACCACCGGGATCCCTTTGACCGCATGTTAATTCATACAGCCATTCGGAATAACCTGGTGGTCTTAAGCTGCGATGCCTCCTTCAAACAATACGAAGAAAACGGCCTGCAGCTATTGTGGGATTAAATTATTTTTGCAAGAGACGGAAGGTACCTTTAATCTCGTACTTAGTTCCAACCCATTCCGGATTCATGTCGGCCGGGTTTTCGGTGTTGTAAGCAACTCCGAAGTCATCTGCATCTGTCGGAACCTTGCCCTTTGCAAAGAACTTTTCTGTAAGCTCAATGTAATAAGCCACAACATTATCTGAAGAGTCCTGAGCGGCAAGAGCCTTAAAGTCTGCAAGAGCACCAGCATAATCACCGGCTTCAAACTTAGTCAGTGCTGCTTCCCAGTCTGAAAGATACTTGAGTTTAGCATCATCAGCATCTGCCTTAAAGCCAACCAGCTCATAAAGGCGGATAGGTGTTTTTACATTTACTACCTGAACACGGTCAAGGCTGCGAACAAGGAATTTGTCCGAAAGCTTTACGCGGGTTGCTTCGCTTATCAGTACACCGCCTGTATGATACTGCTTGTTTACACCTTCGAGGCGGGCCGCAAGGTTTACGTTGTTACCCATCATAGTGTAGTTCTTCTTGCTGTCTGAACCCATGTAACCGGCAATCATTTCGCCTGAGTTCAAACCAATGCGGGTAAAGATTGTACGTTTGTTGGCAACCATAATCTTAAAGGCATCGTAAAGATCCTGCTCCATATCTTCCGGTTTGTCGCCGGCCGCAACCTCTTCGATGTACTTGTTGATTTCAATTTCAGATTTTTTCATCTTAATTGCGGCTGCACAGGCACGTTCTGCGTGGTCTTCCATCTTAATTGGAGCACCTACAAGAGCGATAATAGCATCTCCTTCGTACTTATCTACCGTACCGCGCTCTTCCATAATGATGTTAGACATCTTTGTAAGATAGAAGTTTAAGAGGGCAACGAGCTGGGCCGCATTCAAAAGCTCGCTGAAGCCGGAGAACTTCTGAATATCTGTAAACATAGCCGTCATTTCTACACGCTCACCGCCGAGCTTGAAGGAAGAAGGGTTTGCAACGATTTCGGCAACTACTTCCTTTGAAAGACACTGGCTGAAGGCACCGGTAATAAACTTCTTGTCTTTTGAAGTTGAAATAAGATTCAAAACGGTAATAGCAATAAATGTAACCGCAAGCGAAATTGCAGGAATTGCAGTTCCAATGTAAATCTTAGTTAATATATAGAAGAGAAGTAAAATAATAATTGCAGAAACTTCAAGTAAACCACCAATTATCAGCTGACGACCAGTACTGTTGATTTTTTTAGAAGCAAAACCGTAGCCAAAGCACAAAAGAACCGCAATGATTACAGAAATCCACCATGGTGAATCAATTACAAAGTCGCCGGAAAGCAGCTGGTTCGCAATAGTGTAGTGAACACCTGGGTTAGGATACTTTTCTTCATACTGAATCAGACCAAAGTCGGTTGTACTTGTTGCGGAGGTTCCGAAAATACAGAAGGAATTTTTTACCTTATTCTGTACACGCTCGCGGGAAGCTACAAGTTCATTGTAAATTGAACGAACTGTTTCCAGGTTGTAGGAAATATATTCCGCAGTTTCTTCATCACCTTCAACAGATTCAAGCAGCAGGTTTTCTGTATTGCCGAAAAGGAATTTTTTTGCTCCGTTATAGAAGGCTTCCTTGTAGGCAAAATAATCGTCGTAGGTTACACCAGAATCATCATCTTCCGCAACAAGAGAGTCGTGGATAAAGCCCGAAGCGGCATCGTAATATTCGAAAGGAAGATCGTCTTCCCAGAAGCTGAAGAAGCCGTTTTCGTTAAGCTCTTTAAGGCTGTTTACCAGATCTTTTTCCAGCAAAAGAATTCGGTAGGCAGACCAGAGGGTAATTGCTTTATAATCATAATAACTCTTTTTAGGATATTTAATTATTACAGAACCGTCCTGGGCGAGAGGAATCTTGAGGTCTCTGGTTCCGTCCTTGAATTTACAGTCTCTGAGAATGATTTTATTGCGGCGAACATCAATGTGTGGGTTTCCAAGATAATTGAGGATTGGAGCAAAAAGCAGCTGAGGATAATAGTTTCCTTTGTACTCAAAAACCAGGTGAAGGCGGCGAAGGTATCCGTCGTTATCTGCCGGAGCGTTTACAAAGCCTGCCTTGTGGGCTTGAAAAAGAAATTCAGAGAGGGCAGGTTCAACACCCTTGTATTTAGGTACCTTTGCATTTTTAGCAACTGTAATATCTTTTAATGAAAGTTCATTTGAAAGATAGTTTTCTGCAACTTCTCCAATGGCAGGGAAGCCGTCGTCGAAGGTGAGGGTAAGATAGGAATTCTGAAAGAACTTAAGGTCGTTTGCAAGAGCCTGGTCAACATCGCGGATAGAATACTGAATGGCAGTTTTGATTCGGTTCTGAACTGAATCCATTACGCCGTTCAAGTCTTCGGTTACATCATAACCTTGGGCTTCCATCAAAAGCCAGGCAACCTGATCATTGAGTTCTTCAAAATCTTCGTCAACATAGTGAGGAAGCTCGCTTTCTACATATTCTTTATTTACCTTTGTCTGAGACTTATCAAGGAAGCTTAAATCGAATACGGCGGCTTCGGCACCAAGGTCTTTCAGAATAACCAGAGTGTCTGCATAAACCTCTCGTGAAAAAGGCCAGGTACCAATTGCATCTACAGATGAGTCATCAATGTTTACCATTAAAACATTATCAGATTCTTCGAGCTTTGGCAGAGCCCGCTGAAAGAGGTCAGCAATTTTATTGTCCAGACTTGTAAAAATAAGAAGTGAACAAACAACAACAGAAATAAAAGGAATTAACAGGAATGAATACTTTTTCATTTTTTCTCTCTCTAAAATAGTGTCATCCCGAACTTGTTTCGGAATCCCATGTCATCCCGAACTTGTTTCGGGATCCCAAAAGATAGATGCTGAAACAAGTTCAGCATGACGTCTTACAATTATTGCATGACGTTTTTCTAAAAAAAAATCCTGTGCCGGAAAACCGAAACACAGGATTTTGATTCTTTAATTGGGCTTGATTACTCTTCCCAGCTATAGTCTTCTTTTGCTTCACTTGCGCGTGAAGATGCAGTAACTACAGACTTGCTTGTTTTGCTTGAATCAGCAGCAACTGCAGAGTTCTTAAGTGAAGAACCCTTCTTGATTCCAGAGTTACCAGTTGAAGCAACTGCAGTAAGACTTTCGATAGTTCCCTTCTGCATAGCTTTGATGTTGATTTTTGAACCATCAAGTGAAAGAACGAGTGTAGAATTAACACCAGTCTGAATTACAGTTGAAGCTGGCAATTCCTGTCCTGCTTCTACAGCAACCCACTTTCCAGGTGCAGATTCATAAGTTACTTTACCTGTAAATGACTCTACCTTGTAACCAGCAGCAAACAAAGAAGAGGCAACAAACATTGCAAAAGCCGCACAAACTAAAACCTTAAGTTTTCTCATAGTAATCTCCGAGTCGGTTTCATTGAAACCGTAGTACTTTTGATATAGTTCTTCTTACAATAAAGAACATACATATTATCTATCAAAATGGTATGTTTGTCTAGTATTTTTTTTTATTTTTTTTTCCTCTTGAAGATTACGCCTTTTCAGTTATAATGATGATATGGCAGATGATGTAAACAGAAGTGCGTTCGATAAACTTGTGGCCGGAATGGATTCTGAAGAACGCAGTAATATGCTTGAAAAAATTAGTCAGTCATCGGTTTCTGTTTTACAGCTTTCTGAAGATGAAAATAAAATTCCCGAAAAAAATGTTTCTCTGCATATACGCTTTAAGGGCGAGTCTGCTTTTTACAGACTTTTGCTCTGGTTCCGCAGTTTAATAGAAAAGAAAAATCCGGAAAAAATTTATAATGAAGATGTGCTTGCATCAATGGCCCGCAGAATTAACCGCGATCATCCGGGAATTTTAAATCATAAAAATGGGCTTCTGGATTCAGTTTTTTATGAGCACCTGAAATCCTTAAAGGCAGCGGCAGAATTTTTTAAGCCGTATTTTAATATGATAGATGAAAATCCGGGAGATTTTTATGTTTTCTTAAGCTCCTTTGTTGCTCCCGAGCTTTCTGATTTAGTGACAGCCGAAGCCGATCCTTTTTCTCTTTCTTTTGATACGGAGCCAGAACCGGAAGTTAAAAACAGGCTTCTGAAAAATCTTGATGATATTCTGAAAAATATTGATGGCGGAATAAAAAGCAGCCTTTACAGTGCGGTAAGCTCGGTTAACTGGCTTCGTCAATTTACAAGGCTTCCTTATATTCATTTTACTTCGCAATTTACAAATCTTACTCTTAATTCTTATACCTGTCCTTATCGTAATGCAGTAAATGATTTTGATTATTTTGCTGCTGTTTTTTCCAATGTAATGTCTGTACAAAACGAGGTGCTTGAGGCAATGCTTTTGTTCAGTCAGCGCAAGGAGCTTACAAAAAATGCTCAGGATAAAGACATTGAGCGGACAATAAAAGAATTTATTGCAAAGGCTAACCAGTGTCTTGGAGCACTCCAGATGTTTATTACAAGTGTTCCGATAATCAAGGTTGGAAAAATCATTAATGCTGATTATGACTGGCTTCCCGGTAATATAGATGGAGTGGAGGGCTGGTTTCCGAATTTCCGCAATCAGTGGCGAAAAATTATTGAGGTGCGCTGGGGCGACTGGCTCCGCGAAAGAAAAAAGAAAAATCTTGAAACCTATCTCAGCAATGACTTTGGCCTTTTTGAATTCCCGACCTTAAAGTACCGGCCATGGCAGGCTCTCTGGCTTCGTGTTCCTTTTGCCTGTGAGCTTACCGGCGGTTTCCTTTCCTGGTTCTGTGAAAACCGTTACGAAGAAATGATGCCTTATCTGAATGAGGTAATGATGGAAGGTGTTTTTATCCGTAATGAAAACAGAATTGAATATTCTGAAGGCTTAAATCAGTTTGTTCAGGCTAACAGCCAGATGAAGGAGCTGCTGGACCGTCTTGCACCTGAAGGGGAGTATGGTGCTCAGTTTGATGAATTTGCAACAAGTCGTATCCGTTCTTTCCAGGTGCAGAATCAGATTGATTCTATGATGGCCACTACGGAATCTGAGATTCGTGAATGCGTAAAGAAATTTACAAAAGGCTCAAAAATGATGGATAAGTGTCTTTCTGCAATTTTGACTGATGAGCACGATAAGGCTCACGATGGTTTGCAAAATATTTCTTCGATTAAGGGACATCATAACCGCGAATGGCGGGATTCTTTGAGAGTTTGCTGGGAAGTTTTGAAAAAAGCTGTTTATTACCTTTCTGAACTGGAGCCTATTGATGCCGCAACTGTGCAGGACTAATCAAAGCATGAAGCAGGCTGGAGATATGTTCGAGTTCTTTGAGTTTCGCTGTGCCGGAAAAGTAGTGCAGGGAGCTCCCGTTTGCGGACTTACACTTTGCGCGGCCGGCAGTATGCGTTTTCGCTGGAATGAAGTAAATCCTAACCGAAGTGCGGTGTTTGAAGCTCTCGAAACCACCGGTCAGCTTGTTCCCGTTCAGTTAGATCACACTCACATAGTTTACGATGTTCATGAGGCCGGCGACACCGCAGAAAAAATCGGGGACGGAATAATTACTGCAAACCGCAGCCTGATTCCAAGCGTTACAGTTGCAGACTGCATGCCCCTTTATTTGTATGATCCTGTTACAGGAGTTTTTGGCATTGTACATTCCGGCTGGAAGGGTACGGGAATTATTGTGGATGCTATTAACCTTGCTGCCCGCAATTATGGTGCCAGGGTCTCTGACTTCTGCGTAGTGCTGGGACCTCATATAAGAGACTGCTGTTATATAGTAAATAAAGAGAGGGCAGACTGGTTTTCTGAAAATTTTACTCCGGACTGCCTTCGTCCTCTGGAGGCTGGAGTAAAAGTCGACTGGAATACTGGGGGAGGGCCCCTTTACCGTCTCTCTCTGGAAAAGGCAAATCTTGCGGCAATAAAAAAAGCAGGTGTTCCGGATGAAAATATCTGGGTTCATCCTGCCTGCACCTGCTGTACAAAAAACGCTGCCGGTAATTTTATCTATGGTTCAAACCGCCGCGAAACAAGTGCGGCCGGTCAGCCAGATAAGTTTACCGTCCAGGCCGCCTTTGTAAAATATTAAAGCGGAATATTTCCGTGCTTCTTTAATGGCTTGTTTGTAAAAATCTTTGTTTCCAGGAAGTCGAAGCTGGCAACAATGCGCTTACGGGTTTCTTCCGGCTGAATGATTTCTGTGATGTAACCGCGTTCTGCCGCAATATAAGGAGTCATAATTTCGTTCTTATATTTTTCTGAAGCAGCCTGAACCTCTGCGGCCTTGTTAGGATCCTTAAGCTCTTTTGCGAACAAAATCTCAATAGCACCTTCTGCACCCATTACGGCAATTTCTGCCTTTGGCCATGCATAGACAAAGTCTGCACCAAGGTGCTTAGAACACATAGCAATGTAAGCTCCACCGTAAGCCTTGCGCAGAATTACTGTAAGCTTAGGAACAGTAGCTTCGCTATATGCGTAAATTACCTTTGCACCGTGGCGGATAATACCCTTCTGCTCTTCCTGAGGTCCCGGGATAAAGCCAGGTACATCAACAAAAGTAAGAAGCGGGATATCAAAGCTGTCGCAGTAGCGGATAAAGCGGGCAATCTTATCAGAAGCATCGCAATCAAGAACACCGCCCAGTCCTTTAGGGTTGTTAGCGACAATACCAACTGTACGGCCTTCAATCTTACCAAAACCGACTACACAGTTTACGGCAAATTCCTTCATAATTTCGAGGAAAGAATCTTCGTCGATTACGCAGTTGATTACTTCGCGAACATCATAGCCCTGGCGTGGATTTTCAGGAAGGATTTCCTTGATTTTCTTTGCGGCTTTCTTTTCGTCGAACTTGAACTTTTCGTCTGCTACAATCTTGTCTCCAAAATAGTGAGGAATGTAGTCGAGCAGGCGGCGAACTGTTTCATAACATTCATTTTCTGATTCGCAGCGGAAGTGAGATACACCAGATTTTGTTGCGTGAATGTTAGCTCCACCTAAATCTTCTGCAGAAATATCCATGAACATTACAGACTTAACAACCTTAGGTCCTGTAATGAACATCTGTGTTACCTTATCAACTGTAAAGATAAAGTCTGTGATTCCAGGTGAGTATACGGCACCACCGGCACAAGGTCCGGCAATAATAGAAATCTGAGGAATAGCACCAGAAGCGCGAACGTTCTGATTGAATACGTTACCGTAACCGCCAAGGGCTTCTACACCTTCCTGAATGCGGGCTCCACCCGAGTCGTTAATTCCGATTACAGGACAGCGGGCATCAATTGCCATTTTTGTAAGGTCGGCAATCTTGCGGCCGTGCATGTGGCCAAGAGAACCGCCCTGAATTGTAAAGTCCTGTGCATATACAGCAACCTTACGTCCGTTTATTTTTCCAAAGCCTGTGATTACACCATCATAAGGAATATCTTTTTTGTCCATTCCAAAGCTGGTACAGTTATGTTTTACACCCTGATAAGTCTCTACGAATGTTCCCTTATCGCAAAGTGCATTGATACGCTCAATAGCGTGAAGCTTGCCCTTTGCGTGCTGTTTTTCAACATTATATTCCATGTTTAACCTCGTGAGTTTATTATGACAAAAAACAAAGATTTGTCAAGTTAGGATGCCTAGAAACCAAGTGCGGCGTAGGGATGTGCCTGGTCGTATTCTATACGGTCTTTTTCCCTCTGCAGGGCCGAAGCCTCCGGAAGCCACTGATATTTGCTGCGCAATGCTTCTGCGGCCGGAATTACCTGACCATCAGTTTTCTTAAGCTCTGCGAAATAGTCATTTTTGAACTGCTCACAGTCTACGTTCTGAGGCTCGTTACTGTTTTCTTCTATTTTAGTAATAAGCCAGCGGTTCTTTTTCCAGGTAAGAGTGATTGTTGCAGTGATTTTATCAGCCATATAATCAACCTCTTCGCCTTCTGTATAAATCAGATAGTATTCAATCTTGTGAACAGAGGAGCTGCCATCCTGCAGGGTAATGCTGCCTTCCCGGGTAAGAGGAGCGGCCTTTTCATTTCTTTTATGAAGCTGCTCAACATGTTCTGCGGGCTTGTTATCAATTGTAAGATTTGTAATTCCGTAAATGCCGGAACGTTTATATTTTGCTTCATCTGTAATAAAGAAAAGCCAGTTTGCAGGGTAGGCAAAACCATTATCACCGCCACCATAAGCCATTCTCTGCTTGTGCATTACATAAATACGGCTCACCATATCTGAAAACATACCGGCCGATTTACCTTCGCTGAATTCCGAAAGAAGCATTGTGTCCTTTTCGTTTACAGCGTTCATAAAGGCTGATATTGTCTGTGTTGAAGTCAGTCCGATAGAAGTATAATCTGAGCCACGCGATTTGACAGTATTTATGATGATTACAGTTACAATAACTGCGAGAGCTGAAATAACCGCAATTGTTGTAGAATTTCTTTTCAGCTTTCGTTTAGTGTTTATTTTTGAATCATGCGATCTTTTGTAAGCGGCAACCTTTTCCTCAAAGGCTGAATCGCTGCCGTTTTTTGCCTGCTCTTCACTGAGCTTCCAGGCAGCTTCCAGCTTTTCGAGAGGGAAGTCTGCGGTTGGGCGTAAATCTTCGCTTGCCTTTCCTTTTTTCTTTTTGCCCGGAACATTTACAGCCGTAGAGTTTAGCTTTAAGCCTTTGTTTATTGCCTGTGCGAGCTCGCTGTCTATTCCGTTTACGCAGTATTCAACAGGAAGAAAATTGTTGTCAAAAATATCTGCATTGCGGGCAATCGGGTCTAAAGCGGAAAAGGCAAAGTTTTTTGTAAGAAGTTTATAGCAGATGGCGGCGCGTTCAAAGCAGATTGCGGGCAGTTCTTTGATTGATTCATTTAAGTAAGCTCTCTGCTGAACAAGGGCTTCTTCTGCGGTAAGAGTATTTGCCGCATAGTCAAAAAGTGTTTCCGGTGCAAAAAGAACCTTGTCGCCGTCTACCATTATTCCTCCGGCTCCTACCATTGGAATCTGGTTCCCGTTCTTTGCGGCAGAGGTGAGGGCGGTACAAACGGCGGAAACAGCCTGATAAGCCTTTTCTCCGCCTTCTGCAAGCAGGTCGGCAAGGGTGCGGGCCTGATGCTCCAGCGGATTTCTGGCACAATAGAAAACGAGTCGTTCAGGCCTTCCGTTCTTTTCAGAATCGTAGGATTTTACATCCTCAAAAGTCCATTGACGAAAGTTTTTGCCGTCAAAAAGAACACCTTCCTGGTTCAGAACCGCATCGTGGGCAGTCTTTCCAAAGGTGTACTCATCCAGGTTTGTGTTTAGTCTAAGCTCTCCGTTTTCTATTGTTAGTAATGTCATCGTTTTCCGTCCGCTCCGTAGAGATAATTAAAGTAATCCATCTTTGTGCTGTAGGTAGCAGGGTAGTCCTTAAGATTCTGCTTGTAAGATTCCATGCTCTTCCAGAAGGTATAGAATTCAATGTCCTTGTTGTAAGCAGCAGCGTAAATTGCGGCAGCCTCGGCATCGGCAGCACCCTTAATTTCCTCAGACTTGCGGTAGGCTTCAGAAGCAATTGTACGCTTGTCGTTTTCAAGGCGTCCAAGCCATTCTGCTTTTTTACCTTCACCAAGGGAACGGTAAGCCTGTGCAACCTGATTTCGGTCCTTAATCATTGAGTTGTAAACTGATTCATTGAGTTCGTCAGAATATTTTACCTGGCGAGGAACAATGTCTAAAAGTTCAATTCCCCAGCCGCGAACCTCGTTCTGGGCCTTTTCTGTCATCTGCTTGCAGAGAACGCTACGGCCTTTTGTTACAACTTCGTTTACTGTGTCCGCATTTACCAGCTGGTCGATTTCCTTTGTTTCTTCATCCTTTTCAACATTGTCGTTTTTTCGCTCGTTGATGATGTTAGAAGAACGAACAATTTCGCTCATACGGTTCTGAGTAATAACAGTGCGGCATGAAGAATCTACGATATCAGAAAGCTTATTGTAAGCATTGTCCAGAGTCTGGAAGTTCTGATAGAAGGCAACCGGGTCTGTAATGCGCCATCTTGATGTAGTATCTACTATTATATACTGATTTTCTTTGGTGGTGATGCTCTGTGGGTCGCCGTCAAGAGAAAGAATCAGCTTTGGATATTCAATTACATGGTCCAGAAATGGCACCTTGATGTAAAGACCTGCTTCTTCGTGAGAATCAACAATCTTGCTGAAGCGGGTAATTACAACCTGCTTTCCTTCGTTTACGATATAGAAAGGACCGGTGAGCACAAAGAGAATAAATAAAATCACAAGGGCTATAAGCCAGCCGATAAATCTTTTCATTGCTTTTGTCATTTTTCTGCCTCCGTCCTAGTCCTTAAGATTTTTTACAGGTACAAGATTTTCAAGCTCGCTGTCAATCAGCTCAGGCTTGGTCTCGCTGCCAAAAATCTCTGCCATAGTTTCAAGATAAATACGCTCTTTTGTAGCACGTGGAGCGCGCTTGTATTCCTCGTAAACTGCGTTGAAGCGGGCAACATCACCCTTTGCCATATTTACACGCTCAGAAGCATAACCTTCTGCAACCTGAATCTGGCGGTCTGCTTCACCCTGAGCCTTAGGAATTTCTTTGTTATACTCTTCCTTACCTTCGTTGATAAGGCGCTTCATATCCTGGCTTGCCTTGTTTACGTCTTCAAATGCAGCCTGAACTTCTACAGGTGGAACTACGTTCTGGAACTGAACTGTTGTAACGTTAATTCCAAGTCCAAGGGCCTTAAAGTTTTCGTTCATCTGCTCCTGGGCAAGGTTCTGGATTGTAGAACGGTCGGCGCTGATTACGTCGAAAATTGCACGGTCACCAACCAGAGTGTTGATTACCGAGCGGGAAATGTCGCGGATTGTCTGTTCACGCTCGTAAACGTTGAAAAGCCACTGGCGCGGGTCAACAACCTTGTACTGAATAACCCATTCAACATCTACTATATTAAGGTCGCCTGTGAGCATTTCTGATTCTTCGGCAATATTGTTTTTATACTCATTGTTGCGGCCTGATTTAATTGTCTTAAAACCAAACTGCTCGGCGCGGAGAGTTTTAATATCAACATTGTAGTTTTTGTCGATTCCGAATGGCAGCTTTACGTGAAGGCCTGAGCCTACGGTCTGCTGGTATTTTCCAAATCTGGTGATTACCGCATTTTCTGTTTCATCAACTACATAAACACTTGAAAATCCTGCAACTACTGCAAGTGCAAGGACAATCAGCCAGAAAAGCATGGCAGGGCCTACGCTTCTACGCACACGTTTTGCTTTTTTTACTTCTTCGTCAGCCATCTTTCGAAGCCTCCTCTCGTCATTCCGAACTTTTTCGGAATCTAGTTTAAAGATATTAAGTTTGTCAAAAAAAAACAACAAAAAAATCGAAATTAGAGTATAATATTTTATATGGAAGAGAAAACTAAAAAATTACCTAAATCAGAAAAAAAACAGAGTTCACGCAAGGCAGGGCTGGGGACACGACTTCTTCTTCGCATTGTAACAATTGTTGTAATTGCCCTTATTGTTCTTTGCGGCGGATATATTGGCTTCAGACATTTTACCACTGTAAAAACCGAAAGCAAGCTTGCTCTGGTAGACCGTCAGCTTTCCTTCTGTCAGGAACTGGTTACGGCAAAGTACCGTTACAGCGACATAATTACTTTGAAAAAGACGGCCGGTTTTTCTAAGAGCTACAGCATTATTAAGTATACGGGGCTGGTGCGGGCAGGGCTGGCAGATATAACTGATGTTTCTTACAGTGTCTCCCTCGACGGAAAAACAATAACGCTTAACGTGCCTGCGGCAGAGGTGCTGGGGAACGAGATTGTGAATCAGAGTGTTTTCGACGAAAAGCAGAGTGTTTTTGTGCCGATTTCTACCCAGGAAATTTTTAATGAAATAGAGCGCGCCAAGACCGAAGCGTTAGAAGAAATGATTGCCGAAGGAGTGCTCGAAGATGCTCGCACATACGCTGTACGTATAATTACTCAGTTCATGCTTGCCCTGGGGTTTGAAGAAGTAAGAATAAAATAAACAGTTTACTGATAGAATTCTGAGATATTTGCCGAATAATTGTGGGACGCAGGCAAAAAGAATAAGGGGGGACCCTGCCAACGCAGGCGCTGGCGAAGCCACAGCGCCAAGTGAATGGTGGGGGGATAACTTATTTTTTTGCCGTCGCTGGGACCCGCAATTATTCGGCATAAATCACAAATTTTTACTTGAATTCAGAAAATCTTTTTGATAATTTTATTCTTATGTCTACAATCAGAAAACTTACTCATGGCCTGAGTAAGAAGTATATCATCAACACAATTCTTTCGCCCTTAGTTATGATAGGCGAAGTTGTGATGGAAGTAATCATTCCATTTATCATGGCCAGAATTATTGACGTTGGAATTGCGGGAAAAGACCTGCCTTTTGTTGCCAGATACGGCGCAATTATGATTGGGCTTGCGGTTATCTCCCTTACCTGCGGAATGCTTGGTACCCTATTTTCTACCGTAGCGGCCCAGGGCTTTGCCTGCACACTGCGCCAGAGACTCTATCAGAAAATCCAGAGCTTCTCTTTTGCAAATATCGACCGCTTCAGTACAGCCTCTCTTGTAACCCGTCTCACAACAGACGTTAATATGGCCCAGAACGTTTACCGCATGGTAATTCACATGTGTGTGCGTTCTCCCTTCATGCTTATAGCCGGAACCATCATGGCCTTTAGAATGAACTCTCAGCTGGCCCTGCTTTTTTTGATAGCGATTCCGGTAATTGTGATTTCTATATTGATTATTTCAAATCTTGCCCATCCACGTTTTATGGCAATGCTTAAGAAGTTCGATGCCCTTAATGCCGCCATTCAGGAAAACCTTATTGGAATCAGAATTGTAAAGGCTTATGTCCGCGGCGATTTTGAGGAAAAGAAATTCCGTAAGGCCGCCGACGATGTGCGCCGTGCCCAGGTGCATGCCGAAAAGCTTATCATCTTTATGATGCCGATTATGCAGCTGGTAATGTATCTTTCAATGATTGCCGTTATGTGGTTTGGCGGTCGTCTTGTTGTTGGCGGCACAATGCTCAGCGGCGAGCTTATCAGCTTTTTTACTTATGTAACTCAGGTACTTTCTTCTGTGATGATGCTTGGAATGTTCTTCGTTTCCTTCGTAATGGTCCAGGCTTCTAATCAGCGAATTGTTGAGGTCTTAGACGAAGTGCCGGATATTACAAATCCGGAAAAGCCTGTTATGGAGGTTCGCGACGGTTCAGTTATTTTTGATAAGGTTGATTTTGCCTACGGCAAGCGCGAAGATAACTGCATTCTTAAAGATATCAATCTTGAAATAAAGAGCGGCCAGGTTGTTGGAATTATAGGCTCTACAGGTTCTTCAAAAACTTCCCTGGTTTCTCTTTTGCCTCGTCTTTATGATGTATTGAAAGGTTCTGTTAAGATTGGCGGCGTTGATGTCCGCGACTACGACATTACAGTTTTGCGAGACAGCGTTGCCATGGTGCTTCAAAAAAATGTTCTCTTCAGCGGTACAATCAAAGAAAATCTGCGCTGGGGAAATGCAGAAGCTACAGACGAAGAAATTATTGCTGCCTGTAAAGCCGCCGATGCTGACAGCTTTATCTCTTCCTTCCCGGAAGGCTACGATACAATGCTGGGCCAGGGCGGTGTAAATGTTTCGGGTGGTCAGAAGCAGCGCCTTTGTATTGCGCGGGCACTTTTGAAAAATCCAAAGATTTTGATTCTTGATGATTCAACCTCTGCTGTTGATACCGCAACTGAAGGCCGCATTCGGGGGGCTCTCAAAGAGCTTGCGCCAGAGACTACTAAAATCATAATTGCCCAGCGCATTTCTTCGGTAAAGGATGCAGATATGATTGTAGTTCTTGACGAAGGAAGTATAAGCGGAATTGGAAAACATGATGAGCTTTTGAAATCAAATCATATTTACCGCGAAGTATTTGAATCTCAGCAGCAGGGCAGTGGAGATGCCGACCTTGCAGAAGAAGCAGAAGGGGGTAATGCATAATGCCACCAGTAAGAAATAAAGGCTTTGCCAAACCAAAGGATGCTAAAAAAACAATCGGCCGCATCCTGCAATATATGGGAAAATTCAAGGCCCTCTGGCTTGTAGTTTTTCTTTGTGTACTTGTAAGCTCTGGTGCATCGGTAATCGGAACCTATCTGATTAAGCCGGCACTTAATAATTATATAATTCCTTTGATTGGAAAGCAGAATCCGGATCTTTCGGGCTTTGCAAGACTGCTGCTCGGCGTACTTGCCCTCTTCGGTCTGGGAGTGCTTGCTTCCTGGTGTAATTCCCGCCTCATGATTTATATTTCTACGAACCTGCTTTATAACGTTCGCTGCGATTTGTTCAGCAGACTGGAAAAGCTTCCTATCAAATATTATGATGCCCATACTCACGGCGAGCTTATGTCCCGCTTTACAAACGATACAGATGCCTTGCGTGAAATGATGAGCCAGACAATTCCTCAGCTCTTTTCTTCTATTTTAACTGTAACTGCAGTCTTTGTTATGATGCTTACTCTGAGCCCTATGCTCACAATCATCATGCTGCTTACTATGTTTTTGATTACGCTGAGTATGGCCGCTGTTGGAAAACGTTCTGCAAAAGCCTTCCGCGAAAATCAGAAATGTATTGGCGAAATGAACGGCTTTATAGAAGAAATGGTTGAAGGTCAGAAGGTTGTAAAGGTTTTTAATCATGAGCCTAAGGCAATTGAACAGTTTAATCTTTTGAGCGATAACCTGCGTAAAGCCGGAACTGCCGCCATGACCTATGGTGGTCTTATGGGACCAATGATGAATAACTTCAGCCACATGCAGTATGCGGTGGTTGCAATTACGGCCGCTGCCTTTATGATTTTGGGCGAGGGCGGGGTGCTGAGCTTTAACTGGTTTACCGGTGTGATGAATCTTGGAACAATTGCGGCCTTTTTGCAGTACACAAGATCCTTCAGTCAGCCGATTTCTATGATGTCTATGCAGGCAAACTCTGTTCTCAATGCACTTGCCGGCGCGGAAAGAATTTTTGCTGTTATTGATGAAGAAGAGGAAGTTGACCAGGGAAGCTTCAGTCTTGTGAATGCCTATGAAGCAAAAGAAAATGACGGCAAGTTAAAGCTTGTTCAGTCTTATGCCGCAACCGGCGAGTGGGCCTGGAAAAATCCTGCAGACAATTCTCTGCGTAAGCTGGAGGGCGAGGTTGTTTTTGACCACGTAACCTTTGGCTATAAACCGGAAAAAACTGTTCTTCATGATATCTGCATTCACGCAAAGCCTGGCCAGAAGATTGCCCTTGTTGGTTCTACGGGTTCCGGAAAAACAACGACAATAAATCTGCTGTCGCGCTTTTATGATGTTCCGGAAGGAAGCGGGCGAATAACTTACGACGGTATTCCTTTAAATGATATTTCGAAAGCCTCTTTGCGTAAGTCGCTGGGAATGGTTCAGCAGACTACCCATTTGTTCACAGGAACTATTAAAGATAATATACGCTACGGAAATCTTGAGGCTTCGGATGCGCAGATTTATGAGGCGGCAAAGCTTGCCAATGCCGACCACTTTATCCGCCATCTGGAAAATGGTTACGACACTGTAATTACTGGCGACGGTGCAAGCCTGAGTCAGGGCCAGCGCCAGCTCTTAGCCATTGCCCGTGCCGCAGTTGCTGATCCTCCTGTTCTGGTTCTTGATGAGGCAACTTCGTCTATCGATACCCGTACGGAAAAGCTGATAGAAGAGGGTATGGACTCTCTGATGAGCGGCCGAACAACCTTTGTTATTGCTCACCGCCTTTCAACTGTCCGCAATGCAGACGAGATTATTGTTCTGGAACACGGAAACATAATCGAACGCGGTACCCACGACGAACTGATTGCCGCCAGAGGCCGCTACTACTTCCTCTACACCGGCAATAAAATTACGCTTGACGAGTAACGGATCGCGGTGGTTGAGCCTGAATCTCGGTGGTTGAGCCTGAATCTCGGTGGTTGAGTAGGCCGTAGGCCGTATCGAAACCACCCGTCACCCCGAACTAACTACCCGTCACCCCGAACTTGTTTCGGGGTCTTTTTTCATAGATGCTGAAACAAGTTCAGCATAGCGTGTATGTAATAATTGCGTTCTTCATGAAGAACACAATCTTCCGGCAACTTATAAGTTTTTTTTTCATGTGGACTTTGGATTCCACCCGACTTAACAAGAAAATAACTTTGTTAAGTCGGTAAACTACAAATCTTATGCATCTTGAATACAGTTTTTTTACCGACTTAACGTTCCAATATTCTGGTTAAGTCGGTAAACTACAAATCTTACGCATCTTGGATACAGTTTTTTTACCGACTTAACGTTCCAATATTCTGGTTAAGTCGGTAATCTTCAAGTCTTATGCATTTTGAATGCAGTATTCTGCCCGACTTAACGTTCAAATATTTTAGTTAAGTCGGGCAGAATACACTTTTTCTATCAGTGAAATTAAAATATCGTCACCCCGAACTTGTTTCGGGGTCTATTTATTCTTGACACCGTAATTCATTGTGCTAAAATTATAGCAATCTATTATTAAGGAGATATTGATTATGAAAAAGCTTATAGCTTTAGCAGTGGCTGCCGTAATGACAGCAGGTGTCTTCGCTCTGGATCTTGGTGGAATCAAGGGAACCTGGCAGGACAAAAAATGGGATGCAGACTGGACCTTCTCTGCAGATGGAAAAATTGTACTTTCTTTATCAAGCACTGGTGAAGAAATCTACACCTTCAAAGACGGAAGTGTTCAGAATTTCAAGGTAAATGCTGATACTACCGGCGTTTCAATTTCTTTTGACTGCAAGGACACAAATCGTTCTTATTCCTTCAAAAAAGGTCTCACCCTCGATTCAGACCTGGATATGGTCGTAAATCCAGACTGGACAACAGAAGACTACAACACTGTAATCAAATTCAAAAAATAATCAATCTCAAAAAGTAATGAATTAAAAAATAATGAATTAACTTGCAAAAATGACATAATAGTCATATAGTTAACTACACATGCGAAAAAAAGGTTCCTTTTTTTCGCATAAAAACTACCCCGCGCAAAAATCAAAGCAGCGGGACAAAAACAGGAGAATTACTATGAAAATGGTAAAGAAAATTTTGTTGGGAACACTTACAGTAGCTGCAATCTTGGCATTCGCAAGCTGTAAACAGGCAGATGATCCAAAGAAGGCAATCAATGGTTCTGGAAACAATTATTCTATAGATTGGGATAATGGGGAAGATAATGTTTACAGAGCATACAATCCAACTTCATTCAATCATGCAGGTGCTCTTGTAAAAGTAACATTTGAAAAGCCTGATGCCAACAATTTCAGTAAAATGGGTGTAATCTTTAACCTCACTGAAAACTCTGATAAATCAAAGAATTTCTGTATTATCGGTTTAGCAGCAGCTACAGGAGATAAAAACTTTTATGTTTCAAGATTCAGCAATATTACTGACATTCAGGCTTCAAACTTTGGTGCTACAGAAAATGCAGCAACAGGTCCAAGTGAAAAGGTTGAAGTCGGTTTGACTGAGGGTAATAAAATTTCTACTCTTCCAACTGCCGCAGCTGATGGAAGCGTTTCTTATTATGTATATTATAAAGCCTTCCCTAATGGAGCTACAGGAACTAATGGTAAGGGATATTATGAATATGGAATTTACAGCTTCACAGATACCCAGGCTGCAGCCGCAAATGCTATGATGAAAAAAGAAAATACAGCAGAAGAAGCATCTCTGAGCAGATTTCAATCAGAAATTGGTGTTGCTCCATTAAAGAGCGGCACTATTACAGATGCTTTTGATCTTAATAATGGAGCAGTTCCACAGACAAAGATGGCAGTTTATGCAATGATTTCTCCAAAGAAATCTCTTAAAGGAAAGTGGAAGTACCTTGATATGTACAAGGAAGCTGAAGAAATCGAAGAATAATTATTTAGCATAATTCTTTGAAACGAAGCCGCTGGTTCATAACCGGCGGCTTTTTTTAACTTTTTTTCCAAAAAACTGCGTAAAATGATTCAAGTGCCACTATTTATATAGTGTGAAGATTTTATGTCTTTAACACAAATATAATAGGAGATGTATATGGCATTTTGGAACAGAAAGTACAAGGATTCTGTTTTTACAGATTTATTCGGAACAGACAAAACGGGTAAGGAAAACTTTCTTGCCCTCTACAACGCGCTTTCAGGAAA
>OCTW011594887.1_pt1 | contig 18897 bp, 14 predicted proteins | sample 1539671 | NCBI WGS metagenome assembly OCTW01 (sample SAMN02144230, study PRJEB22623) | gut metagenome | biome: sheep rumen | host: Ovis aries | place: New Zealand
GCCATGGAGGCCCGCGGCCTGTGGATCATGCGCAATGATGCAATGGGAGGCCCCTTCGTGAGCCATAGCCGCGTGGACATGGAGACGGGGCGTGTCATTGTGGTCGAGGGCTTTGTCTATGCACCGGAGAAGATGAAGCGCGGACTCATGCGCCGGCTCGAAGGCTCGCTCTACACGCTGCAGCTCCCGGCCGAACAATATTCAATGGAAATCAGCACAGACATCGACGAAGAGCCGGCCACGCCATCGTCACAGAAAGAAGATAAATAACCGCTGCCGCGAACCACATTCCGGCAAGAGAAAGACATAGAAACAGGAAAACATATCACGAACCGCGACAGCGAGAAGCTCCCGACAAGGGAAGGCAGACCGCCGTAGCACAACATCACATCATCATGGAGAGAATTAAGATAGGAATCACACACGGCTACACGAACGGCGTGGGCTATGAAGTGATACTGAAGGCATTCGAGGAGCCCACTCTGCTCGAACTGTGTACCCCCATCGTTTATGGCAGCCCCAAGGTGGCCTCCTACCATCGAAAGGCATTGGGCCTAAACACCAACTTCACCACCATCCAGCACGCCGAGGAGGCACTGGAGAACCGGCTGAACATCGTGGAGTGTATCCAGGAAGAAGTCAAGGTGGACCTGGGACAGAAGACTGAGGAGGCCGACCGCGCCACGGCAATCAGCATCGATGCCGCCAAACGAGGACTGGCCGCCAAGCACTTCGACGCACAAGTGATGGCACCGGGCGACAAGATGAGCACCGCCAATGGCACCACCATATTAATAAATGAACGCACGCGCGTAGCACTGCTCACCGACAACATCTCGTTCAGCGACGTGAGCAAGCACATCACATCCGAGGAGGTGAGCCGTAAGATTGCCGACCTCGATCGCTGCCTCAAACGCGACTTCGCCATCTCAGGGCCCCGCATTGCCGTGCTTGCCCTGAATCCCGAACCAGGCGAGGAAGAAGAGAACATCATCAAGCCTGCCATCGAACAGGCTGGCGACAAACACATATTCGCCATGGGACCCTTTGCTGCCGACACATTCTTCGGCTCGCAAGCCTATCTGCACTACGACGGCATCCTGGCCATGTACCACGACCAGGGCTACATCCCCTTCCAGGTGCTCACGAACGAATATGCCATCGTACTGCACTCCGCAGAAGAGAGCGAGACGCTGACTGCAGCTCCGCTCGAGGATGCTCAGCTGGCCATCGCCGGCAAGGGCGAAGCAGATATCACCGCCTTCTGCAACGCCATCTATACGGTGACCGACGTACTTCGAAACAGAAAGCATTACGACGAAGCCCACCAGAATCCGCTCCCAAAACTATTCCACGACAAGCGTGAGGACAATCGCCGCAATACGCATGCCGAGGCACTGAATAAGACGGAGGAAGAGAAATAAAGTCGACGACGACAGACGTATGTCGGGAAAATTCTGTAACTTTGCAGACTGAATTGCTTGTTGCACTATCAGCATGAAGAATGAGATTGACTTAAAGCAGTTAAAGGTGCGCTACGGGATAGTGGGCCGGGACGAAGCGTTGGACGAGGCGCTGCACACCGCCGTGCAGGTGGCTCGCACCGACCTCTCTGTGCTCATCCAGGGCGAGAGCGGCGTGGGAAAGGAAGTCATTCCGCGTATCATCCACGACTTCAGCCTGCGCAAGAACAAGCGATACATCGCCATCAACTGCGGAAGTATTCCTGAAGGAACCATCGACAGCGAACTCTTCGGACACGAGAAGGGAGCCTTCACCAGTGCCATCGGCGAGCACGAGGGATACTTCGGTGCAGCCGACGGCGGCACACTCTTCCTGGACGAGGTGGGCGAACTGCCCATGAGCACTCAGGCCCGCCTGCTGCGAGTGTTGGAGACAGGCGAATATATCCGCGTGGGAAGCAACGAACCACGCCACACCAATGCCCGCATCGTGGCTGCCACCAATGTGGACATCCCCAACGCCATTCGCGAGGGACGCTTCCGCGAAGACCTCTACTACCGCCTTTGCACCATCAACATCCAGATGCCTCCCCTGCGTCAGCGACATGGCGATGCGGTGCTGCTGTTCAAGAAGTTCGCCATGGACACGGCAGCCAAGTACAATATCCCCGAACCCATACGCCTCACGCCCGAGGCCGAGACGGTGGTGAACAACTACAAGTGGCCCGGAAACATCCGCCAGTTGCTGAACATCACCGAGCAGCTCAACATTCTCTCCCAGGAACGCAGTATCACACCCGAGTTGCTGGCCAAGTATGGCATCGTGCCCAACTCCGACGAGACAGGCATCGCTCCCCTCAAGGCAAAGAACTTCGGCACAGAACACCGCGACTATGAGAACGAGATAAAATGGCTGGCCAGTGCGGTGATGGAGCTGCGCAAGGAGATGAGCGAGCTCACGGCCTTGGTACATGCCGAAAGCACACACGAGGGTACGCCACACCCCCACTCCCTCAGCCCCGCCTCGCCACAGACCACGGCCCTTACAGCGCCCGGCCACTCCCTGCACACAGTGCCTTCAGCACACGTCCAGCCCATCGAGGAAGACATCCAGACGGCCGAGGAGATCGTGGAAGATGAAAACCTGAACCTCTTCGAAATGGAGAAGCGCAACATCCTCAAAGCCCTGCAACGCGCTCATTACCGCCGCAAGGCTGCTGCCGAGGACCTGGGCATCAGCGAGCGCACCCTCTATCGTAAAATCAAGGATTATGGCATCGAAGAATAAGTCGTCCCACATCGTTCCAGTCCGGATACTGAGCGTAGGCCTGCTGCTCCTGTGCCTGCTGCCCGTAGCCTGCAAGGTGGAGTACCGCTTCAACGGTGCCAGCATCGACTACACCGTCACGAAGACCATCCAGATAGACAACTTCCCCATCCGCAGCGCCTATGTCTGGCCGCCGATGCAGAGTATCTTCCAGAACAGACTGACGGACATCTATGCCCACCAGACCAAGCTGCGCCAGGTGAAGAAGAACGGCGACCTGCAGCTGGCAGGCGAGATAGTGAGCTTCGACCAATTCAATAAATCCATCTCCAGCGACGGATACAGCAGCCAAGTGCAGCTGAAGATGACGGTAAACGTACGCTTCGTCAACAACGCCAAGCACACAGACGACTTCGAACGCCAATTCTCTGCCACAGCCAGCTACGACGCCACACAGCAGCTCACCGCCGTGCAGGAAGAGCTCGTCACACAGATGTCAAAGGACATTACAGAACAGATTTTCAACGCCACAGTGGCCAACTGGTAACCCTACGCCCCAAAACGATGCAACGCCGACTGACCGAATACATCCGCAAGCCCGATACGCTGGACGCACATGCCATTGCAGCCCTGCGCAACCTGCTGCAGCGTTCGCCCTACTGCCACTCGGCACGCATCCTGCTCCTGCACGCGCTCTATCGCATGCACGACCCAGCCTTCGACGAGGAACTGCGACACAGTGCCCTGCTTGTCCCCAACCGTCAGTCGATCTTCCGCCTCATCGAGGAGAAGCACTATCTGAGCGAGCAGCACAAGCTGCGCTTCGACTATGACCTGAACGACGAAGAAGAGACCGGAGACCGCACCGAAACGCTCATCGACAGCTTCCTCCACACGCTGCCCGAGGAAAAGCAGACCATGCCACGCGTCGTGGACGCCACCCAGGACTACATCGGATTCCTCATGCAGCACGCCGATGAGGAAGACATTCCCCACACGATGCCCACCATAGACAAGGAGGGCATCATCGACGATTTCCTGCAGGCAGGCGACCAGAGGATTCTCATACAAAAAGAGAACAGCGACACCCCTCCGACGGAAACCTTGCCAAGTGACACAGAAGACGACGAAAACGAGATTTTGACCGAAAGATTGGCCCACATATACATAAAACAAGGCAAATTTGAGAAGGCAATCGAAATAATCCAGCGTCTTTCCTTGAAATATCCAAAAAAAAATCGTTACTTTGCAGACCAAATTCGATTTCTTGGCAAATTAGTTATCAATAGTAAGAACATAAAATAATAAAAAATAGTTATACAACATGTACACTTCAATTGTAATTCTCGTGGTGATTGCATCCGTGCTGATGTGCCTTATTGTGCTGGTTCAGGAATCTAAGGGAGGCGGTCTGGCTGCCGATTACACCAACAGCAACCAAGTGCTGGGCGCCCCGAAGACCACCAACTTCATCGAGAAAGCCACATGGACACTGGCAGCCGCAATGATCGTGCTCAGCGTTCTCAGCGTAGCCTTCCTGCCCAAGACGACCGGCAGCGGTTCCGTGATGGAGGCTCCCGCCCTGGAGCAGAAGGCCACCAATCCCAACAATCTGCCGGGTATCACTCAGCCCTCTGCCACAGAGACTCCCGCTGAGACTCCTGCAGAAGCACCTGCCGAGACACCCGCAAACTAATCCGGCAAGGGACTCACGAAGCAAGATTCTCCCCGTCCACACAGACAGACGGCAGACAATCATGCATGCAATCCTGACCGCTGACTGCGGTTCGACCAAGACACACTGGGTATTATCCAGCGAGCAAGGCGACATTCTGGAAATCAAGACGGCCGGTATCAACCCCGTGCGCGACTCCCAGAGTGTCGTCTTGCATGTGTTGCATCACGAACTTCTTCCCCAGATGCCCGACAGCTGCCATCCGCAGCTCATCCACTTCTACGGAGCGGGATGTATCGCCCCGTTCAGCCAGACGGTATGCGATGCCCTGGCCAGCCTCTTCCCCGAAGCCGAAATCCATGTAGATACCGACCTCATGGGCGCAGCACGCGCCCTGTGCGGCAACGGGCCGGGCATCGTGTGCATTCTGGGCACGGGAGCCAACTGTGGCCTCTACGACGGGCAGCGCATCATAGAAAACGTGCCGCCACTGGGCTTCATTCTGGGCGACGAAGGCAGCGGCGCAGTGCTGGGACGCACGTTGCTGGGCAACGTATTCAAGGGGCTCTTAGACCAATCCGTCATTGAAGCTTTTCGCAGTGAGACAGGCCTCAGCCAGGCCGACGTCATCCAGCATGTTTACCGGGAAAGCCAGCCCAATGTATTCCTGGCTTCGATGGTTCCCTTCATCACACGCCACATGGACAATCGGGGCGTGGAAGAAATGGTCGTAGAAGCCTTCCGCCAGTTCGTCCGTCGCAACGTGGTGCGCTTCAAGGCGCTCCATTCTGATGTAAATTTTGTAGGAAGCATCGCCCATGTATTCCGGCCTCAGCTCAGCGAGGCGCTGACCCGAGAGGGAATGAGACTGGGCTGCGTGATCCAAGACCCCGCCATGCAAATGGCTGTATATCACCGGGAGAACGCCTGAGACTCCCGTCCCTCACATCCTCGCATAACGGCAGAGGGAGCCGAACAAAACAAAGGTTAAAAAAATGACATCAAAAGTAGGAATATGTTAAAAAACATATTTGCATCGTTGCGCGCTATCGCAAAACCCACTAACTTTGCACTCGTTATCCTGAAAACAATCTTTTTACCTTAGACTGAACTAATACCTAAAGGAGCGGAGGGGGGAACGCTGTGAAGCCGACTCCCCTCTATTAGTTTACAGAAAATCTGCGAATATACAATCCCCCCAACATACGGACAAAACCGACGCTCCACGCTGGCAGCCTGCGTAGTGTCAAGAAAAAGGACTCGGAGACGGAAGAATCGTAACCCCCTCTGTTACAGCATTGTTTTCCGAAGCATGCTGCAGGGCCCGATGGAACACGTTCCACAGGTCGATGGAACACGCTCCTCAAGCCGATGGAACACGTTCCTCGGGACGGTGAGGCACTCCCCGTCCGCCCACATGGCATGATGCGTCAAGAAAAAGGAAAGACAACAGAGAAAGTGGCTACAGCGAGCGGTTGATATTGGCGATATAATCCAGCAGCTCGTCGCGCCCGAGGCCCGACTGGGCGCTGGTGACGAAGTGAGGCGGCAGTTCCTCCCACTCCTCCTCCAGCGTCTGCATGAAGCGCTTCACGCTGGCCGTCGTCTTGGCATTCGACTGCTTGTCTGCCTTCGTAAACACAATGGCAAAGGGAATTCCGTTCTCGCCCAACCAGGTGACAAACTCCAAGTCGATGCGCTGTGGTTCGTGGCGCACATCAATGAGCAAGAAGAGGCATGTCATCTGCTCGCGACGCAGGATATAGCCCGAGATCATACGCTGCAGGCCATCCTGCTCCTTCTTGCTGCGCTTGGCATAGCCGTAGCCAGGCAGGTCCACCAAGTGCCACGCGCCGTTGATCAGAAAATAGTTGATGAGCATGGTCTTGCCTGGCGTGGCGGATGTCTTGGCCAGGCGGGCATGCCCCGTAAGCATATTGATCAGGCTGGACTTGCCCACATTGCTACGCCCGATGAATGCATACTCGGGCAGCGTGCTGTCGGGGCACAGTTCCACGCTTGGCAGGCTGACCTTATATTCGGCCGATTTGATCTGCATCATATCGTTGCGTCTGCGAATTTAGAAACTGTAACTCATACCCAGACCAAGGTTCTCCTCCACGCGGACGCCCTTGTTGTTCTTCACATTATCGTCAAATGTAGGATGAATGTTCAGCGTGGCGTTGAAATACTTGTTGATGGTGAAGTTGAACGTATTCGTCCAGTCGAACTGCGTCTTGTGGAGATTGCTGAACCAGTAGAAGCGTCCCGTCCAGCGCACCTGCGGCATGATGGTCCAGACATAGGTGAGCGTGGCCGTGGGACCGAAGGCGTGAGCCGAGTGGTGGCCAGGCCGCACACCATAGCGAGTGACAAGGCTCGCGCGCTGCACATAGCGTATATTATAAGCCAGAGGGGCCACCGAGAGCGCGCCGGTGATGGGTTTCTTCTTCCCGAGCTTGTAGCTGTAGGTCATACCGGGACCGATGGTGACGACGAGCGGCGAGAGGCAGTCCTCATATACCTGGTCGGTATTGGGCGAATAGTTGGGTACAATCTTGGTGGACATACGCACGATAATGGTATAGGAGAGGGTCTTGTATGCCTTCAGACCGGCATTTGTGGTATAGACCACCTCATTGTTCGTGGGACGGAAGGTGCGGTTCTTGTCCGTCTTGCTCGTCTGGAAGCCCAGGCGGAAGTCCAGGTTGTTGGTCCATGTGAACTTACGTTCGTCGTTATAGTTGGCGTTCAGGTTGATGGTAGTCAGGCCGGAATACTTGTTCTCGCCGCCCGGCCAGTTGTGCGAATAGGCATACTGTGTGAAGTTGAGGGCCGTACTCCCCGGGAACTTCCAGAAGTTGGGACGGCGAGTCTTCACCTCCACGGAGTCCACTCCCTCGGGCTTCAGGCTGGCCGCTGCCACACGGGTGGCCAGCTGGTCCTCCGTGTGAATCTTCTCTGCGATGTCCTCGCGAATCTTACCCTGTTCCTTCAGCGTGGTCTCGGTCTGCTCCACCATCGAGGGGTTCTCCACGTAGAGGCGGGCCAATGCCTGGTTCACCATCTGAACCCGCTGCACGTGCATGTCGGCCGAGAGCGAGTCTTCCTCGCTGATAATCTGGTGCAGGGGGGCTGAATAGAGCGTGGGCGTGGAAAGCACCTGGAAGAGATAGGCATCGGGGATGACGTTCGAATCGTGGGCTTGCTGGTTGGCGGTCTCGCGCTGGTCCACGAGGAACTGCAGCGCAGCATTGTACTGTTCCGTAATGGGAAAGAACACTGTATCGGTGAGTACAGTCTCGTCAGTCATCTCCTGAGCATTGCCCATGAGGGGCATCATCGAGAGTAAAAGGGCAGGAAAAAAAGCTCGTTTCATCATTCAGAGTATGTCTATGTATTCAAATTCCAAGCAAAGATACGCTTTTTTCGCGGTTAAATGGGTATAATGTGGAGTTTTTTTCTTAATTTTGCAACTTAATAGAGCATATGAGACATTAAAAAGCCCCACGACGTGGCAAAGACAGAATATATCTCCCGGACGGGCAACGCGGAACGCGACGCCGCCTCACGCATGCGCGCGTACATATTCTATATTTGCCTCTGCAAAGAAAACAAATAGACTATGGACAAGAATACAATTACCGGATTCGTACTGATTACCCTTGTAGTAATAGCCTTCAGCTGGTTCAGCCGTCCCAGCGAGGCCGAGCTGAGACAGCGACAGGAACAGGACAGCATTGCAGCAGCCATGCAGCAGCAACAGGAGGAGAGAATCAAGCAGGAACTGGCCGAGGCCGCCACGGCGCAGGCACTCCCGGCCGACAGCGCCTCGCTCTTCTTCGCAAAGCGCGAGGGACAGGAGCAGGAAATAGTGCTCGAGAACAATGTGGTGAAAGTCACGCTCAGCACCCTGGGCGGCACCGTGGAGCAGGCTGAGCTGAAAGGTTTCGACAGCCGCTACGGCGGAAACGTGACCCTGCTCTCGCGAAAGGAGGCTCAGATGAGCTTTGCCTTCGAAGGCAAGCAGGAGAACATCATCACCTCCGACTATTATTTCCGTCCCGAAGCAGTGACGGACACCAGCGTCACCATGATGCTCGACCAGCCGGGAAAGGTACTGGCCATCAGCTATCAGCTGCGCCCCGACTCGTACATGATGGACATCAACATCAGCACACAAGGCCTGAGCGGGTTCTTCTCGCCCAGCACCAAGACGATGACTGTAAACTGGACCGACCGCATCATGCAGCAGGAGAAAGGCTACGACTTCGAAAACCGATACAGCACCCTCACCTATAAGCGGACAGACAAGGGCACCAAACACCTGAAGGAGACACGCAATGACGAGAAGACGGTGGACGAGCCGCTCGACTGGATTGCCTTCAAGAACCAGTTCTTCAGTGCCGTGATGATTGCGCCGGACAACTTTACCGATGCCCACCTGACCAGCATTCAGGAGACAGAGAAGAAAGCCGGATTCCTGAAGACCTACGGGGCCGAGGCGAAGACGGCCTTTGATCCCACCGGCAGTCAGCCCACGCGCATGCAGCTCTACCTCGGGCCGAACGACTTTCACAAGCTGAAGGCACACAACGACCTGACCCTTGCCCCGAAGGACCTCGAACTGGAGAAGCTCGTCGATCTGGGCTGGCCGCTGTTCCGATGGATCAACCGTTGGTTCATCATCTATCTCTTCGACTGGCTCACAGCCTTTGGCCTGCCCATGGGCATCGTGCTGGCCCTGCTCACCATCATCGTGAAGACACTGGTCTATCCCACCACGAAGAAGAGTTTCATGAGCAGCGCCAAGATGCGCGTACTGAAGCCGCAGATCGATGCGCTCAACCAGAAGTATCCCAAGCAGGAAGACGCCATGAAGAAGCAGCAGGAGATGATGCAGATATACTCTCAGTACGGCGTGAGCCCCATGGGAGGCTGTCTGCCCATGCTCATCCAGACACCGATCTGGATCGCCCTCTTCAACTTCGTACCCAACGCCATCGAGCTGCGAGGGCAGAGTTTCCTCTGGGCCGACGACCTCAGCGCATACGACGACATCATCCGGTGGGGCAAGGACCTGTGGCTCATCGGTGACCACCTGAGCATCTTCTGCGTGCTGTTCTGCCTGACAAACATCATCAACACATGGATTAGCATGCGCCAGCAGCAGAACCAGCTCACGGGCGAACAGGCTCAGCAGATGAAGATGATGCAGTACATGATGTACTTCATGCCACTGATGTTCTTCTTCATGTTCAACAACTACAGCTCCGGCCTGTGCTACTATTACTTCCTCTCCGGCCTGCTGAACATCCTGATGATGTGGTATCTGCGCCGCTCGACAGACGATGCCAAGCTCCTGGCCAAGCTGGAGGCCTATCGCGAGCAGCACAAGAACGACCCGAAGAAGACCTCGGGAATGGCTGCACGCCTCGAAGCATTACAGAAGATGGCGGAGGAACAGCAGAGGAACAACCGCAGATAAAGACCTCTTCTGAGAGATGACAAAAAGTAAATGGCGAATAACGGAATAGCTACATGAAGATAGGATTCGACAACGAGAAATACCTCCGCATACAATCAGAGCAGATACGTAAACGCATCGCCCAGTTCGACGGCAAGCTATACCTCGAATTAGGCGGCAAGCTCTTTGACGACCATCATGCCTCGCGCGTACTCCCGGGGTTCAAGCCTGACAGCAAGCTGCGCATGTTTGCCCAGCTGCGCGACAGCATCGAGATAGTCATCGTCATCAGTGCCGAAGACATCGAGAAGAATAAGGTGCGCGCCGACCTGGGCATCACCTACGACGAAGACGTGCTCCGCCTGCGCGACGAGTTCATGAAACGAGACTTCATGGTGGGCTCGGTAGTCATTACCCATTACAACGGCCAGCGGGCTGCCGACCAGTTCCGCCATCGACTGGAACGCATGGGCATCAAATCTTACATCCACTACCTCATCGACGGATACCCTCACAATGTCGAACTGATTGCCAGCGACGAAGGCTTCGGAAAGAACGACTATGTGGAGACGTCGCGCGAGCTGGTCATCGTCACGGCACCCGGCCCGGGCAGCGGCAAGATGGCCGTATGCCTGTCCCAGCTGTACAACGAGAACGTACGCGGCATCCGGGCCGGATATGCCAAGTTCGAGACATTCCCCGTATGGAACCTGCCGCTGAAGCATCCCGTGAACATCGCCTACGAAGCAGCCACTGCCGACCTGGACGATGTCAACATGATCGACCCCTTCCATCTGGAGGCCTACGACAAGATAGCCATTAACTACAACCGCGACATCGAGATATTCCCCGTGCTAAATGCACTCTTCGAGGGTATATATGGCGAGAATCCGTACAAGTCACCCACCGACATGGGCGTGAACATGGTGGGATTCTGCATCTCTGACGACGAGGTATGCTGTCAGGCCAGCCGCGACGAGATTATCCGCCGCTATTATACAGCGACCAACAAGATGGCAGACGGTGCCGACAACGAACGCGAGGTGAACAAGATCCTGATGCTCTTCAATCAGGCCAAGATTACGACCGCCTACCGACGCGTCACCGTGGCCGCGTCCACAAAGCAGGAACTCTCTGGCCATACAGCCGCCGCCATCGAACTCGAGGACGGAACCATCATCACAGGCAAATCCTCGCCGCTCCTCGGCTGCAGTGCCGCGGTACTGCTTAACGCCACAAAGCACATGGCTGGCATCAGCCACGAGGCAAAGCTCATCCCGCAGAGCCTCATCGAACCCGTACAGAAGACCAAGATTGAATATCTGGGAGGCAAGAACCCACGCCTGCACACCGATGAGGTACTGGTGGCACTGAGCATGCTGTCGAAGGACGACGAGCAGTGTCGCCGCGCACTGGAACAACTGCCTCGCCTGCGAGGATGCCAAGTGCACAGCACCGTGATGCTGAGCGAGGTGGACCGCAAAATATTCAACAAGCTGGGCTGCGGCCTCACATGCGACCCCGTAAAGAAGAAATGAGAGGAAGTGCCATATACGCAAAGAACGACAACCGAAAACGATAAAAAAAACTAGTTATGCGCCACAAAGTACTCACACTCATGTCCGCCGTCATATTGCTGGCAGCATGCAACAGCACTAACGACAAGACCCAAATGGAAATCGGAAAGCACACGGACTTCAAGCTCGAGGGCAGCCACATGACACCCGAGGCACTCTGGGCAATGGGCCGAATCGGCAGCTATGCCGCTTCGCCCGACGGCACCAAGGCCGCCTACCAAGTAACCTACTACAGTGTGGAGCAGAACAAGAGCCACACTGTGCTGTATATAATGAATGCCGACGGCAGCGAACAGACGCTCCTGACCACTTCGGACAAGAGCGAAAGCGACCCCACTTGGATTGATGCACAGCACATTGCATTCCTCACCGAAGGCGAGATTTGGAGTATGAATGTGCAGGGCAAGGAGCGCAAACAGCTCACGAAGACAGACGGCACCGTAGAGGGTTTCCTCCTGTCGCCCGACGCCTCGAAAGCTATCATAGTGAAGAGCGTTCCCTTCCATGACATCATCAAGGAGCGGCCCGCCGACCTACCCAAGAGCACCGGCCGCGTCATCACCGACCTGATGTACCGCCACTGGGACCACTACGTAGAGACGATTCCCCACCCCTTCGTGCTCGACCTAGCAAGTGGCGTGGAGAAAGACATCCTCGAAGGGCAGCCCTACGAATGCCCCATGGAACCTTTCGGCGGAGTAGAGCAACTGGCTTGGAGCCCCGACTCGAAGCACATAGCCTTCACCTGCCGCACCAAGACCGGCCTGGCATACAGCATCTCGACCGACAGCGACATCTTCCTCTACGACGTAGAGAAACGCCAGGCAAGTAACCTATGCAAGGCTGACGGCTATGTCGAACCGGCCTGCGACCCCACCAAGACACTGAAGACACAAGCCGTGAACAACCCCGGGAACCTCCCCAACAACCCCGGTTACGACCAGAATCCTAAGTTCTCGCCCGACGGCCGCTACGTGGCATGGCTCAGCATGGCGCGCGACGGCTATGAGAGCGACCGCCAGCGACTCTGCATCTACGACCTCGAGGCCGCCACCAAGACCTATGTCACCGAGTCGTTCGACTCAAACGTGGACGACTTCTGCTGGGCTGCCGACTCGCATACCTTATATTATATAGGTGTATGGCACGGCACGGTCAACCTCTACCGCACGAACCTCGAGGGCGAGGTGGCACAGCTGACGGCCGAGCAAGCCGATTTCGGCTCGCTGCAGCTGATGAACGACGGACAGCACCTGCTCATGGAGAAGCACGACCACATGCATCCGGCCGACCTCTATGCAGTGACGCCCGGCGAGACGCCCGAAGCGACATCCATCAATCAGCTTACCTATGAAAATCAGCACATCCTCGACCAGCTGACCGAGGGCAGCAGTGAGCCACGCTGGGTGACAAGCACCAGCGGCGAGCAGATGCTCTACTGGGTGATCAAGCCCCCACACTTCGACCCATCGAAGAAATATCCCACCCTGCTCTTCTGCGAGGGCGGCCCGCAGAGCCCCGTCTCGCAATTCTGGTCATACCGATGGAACTTCCGCATCATGGCTGAGCAAGGCTACGTCGTCATTGCCCCCAACCGCCACGGCCTGCCGGGCTTCGGCAGCGAGTGGTGCGAGGAAATCTCGGGCGACTGGACCGGCCTGTGCATGCAGGACTATTTGACGGCCATCGACGATGCCTGCGACCAGTTGCCCTACGTGGACCGCGATCGTCTGGGTGCCGTAGGCGCATCGTTCGGAGGCTTCAGCGTTTACTATCTGGCAGGCCACCACGAGAAGCGCTTCAAGTGCTTCATTGCCCACGACGGCGCCTTCAACCTCGAAGCCATGTACACCGAGACGGAGGAGAACTGGTTCTCCAACTGGGAGTACGACGATGCCTACTGGAACAAGGACCGCACAGCCAATGCAGACAAGACCTACCGCAACTCGCCCCATCTCTTCGTGGACAAGTGGGACACGCCCATCCTGTGCATCCACGGCGAGAAAGACTATCGTATCAATGCCACTCAGGGCATGAGTGCCTTCAACGCCGCCCGCATGCGGGGCATTGAGGCTGAGCTGTTGCTCTATCCCGACGAGAACCACTGGGTGCTGAAGCCCCAGAACGGCATCCTATGGCAGCGCACCTTCTTCCAGTGGCTCGACCGCTGGCTGAAATAAAGAACACCGGACTTCGGAGCCGTCGGAATAATCAGATTATCCTGGCTGCTCCGATTACTGTTACCTCCCCTATTACATCGACGAACAATTAACACAAAGAATATGTCAAAACCCACCACCCTTCGCGACAGCGCGGCGATGCGCTGGACCGCATTGCTGCTCCTGGCACTGGCCATGTTCTGCAGCTACATCTTCATGGACATCCTCTCCCCCATCAAGGACCTGATGCAGGAGACACGCGGATGGGACTCCACCGCGTTTGGTACGATGCAGGGCAGCGAGGTCTTCCTCAATGTCTTTGCCTTCTTCCTCATCTTTGCCGGAATCATCCTGGACAAGATGGGCGTGCGCTTCACCGCCGTGCTCTCGGCTGTGGTAATGCTCGTCGGTGCAATCATCAAGTGGTATGCCGTGAGCGAAGCCTTCACGAGCAGCCCACTTGCTACCTGGTTCACCGAGCATCTGAACTACATCCCCGTCTTTGACGAACTGGGTGTCTCGCCGTTCTATGAGGGCATGCCCGCCTCGGCCAAGTTTGCAGCCTGTGGCTTCATGATATTCGGCTGCGGCTGCGAGATGGCAGGTATCACCGTGAGCCGCGGTATCGTGAAGTGGTTCAAGGGCCGCGAGATGGCGCTGGCCATGGGCTCGGAGATGGCACTGGCGCGTCTGGGCGTAGCCACCTGCATGATATTCTCGCCCTTCTTTGCCCGTCTGGGCGGACAGGTCAGCGTGAGCCGTTCGGTAGCCTTCGGTGTGGTGCTGATGTGCATTGCCCTCATCATGACCATCGTCTATTTCTTCATGGACAAGAAGCTGGACGCACAGACTGGCGAGGCTGAGGAGAAAGACGATCCCTTCAAGATCAGCGACCTGGGCAAGATACTTACCGACTCGGGCTTCTGGATTGTAGCCCTGCTCTGCGTACTCTACTACTCGGCCATCTTCCCGTTCCAGAAGTATGCCGTGAACATGCTGCAATGCAACCTCACGCTCACCGCTCCGGCCGAGGATTCCTTCTGGGCCAGTTCCACGGTGACCATCGTGCAGTACATCATCATGCTCCTCGTGGCAGCCACCGGCTTTGCCAGCAACTTCCAGAAACAGTCGGGCCGTCGCTACAGCCTGCTCTGCCTCTCGATTATCGCCCTCGTGGCCTACTGCTACATGGGCTACATGCGCCAGTCGGCCGAGAGCATCTTTGCCGTGTTCCCCCTGCTGGCCGTGCTCATCACGCCCATCCTGGGCAGCTATCTCGACCATCACGGCAAGGCCGCTTCGATGCTGGTGCTGGGTAGCGTGCTGCTCATCGCCTGCCACCTGACGTTTGCCTTCGTGCTGCCGATGTTCAAGGGCAATGCCGTGGGCGGTATCATCATTGCCTACACCACGATCCTGGTGCTCGGAGCCTCGTTCTCGCTGGTGCCCGCCTCGCTGTGGCCCAGTGTGCCCAAGCTGGTGGACGCCAAGGTCATCGGTTCTGCCTATGCACTCATCTTCTGGATTCAGAACATCGGTCTGTGGCTCTTCCCGCTGCTCATCGGCAAGGTGCTGGACAAGACGAATCCCGGCGTCACCGACCCCACACAGTTCAACTATACCGCACCTCTGGTAATGCTTGCCTCGCTGGGCGTGGCCGCTCTCGTGCTTGGCTTCGTGCTGAAGGTGGTGGACCGCAAGAAGGGCCTCGGACTGGAGGAACCAAACATCAAGTAGAGACCTCCAGAGATTAAACAAATCATTAAATCGCAAACAAGCAAATCATCATATTATGAACCTTAAAGGAAGAAGAGAAAGCTCGAACGTGGAAGATCGCCGCGGAATGAGCACAGGGGCCAAAGCCGGAGTAGGCGGACTGGCCGGTATTATTCTTATAGCCGTGATGACCTTCATGCAGGGAGGTGGCATCGGCGACGTAGTGACCAACGTAATCCAGCAGGGCGGCCTCGGCTCCGTACAGGAAGAACAGGTGGAGGGACAGCGCGAATTCACCGAGGAGGAGCAGGAACTGGCCACCTTCTCGCGCCAGGTACTGGCATCCACCGAGGACGTCTGGACCAAGGTCTTCCAGCAGATGGGCAAGACGTATTATCCCCCCACGCTGGTGCTCTTCACGGGCAGCGTCAACAGTGCCTGCGGACAGGCCAGCGCATCGGTGGGCCCGTTCTATTGCTCGGGCGACCAGAAGCTGTACATCGACCTCTCGTTCTTCTCCGAGATGAAGTCGCAGCTGGGAGCCGACGGTGACTTCTCCTATGCCTACGTCATCGCCCACGAGGTGGGTCACCACGTGGAGAACCTCCTGGGCACACTCAACGAGGCACACAAGCAGATGAGCCAGGTGGACAAGGTGGAGGCCAACAAGATCAGCGTACGCCTGGAGCTGCTGGCCGACTACTATGCCGGCGTATGGGGCCACTATGAGAATGCCGCCTACGGCTCGCTCGAGGCAGGCGATATCGAGGAGGCCATCGACTGTGCACAGAAGATTGGCGACAACTACCTGCAGAAGAAGGCACGCGGATACGTGCAGCCCGAGTCGTTCACCCACGGCACCAGCGCCCAGCGCATGAAGTGGCTGAAGCGCGGACTGGAAACCGGCGACATGCGCACGACGACGTTCGGCATCAGCGAATCTGCACTGTAGCACATCGCCGCACGCCCGATACTAACACACACCCTAAAAACACGACTCTCATGCACATGCGGAAGATACTCCTGGCCGCCGTGCTGCTCATTGCGGCATGCGCCTATGGCAAGAACGAGATTTCCATTGAGACCAGCCACATACAGCTGGTGCTGCAAGTGAAGGATGACGGACGTCTCTACCAGACCTATCTGGGCGAGCGTATCGAAGGTATCGATGACCTCTCCGTCTTCAATATGCCCCGCCTGCGCCGCTCCCACACGCTGACGCGAGGCTTCGAGGCATACCCCGTGGTGGGCACGGAGGACTTCTTCGAACAGGCACTCGAGATTACCCACGCCGACGGCAACCCTACCTCGGTACTCAAGTATGTCAGCCACGAGCAGAAGCCTGGTGAGGGCTTCACCGAGACCATCATCCAGCTGCGCGACGACGTATATCCCCTCAGCGTCACCCTCCACTATGCGGCATACGCCAACGAGGACATCATACGCCAGTGGAGCGAAATCAAGCACGACGAGAAAGGGAAGGTTTACCTGGGCCGCTACTATTCGTCGATGCTCTACCTTGAGGAACGAGCCTATTACCTCACCGAGTTTGCCAGCGACTGGGCACGCGAGATGCAGATGAGCAGCCAGCAGCTCCAGTATGGCAAGAAGATCATCGACTCCCGCCTCGGCGCCCGTGCCACGATGTTTGCACAGCCCTTCTTCGAAGTCGGACTGGACAGCCCCGCCAGCGAGGAGGAGGGACGCGTGCTCATGGGAACACTGGGATGGACGGGCAACTTCCGCTTCACCTTCGAGGTGGACAACAACGGTGCACTGCGCATCGTCTCGGGCATAAACCCCGACGCCTCGCGCTATCTCCTGCCGCGTGGCCAGGTGTTCCGCACGCCCGACTTCTATTTCACCCTCTCCTCCCAGGGCGTAGGCGAGGGAAGCCGACGTTTCCAGCGCTGGGCCCTGCGCCACCAGCTCCACATGGGCGCCGAGGACCGCATGACGTTGCTCAACAACTGGGAGAACACATATTTCGACTTCAACGAGGAGAAGCTTACCAACCTCTTCGGCGAAGCCAAGTCGCTGGGTGTCGATCTGTTCCTGCTCGACGACGGATGGTTCGGCAACAAGTATCCCCGCAGCAACGACAAGGCAGGCCTGGGCGACTGGGAGGCCACACGTGAGAAACTGCCCAACGGCGTGCCGGCACTGGTGAAGGCCGCCAACGAACGAGGCGTGGAGTTCGGCATCTGGATAGAGCCCGAGATGGTGAACCCCAAGAGTGAGCTGGCCGAACAACACCCGGACTGGATCATCCGCCTGCCCGAACGCGATACCTACTACCAGCGCAACCAGCTCGTACTCGACCTCACGAACCCCAAGGTCCAGGACTATGTCTTCTCCATCGTGGACCGTCTGATGCAGGAGAACCCGCGGCTGAAGTTCTTCAAGTGGGACTGCAACTCGCCTATCACCAATATCTATTCGGCTTACGAGAAAGAACAGCAGGGCAACCTCTACGTGGACTTCGTGCGCGGACTGTACAATGTCCTGCAGCGCATCCAGGCAAAGTATCCCCAGCTCTATATGATGATGTGCTCGGGCGGAGGCGGTCGCTCTGACTTCGAGGGCCTGCGCTACTTCAGCGAGTTCTGGCTCTCAGACAACACAGACCCCGTGGAGCGCCTCTTCATCCAGTGGGGCTACTCGCAGTTCATGCCCTCGAAGGCCATGTGTGCCCATGTGACCAACTGGAACTCGCGAGCTTCCGTCAAGTTCCGCGTCGATGTGGCCTTCTCCTGTAAGCTGGGCTTTGACATCGGCCTGAAGGGTCTCTCGGAGCAGGAGTTGCACTACTGTCAGCATGCCATCGCCGAGTACAACCGCCTCAAGCCGCTCATCTTCAGCCCCAACCTCTATCGTCTCTATTCGCCTTACGAGGGGCCCCATTGCGTGATGCAGCGCGTCAGCGACGACCAGGCCCATGCCCTCCTGATGGCCTATGACATCCATCCGCGCTATGGCGAGCGCGTGGTGCCAGTGCGTCTGCGAGGCCTCAATGCCCAGATGCGCTACCGCGTGCGCGAGATATGTCTCATGGAGGGACAGAAGAGCCGACTCGCCTGTAACGACAAGGTATATTCGGGCGACTATCTGATGAAGGCCGGCCTCGCCATCCTCAGCGCCAGCGACATGACGAGCCACATCATCGAGCTCACGCGCGAATAGCCCTTCCCCCGCCACTGTCGGCGCATTCCTCCCCACCACACAGCCGCCGCCCATGCCACTAATCTGGCACAGGGCGGCGACCTGCGTTTTCCTCCCGTGAGAATATGGCACGCCGTACCTAGAAACGCGGCACGCCACACAAGCCGACGCGGCACGCCGCACCGACGGATGAGGCACGCCTCTCTGAACGACGCCACACGAAAGCCCCCACGAGCCGCTCTCAGAAAAACCGTAGGCCCGCCCTTCCCAGGCAGGCCTACGCTGCATTTTAACCCTAATCGCTCAATAGACTGTTATGCGCTACACGAGATTTCTTTTTATCTCATCATAACGCTATCGACCGATTATGGTTTAACGGATAAAACTTCTAATTCTTTTGGCGCTGACAGA
>OCTW011615785.1_pt1 | contig 18891 bp, 18 predicted proteins | sample 1539671 | NCBI WGS metagenome assembly OCTW01 (sample SAMN02144230, study PRJEB22623) | gut metagenome | biome: sheep rumen | host: Ovis aries | place: New Zealand
GACGAAGCACTCATGGCTATTGTAGGATTGTTATCACTGATACCTTATTATATATTACTATATTTGTTCCGGCAGAAGATGGTTAAGACTTTTTCTTTTACCGTTAAGCATTTCTAACTGAATTACAAATAATTATAATACAAAAAACAAGATTTTATGAGTTTTATTTTGACAGCAGTAATTGCACTTGGAGCCATCGCCCTGATCGCGGCAGTGATCTTGTACGTATGTTCCAAGAAGTTTGCTGTACAGGAAGACCCGCGCTTGGCTCAGGTGACAGAAGTGTTGCCGGGTGCTAACTGTGGCGGTTGTGGCTTTCCGGGTTGTTCGGGAATGGCTGATGCCTTGGTAAAGGCAGCAGACAGCGGATCTCTCGAAGGATTGAATTGTCCTGTAGGAGGATCTGCAGTGATGAACCAGGTTGCCGACTTGTTAGGTATGGCTATTGCGAATTCAGAGCCGAAGGTGGCTGTCGTTCGCTGTAACGGTACCTGTGAGTTGCGTCCTCGCATTGCTGAATACAACGGATTGCGTACCTGTACTGCTATGAATGCTACTGGTGCAGGCGAGACTGGTTGTGGTTTCGGTTGCCTCGGTTGTGGTGATTGTGTGGCAGCATGTCAGTTTGACGCCATTCACATGAATGCGGAAACTGGTCTGCCAGAAGTTGATGAGGAGAAGTGTACAGCCTGCGGTGCTTGTAGCAAAGTCTGTCCGCGTCACATCATCGAGCTTCGTAAGAAAGGTCCGAAGAATCGTCGTGTCTATGTGCGCTGCGTGAATAAGGACAAGGGTGCTGCCGCCATGAAGGCCTGCAAGGCTGCATGTATCGGTTGCGGTAAGTGTGCGAAAGAGTGTAAGTTTGAGGCTATTACAGTGGAGAACAACCTCTGTTACATCGACTTTAACAAATGTAGATTGTGTAAGAAGTGTGTAGAGGCTTGTCCTACACATGCTATCGTAGCAGTCAACTTCCCAGCTCCAAAACCGAAGCCGGAACCTAAACCTGCAGAAGAAGCCCCCAAAGCTCCTGAAGAGAAAAAGACCGTTATCACCGAGGTGAAATTGTCTATGATGGAGGATGATGCACCAAAGGCAGCACCTCAAGCAAATGTTGAACCAAAAGGAGAGGAAACAAAAGCATGAAACTGAAAACATTCCGTATAGGTGGTGTTCATCCAGAGGAGAACAAACTCACCCATGAAGTGGCAACCGTTGTTGCAGAGCTGCCCAAACAAGCTGTCTTCCCTTTATCACAGCATATCGGTGCACCGGCAAAGCCTGTCGTGGCTAAAGGTGATAAGGTAAAGGTTGGTACGATGATAGCAGAGGCCGGTGGCTTCGTTTCTGCTCCTATCTTCTCGTCTGTATCAGGTACCGTTTTTAAGATTGACGATGCCATCGATGCAACAGGCTATCGTAAACCGAGTATTATTATTAAGGTGGAAGGTGACGAATGGGAACCCACGATTGACCGTTCTGATAAACTGGAGCGCATGGAGGATCATCCCGAACTGACTCCGGAAGAGATCGTTGAGCGTATCAAGAAAGCAGGTGTTACAGGTATGGGTGGTGCCGGATTCCCCACCTTTATCAAGTTGTGTCCTCCACCTACAGCCAAGGCAGAGTGTGTGATTATCAATGCCGTCGAGTGTGAGCCTTATATCACAGCCGACTACCGTTTGATGATGGAGCATGCCGATGAGATACTCGTAGGACTGGATCTATTGATGAAGGCCGTAAAAGTAGACAAGGGTTATATCGGTATTGAGGATAATAAGCCGGCTGCTATTGCCCTCTTTGAAGAGAAAACAGCAAACAAGCCCAATGTGGAGATTGTTCCTTTAGCAAAGAAATACCCGCAGGGTGGTGAGAAGCAGTTGGTAGATGCTGTGATCCGTCGTCAGGTTCCCGCTCCACCAGCCATTCCGGTTAATGTAGGTGCTGTGGTTCAGAATGTAGGAACGGCATTCGCTGTATATCAGGCTGTGATGAAGAACAAGCCGTTGTTTGAGCGTTACACCACGGTAACCGGTAAGGCACTGGCACATCCCGGCAACTTCCTGGTAAGAATGGGTACTCCGATGAGTCAGCTTATCGATGCCTGTGGTGGTCTGCCAGAAGGTGACAATAAGATTCTTGCCGGTGGTCCGATGATGGGTAAGGCATTGACATCTACAGAGGTGCCTATCTGTAAGGGTACCAATAGTGTCACGATCCTCACCGATGCGGATGCCCGTCGTAAGGAGGCACAGCCTTGTATCCGTTGCGCCAAATGTGTGAGCGCATGTCCGATGGGCTTAGAGCCTTATCTGTTGGCTACATGCTCCAGCAAACACATGTGGGAGCGGGTAGAGGCAGAAGACATTACCTCTTGTATAGAGTGCGGCTCATGTCAGTTTACATGTCCTGCCCACCGTCCGTTGTTAGACAATATCCGTTTGGGAAAGACGACGGTAATGGGAATTATCAGATCACGAAACGCAAAGAAATAAAATGGGAAAATTAATTGTTTCATTATCACCGCACGCACACGGTAACGACAGTGTTGAGAAGAACATGTATGGCGTGATTATCGCTCTCGTTCCGGCACTGCTCGTATCCCTGTTCTACTTCGGAATAGGTTCCGCTATTGTGCTTGCAACAAGTGTTCTTGCCTGCGTCTTCTTTGAGTGGGCAATCACCAAGTTCATGCTTGGTAAGGAAAAGACTACGATATGCGACGGCTCTGCTATCCTGACTGGTTTGTTGTTAGGATTCAACCTGCCGTCAAATCTTCCGATATGGATCATCATCATCGGTGCATTGGTAGCAATAGGTATTGGAAAAATGACCTTCGGCGGACTGGGTAACAACCCGTTTAACCCCGCTTTGGTAGGTCGTTGCTTCCTCCTCGTGAGCTTCCCTGCACAGATGACCTCTTGGCCAGTTGCCGGACAGTTGGGCAGTTATCTCGATGCTGAGACTGGTGCTACACCGCTGGCTATCATGAAGATGGCCATCAAAGAGGGTAATCCTGATTTGTTGGCTGATCTCCCATCTGCTACCCACCTGCTGTTAGGTTCTAACCCTACCGGTGGACTGGGAACCATTGGTGAGGTTTGCGCCATAGCACTGTTGATCGGTCTGGCATATATGCTCTGGAAGAAGATTATCACCTGGCATATTCCTGTATCTATTATCGGTACTGTATTCGTATTCTCTGCAATCATGCATTTTGCTAATCCGATCTATGCTGATCCGTTTACAGAGATACTGAGTGGTGGACTGATGCTCGGTGCTATCTTCATGGCAACCGACTATGTTACATCTCCAATGACTGCCAAAGGACAGATTATCTACGGTATCGCCATCGGTTTCCTGACGATTGTTATACGTAACTGGGGATCATATCCTGAGGGAATGTCATTCGCCATCCTTATTATGAATGGATTCACACCCATTATCAATATGTACATCAAACCTAAGCGCTTCGGTGAAGTGCCTGAAAAGAAATAAGGAGGAGTAGATATGGAGAAATTAAAATCATCAATGACAAATATGGTGCTGGTACTCACAGGAGTGGCAGTCATCACAGGATGTATCTTGGCTTATGTGAACCATATCACCTCTGGTCCTATCGAGGTTCAGAAGGCAAAGACGCTGGCTGATGGTATCAAGAGCGTGATGGGCAGCGATGAGTTGTCGGTCAGCAAGACAGATACCGTTAAGCAGAATGATAATGGTAAAGAACTGACATACGTTATTTACCAGACACAAGATGGACAGAAGAATGATTTAGGTGCTGCCGTTGAGAGCACGTCAAGTGGTTTCGGCGGTGACCTGAAGATACTTGTTGGTTTTGATCCCAAGGGTAATATCTTAGGATATACACTGTTGGAGCATGCTGAGACACCGGGACTGGGTGCCAAGGCAGACAAGTGGTTCCAGAAGGGAGAGAAAGGTGACATCATCGGAAAGAGTCCTGAGAAACCTCTCGTTGTGACAAAAGACGGTGGAGAAGTAGACGCTATCACGGCATCTACCATTACCAGTCGTGCTTTCCTCAAGGCTGTCAACAATGCTTATGCAGCCTTTAAGGCTACTCCGATAGACGAAGTAAAAGATAGTGAAGAACCAAAAGACGTTAAGGAGGAATAATATGAGTTATCTGAAAATAATTACCAATGGTATCGTTAAGGAGAATCCTACATTCGTCCTTATGTTAGGTATGTGTCCTACACTGGCCACAACCACAAGTGCTATCAACGGTTTGTCGATGGGTCTGGCTACCATGTTCGTGCTGATCTGTTCGAATGTTGTTATCTCACTGATTAAGAACCTCACACCGGATAAGGTGCGTATCCCTGTATTCATCGTGGTGATCGCATCCTTCGTTACCATCCTTCAGATGGTTATGCAGGCTTTCGTACCAGATATCTACAAGACTCTCGGACTCTTTATTCCGCTGATCGTGGTTAACTGTATCATCCTTGGACGTGCAGAGGCGTTCGCTGCTAAGAACGGAGCTGTGGAGAGTCTGATGGACGGTATAGGTATCGGTCTCGGTTTTACCCTCGGTCTTACCCTGCTGGGTATCTGTCGTGAACTGCTTGGTGCCGGTTCTGTATTTGGTATTGCGCTAATCCCGGAAACCTATAACATGCTGATGTTTGTATTGCCTCCGGGCGCATTCATCACCTTGGGATTCCTCGTGGCTATTATTAACAAACTTAAGAAGGCATAATTATGGAGTATATACTTATTTTCATATCGGCAATCTTTGTCAATAACATCATTCTGTCGCAGTTCCTGGGAATATGTCCATTCCTGGGTGTATCACAGAAGGTGAACACATCTCTTGGCATGAGTGCCGCCGTTGCTTTCGTGATGACGCTGGCAACCATTGTTACCTACCTCATTCAGAAGTTTGTGCTGGATGCATTCGGACTGCAATATCTGCAGACGATTGTCTTCATCCTGGTTATCGCCGCTCTGGTACAGATGGTAGAGATCGTATTGAAGAAAGTGTCTCCGGCCCTTTATCAGGCATTGGGAATATTCCTTCCATTGATTACCACTAACTGTGCCGTTCTTGGTGTTGCTATCCTGGTAATCCAGAAAGACTTCTCATTACTGCAGAGTGTTGTCTATGCCTTCTCTACCGCTATCGGTTTCGGTCTGGCATTGACGGTGTTTGCCGGTATTCGTGAGCAACTCTCTTTGGTAAATATCCCTAAGGGTATGCAGGGTGTTGCTATCGTGCTTGTAACAGCCGGTCTGCTCAGTCTGGCATTCATGGGATTCTCTGGTGTTGACGGAGGTCTTCGAACCTTGTTCGGATTAAACTAATTCCTTATCAACATATCATGAAAGGTCGTGTCGGGTTCTTGACACGGCCTTTTTTATATTTATCATGTAAGCTATATTATCATACGAAAGTATTTTTGTCTGATAAAAAAATGGTTAAAGTGTATAATAATCTTGGAGAAAACCTATTTTTCGTGTATATTTGCATGATTTTGTAATCAATAATATAACTATATGACAACAAAATTCAACGTAGATATTTCAGACAAAAACCATATAGCAGTAAGTGGACGTATCGACTCGTCAAATGCACAAGCATTTGAAAGTTGTTTAAGTGCGTATATCTCTCAGAAATTTGACACACTGACTATCGATGCAGAAAAACTTAGTTACATTTCCTCTGCCGGTTTACGTGTACTGATCAAACTGCGGAGAAATGCTGAGAATACAATTACCATTGAGAATACGACAGATGATGTCTATCAGATATTTGACATGACAGGTTTCTCACAACTCTTCAAGGTGAAGAAAGGATTTCGGCGACTGAGTGTGGAAGGATGTCCTGTCATTGGTACCGGGTTCTACGGGACGGTTTATCGTATAGATCCAGATACCATAGTGAAGGTTTTTCAACCTTCGTGTGGTATGCAGCAAATAGAAGAAGAGCAGACAAAAGCTAAAGCAGCTTTCCTGAAAGGTATTCCTACAGCAATCAGTTATGATATCGTCAAGGTAGGTGATTCATACGGATTGGTATTTGAGATGCTCAAGTCTGAGTCATTTAATGACCTGATTATTCAGTATCCAGAACAGATAGATGAGATTATCAAGAGATGGAGTGATCTGTTGAAGAAGGTTCATTCCACCACTATGGATCCGGGAGTTTTACCTTCTGCTAAGGCGATACACCTGAACTATCTTGAAGTGGTGAGGGATTACCTGGATGATGCCCAATATAACTATCTTCATGCATTTCTTGAGAAGATTCCTAATCGTATGACTGTCGTACACGGAGACTATCAGATGAAGAACGTGATGCTCTCAGATGATGAGCCCATGCTGATAGATATGGAGACATTGGCTGTTGGTCATCCCATCTTTGATATGGCAGGAATATATGTCACGTATCAAATGTTTGAAGAGGATGAACCAGGCAATACGATGGCATTCTATGGTATCCCAGCTTCAACATGCGATTACATCTGGGACAAGCTGTTAGAGTATTACCTTGAGACCGATGATGCTGCCATCATCCAGAGTGAGACTAAAAAAATTAAGTTGATCGCAGCCGTCAGATTCTTGTACATACTGGCCATCAGTAATCTGAAAGAAGGTCCTTTGGGTGAGTTGCGTATCCGACATACGAAGGAACATATTGGTGTATTAATGAATCAAATGGAAAATCTATAAATAATAGATGAGCATATTTGACAGGTGGCGTAAGAGCTATGAAACAAAATTCAGTCTTGCAATCTTCATCACGGTTGCGCTAATGATTGAGGCGATTATAGGCATACAGTATCTGTATGCCCAAAAGTCTATCCGCAAGGAGATGAAGCACCGTGCGCAAACAGAACTGAAAGTGAAAAGTCTGGAGATTCAGGGTGTTCTGAATGCCATAGAGGTAGCCGCAAAGAACCAAGCATGGAATGTTGAGCGTCTGCTTGCCTACCCAGACTCTATGTATAAGGTGACTGAGCGGTTGGTAACTCAAGACGAACTGATCATAGGTGTTGGTGTCCTCTTTGTCCCCAACTATTATCCTTCAAAGGGATATTGGTATGAGCCTTATGTAAGAGATGAAGGAACAGGATATATAGAGAAACAACGACTGGGTGGAAAGAATCACGATTACACAAAGACAGATTTCTTTAATATCCCCCTTCAAGGTGACTCTGCATTTTGGAGTGAGCCATATCTCGACAATGATGGTGCAAGGACCATGGTTATTACCTATTGTTATCCTATCCATGATAAAAACGGGAAGGTAGTTGCCATTCTTGGAACTGATGTGTCGCTTGACTGGTTGGGTGAACTTATGAATGCCTCGCCAGCCTACCCATCATCTACTAATATGATTTTATCTCGTACAGGACAGGTGATGGCTTGTCCTGTGGAAAGTCTTGTCATGAAGAGTACCATCATGGAAGTTACTGCCAATATGAAAGACACTACGGTACGTAACCTCAACAAGAGGATGTTGTCTGGATACACGGGTAGCGCTACTGTCACTAATAACGAAGGAGAAAAACAGTATGTGTTCTATGCCCCCATCAAGGGTTCTACAGGTTGGTCAATGGCCGTGACATGTCCGGGTAAGGAAATATATAAGGGCTTGTCAAAGATGCGCCACAACCTTCAACTGATGAGTCTGCTCGGTTTCCTTCTACTGTTGTATATCATCACCCGTACAGTGAAAAATTTCAATCATGTACAGGAAGTCAATAAAGAGAAAGAGCGTATCGACAGTGAGCTCCATATTGCCAATGGCATCCAGATGGGTATGCTTCCAACGAGTTTCGTATTCACCCCGGCACGTAGTGATGTGGATATATATGGCTCTCTGGTACCTGCAAAGGCTGTTGGAGGCGACCTATACGATTTCTACGTCCGTGACGAAAAACTCTTTTTCTGTATTGGTGACGTCAGTGGAAAAGGTGTGCCTGCCGCATTGGTGATGGCTGTCATCCGCAGTTCTTTCCGCACGTCATCCATGATGGAGTCAACCCCAGATAGAATACTTAGTCAGATAAATGATAGTGTATCAGACATTAACGATGAGAATATGTTTGCCACACTGTTGGTAGGAACCTTGGATCTTCCCACGGGTAGACTGCACTATAGTAATGCTGGTCATTGTCCACCTCTGCTCATTGGATCTGGTGTCGGTTATCTTCCTTTGGATGCGAATATTCCAGTAGGACTATTGAAAGGCTGGCGTTACAATGCACAATATGTGATGATTGAACCGCAGACAACGCTCTTCTTATATACCGACGGACTGACAGAAGCCGAGAAAGAAGACTACGAACAATTCGGAAAAGACAGAATGTTCGAAACGGCTGAAACATTTTTAGAGACGGGGCAACACAGTCCGAAACAGACTATTGAGCGGATGACAGAAGCCGTGAACAGTTTTGTAGGTGACAATGAAAAGAGCGATGACCTTACCATGTTGGCTATTCAGTATACCAAAGAAGCGCTCGAGATACAAATGGAACGTCATCTCACGTTGGAGAATAACCTGGATTCCATTCCGCAGTTGAATGAGTTTGTGGATGGTATCTCTGAGGAATTAGGCTTTGATATGTCAACAACCATGAAGCTGAACCTTGCCATAGAGGAAGCTGTAGTCAATATTATCAACTACGCATATCCGGAAGGTACCAAAGGATTCGTAAATATTGATGCCTCATCTAATGATGTCCGATTAAAGTTCGTTATTACGGATGAGGGTACTCCATTTGATCCCACTACCAGAAAAGAGGTTGATACGACATTACCTGTTGAGGAACGACCTATTGGTGGACTGGGAATATTGTTGGTACGTAAGTTGATGGACTCCATTAACTATGAACGTATTGATGGAAAAAACGTGTTAACATTAAGAAAAAACCTAATTAAAGATTGATATGAAAACGTCATTTAAAGTAGAAGACAATAACTACGTTATGTACTTTGAAGGTAGGCTCGACACTGCAGTAAGTGCCGTGGTACAGAAAGAGGTAAGTGTGTTGAATGACTGTGAAGGTCATGATGTGATACTCGACTGCACGGATCTTAAATACATATCATCCAGTGGTATGCGTATCTTCCTGAATATCCTAAAAAATGCAAAGGCAAAAAGTAGCCATGTGTATATCAGGAATGTCAGCGAGGATATTCTTTCTGTGTTGAGTATTACAGGCTTTACTAATATTTTTGATTTCATCTAAATATATTTTCAAATAAGAAAGAAATGAATAAAACAATTTTGGTCACTGGTGGTACCGGTTTTATCGGTAGTCATACAACAGTAGAATTGCAAGAGGCAGGGTATGATGTCGTGATTATCGACAATCTGTCTAACTCTAAGAAGGAAGTAGTTGATGGTATAGAGAAGATAACAGGTATTCGTCCGGCATTCGAGCAGGTAGACTGCTGTGACATGGATGCATTGGAGAACGTGTTCCGTAAATATCCCAATATTACAGGTATTATTCATTTTGCTGCTAGTAAGGCAGTGGGAGAGAGCGTAGAAAAACCATTGCTGTATTATAGAAATAACATCACCTCATTGATCAACCTTCTGGAACTGATGCCGAAATATGATGTTAAAGGCATTATCTTCTCATCCAGTTGTACGGTTTACGGACAACCCACAGAAGAGAATCTTCCTGTTACGGAGAATGCTCCCATACAGAAAGCACTCAGTCCGTACGGAAATACCAAACAAATCAATGAGGAAATCATACAAGACTATATCCATAGCGGCGCACCCGTAAAATCTGTTATCCTTCGCTATTTTAACCCTATCGGTGCACATCCGTCCGGATTGATTGGTGAACTGCCTAATGGTGTTCCTATGAATCTGATTCCATTTGTTACACAGACTGCCATTGGCATTCGCAAACAACTGAAGATCTTTGGCAACGACTACAATACTCCTGACGGCACATGTATCAGAGACTATATCTATGTTGTGGATTTGGCAAAGGCACACGTCAAAGCTATGGACAGAGTGCTAAATGTTCCTGATACAGACCCAGTAGAGATCTTTAACATTGGTACAGGAAGAGGACTCAGTACACTGGAGGTTGTTGAAGGATTTGAGAAAGCAACAGGAGTAAAACTCAACTGGGAATATGCACCTCGTAGAGAAGGTGATATTGAGAAGGTATGGGGTAATGTAGACAAAGCCAATAAAGTGCTCGGTTGGAAAGCTGATGCAGACATTGAGGATGTTCTCCGTTCTGCTTGGAAGTGGCAGGAGAAACTGCGTGAGGACGGCATACAATAATTAAATAAAGATAATGACGTTGAGATAATGAATAGAAGGGTACTTGTCGCCATACTAACGGTAACGTTTCTTACTTCTGTAGTACATGCACAGAACTACCGGTGGAATGCTTCTTTCCAGACATATATCGACCAATATCGTGATCTGGCCATTCAGGAGATGTTGAGATACAACATACCAGCGAGTATCACCTTAGCTCAAGGCTTGTTGGAGAGTGGGGCCGGGAAGAGCGAACTGGTTAGGAAAGGTAATAACCATTTCGGTATCAAATGTCATGGATGGACAGGAAGAACTGTTTATCATGATGATGATCTTACACAGGAATGTTTCCGTGCATACGACAATGCCCTGCAGAGTTTCGAGGACCATAGTAAGTTCTTGGTAAACGGAACCCGCTATCGTTCGTTATTCTCACTGAAACGTACCGACTATAAAGGTTGGGCAAGAGGACTGAAAGCGGCGGGATATGCTACTAATCCGGCATATGCCGACCGCCTAATCAGTCTTATAGAGTTATACAAACTCTATGAATATGATCATGCCAAGAACTATGATAAGTTCATGGCACACCACTCTGCTGTGGATCAGCCTGTAAAGGGTAGGGAACTGCATCCTATACATATTTATAATAAGAACTATTACTTGCAGGCACGACAAGGAGACACGTTTAAGAGTATCGCCGATGAGATTGGTATCAGCTACCGCAAACTGGCCAAGTATAATGAGCGCGATGCCAAGGATCGTTTGGTACAGAATGAAGTGATCTGGTTAAAGAAAAAACAAAAGAAAGCTGATAAAGCCTATCAAAACCGTCCTCACCGTGTCAAACGTGGAGAGAGCATGTATAGTATTGCTCAATACTACGGTATACAACTAAAAAGCTTGTATAAGATGAATCGTATGTCACCTGATGATGACATTCATGTGGGAGATTTACTACGTGTAAGATAGGGGATCACTTGAAAGCCTGATGCTCGTTCATCTTGAGAAGATCAACGACAGTGACATTGGGATGTTTGTGCATATATCGTTCCACCATATCGACAAATGCTGTACGGAAGAACTTCCTGTTTAATGCACTGTTGCATATCCACATGATCTTTCCCATGTATTTGTCTCTTTCTTCTTGTGTGGCATTTTCAAAATCCTCCATCGGATAAAGACTGATAAGGTAGAAACTCAAACAGTCAGGCACGATATGGTCTCGATTCATGGTTGTCAACTGTTGGTCAGTATAACCAAATTTCTTGTAAAGAGGATAGTTCTGTCCGAGATATTTGTCCAGGAAGATTCCGACGCTGTTGTCACTGACAACAATACTATGGTCAAGCGATCCAATAGAGGCATAAAACTTGGGAATCTCCAGATCGGGAATCATCTTACATAGATTCTCCATGCCCAGTTTAAGGTCTCTGTTGATATCATCTATATTGGCATATGTTGCTTCTGCATCGCCAATAATAATTTGTAAGGTAGAGTCCTGAAAATAACTGAGTAGTTTTTTATTGGTTTCAGAGTCATTGACAGATCCAATCTTGAGTACATTCTCAATTAACGTACGTGTTTCCATTGGATAGTTAGTCTGCATCTGTTGCAAGGCTGAATAATCTCCAGTAGTGAGATAATTACTTTCCAAACGATCATAACGCTGCACTTCTATGCGCGGCTCGCCCTCCTCTTCTTTAAACAGTTTCGGTCGTAGATCACAACTACTGATAAAGAGGGTAGATAATATTATTATGATTGAGAATTTTCTCACTAATTGCAAAAAAAGATTTAATCTGAGTGCAAAATTACTAAAAAATATTTTAGAATACAAATTTTAAGATAATAAATTTAAATAAATCTTTATTATATTATTATATTTGTCGAAAGAAAAGAATAAATAAAAGATTTGGATATATGAAAAAAAGATTAGTTGTTTCTTGTTTATCGGTATTTTGCGTAGCTATCCTACATGCTCAGTCATTTAGTATTGTAGTGGATAATCCTTCAAAAACAGATAAAAAGGATGCCCCAGTCGTACTAAAGTTAAAAGACTACTCAAGTAACCGTGTTCGTTCTGCCGTTGTGACATGTAACGGAAAAGAGATACCTTCGCAGTTGGATGACCTTAATCATGATGGTGTCAATGATGAACTCTGTTTCTTGGTTGATCTGAAAAAGAAAGATCTGCAGACATATAATATAACTCTTAGCGATCAGGGAAGACAGAAGAAATATCCGTCAAGAGTATATGTGGATATGATGATCAGTAACAAGAAGATAAAAGAAAGTAATAAACAAAATCTTTATATTTCACAGTTGACCGTTGAGAATGGTACAAACGTATATTCCATGTTACATCATCATGGTGCTGCCTTTGAAAGCGAACTGGTAGCATATCGTATCTATTTTGACCATCGTCAGACTGTTGATATCTATGGAAAATATCGTAAGGGGTTAGAACTGAAAGAAACACAGTTCTATCCAGACAACACCCAAAAGGCTAATGGTTATGGTGACGATGTCCTGTGGGTAGGAGAGACATTGGGACTCGGTTCTTTCAGAGGATGGAACGGCGACAGTCCTACTATGCTGACCGATGTAGACCATCGTTCACAACGGATTGTCGCTAATGGTCCGTTGCGTACGATTGTTGAGGTTATTGATGAGGGATGGGCCGTTAACTCGCCCAAATCCTTTGAAGGGAATGATGATGAGCGTATTACAGTAAAAGCCTTATATACCCTTTATGCAGGTCATCGTGACTGTTCTGTGGATATTACTTTCTGTGGTGAACAACCGGAACAGAAGTTTTCTACAGGTCTAATCAACGTAAAGAACTCCACCGAGTATTCTGACAAGAAAGGACTGCGTGGTTGTTGGGGTATCGATTGGCCGGTATCTGAGAAAGATTCAGCAGGCCATAAGAGAGAGACTGTTGGCTTAGGCATCTGTATACCACAGAAATACATTGTCAGTGAGCAGCCTGCAAATAAGAATAACTATGCTTATGTCATTAGTCCAAAAGATCATTTCCTGCATTATGATATTATCTTTGCGAGTGATAATGAGTCTTTCGGATATCATTCAGACAAAGAATGGTACCATTTTTTAAAAGAGTGGAAGAAAGAGCTTGCACAGCCAGTAGTGATCAAGAAAAAAGATTAGTACGATTGATAGACTGATAAAAATAGTTAAATTCAAAGGAGACTGTTAAGAAAGATTCTCTATCTGAATAATTTTATGTACCTTTGCAGCCGCTATTACGAGATAGTAGCATTAAATTCAAACCTTATAAAAAATTATTATTAAAAATGGCAACAAAAATCAGATTACAGCGTCGCGGTCGTAAAGGCTATGCCTTCTACAGCATCGTTATTGCAGACGCTCGCGCACCACGTGATGGTAAATTTACTGAAAAGATTGGAACATACAATCCTAACACCAATCCTGCCACAGTAGATTTGAATTTTGACCGTGCTCTGTATTGGGTAGAGACAGGTGCTCAGCCTACAGACACCGTACGTAACATCTTAAGCAAGGAAGGTGTTTACATGATGAAGCATCTCCGTGGAGGTATCAAGAAAGGTGCATTCGACGAGGAAACAGCTCAGAAGAAGTTTGATGCTTGGAAAGAGGCTAAGGTTAAGGGCTTTGACGCTATTCGTGAGAAAGAGGCTAAAGCAAAGAAGGATCTTGCCGCTAAGAAGCTTGAGGCTGAGAAGCAGGTAAATGCAGCTATTGCTCAGAAAGTAGCAGAGAAGAAAGCTGCCGCAGCTGCTGCAGAGGCTGAGACAGAAGCAGAGGCTCCTGCAGAGGAAGCTCCAGCAGAAGCATAATCATTTGCACTTAGAAACGGAGACTGGATGACCTGAAAAGTTCATCCAGTTTGTTTTTTATAGAAATCAAGGTACTGCTGTGCAACTTTTAAATAGTCATGATGACGCTTGACGTATTCAATACTTTGTCGTTTTAGTTCTTGAATACGTTCAGGATGTAACACGAGTTGCTCTAATTCTTGGTAAACGCTTTCATAAGAAGGTTCTACATTGATGATTGGGCGAAGCGTTTTTTCTCCTAATATATCATAGGATTCTTCCTCGCCACCACCAATACAGATAATACCCTTGCTCATGGCCAGTAACGCATTCATGGCAGGAGTATAAGAATACAGCTGGTCAAGAATGACATCACAATGATCCATCAAAAACTGGTACTCCTTAAAAGGAACACTCTCGGCTTTTATAATTTCAATTTTATCAGGATAATCCCTTTGAACATCTTCTGCCGCAGCCAACATGATATCTGTTCCTTTATAACTATTCCGTTCTCTATTGATACCAATAAATAGTCTCAGTTTATCATTGTTGGGAAACTTATGAATATCAGGTAATACAATAGGAAATGGTATATAGGTAGTCTTCTCTTTATAGAAAGGATGATAACATACCCAATATTCATATAATCCGGCAACTATTCCATCACAATCCTTGGCTATAGACTTATTCAGCCGTTCCTTGTCCGTTCCTATCCAATCCTGTTTTTCCCTCAATGCTTCTTCATCCGTACGTAAGTGATCTCCGATGTTGAAATCACTATATCGTAGTGGTTTGTATTCACAACAGGTGTTAACCCAATAGTAATCCATTCCATAGGCACCAAGAAAAACTTTTCCGTTATGTCTGCGAAGATATTTATATACAGGGAGTATCCTCTTTGCCTTTAACTCAAGGAACATAGGATTGATCAGTTGTACCACATCGTAATGACGCAGTTTGGGTAAGATCGTTAACAAACGGAATAGATACTTGATACCACCCCATTTTGTTGGAATTCTGTCTAATGCTATATCACGAGGATAATCTTTCCAGAAATCGCCATTGCTGAGTACGGTAACCTGATGGCCAAGTTCTTTTAGTCCTTTAGCCAATGTAGCATGCACATTACTATATTCTCCGATTAACAGGATTCTCATTTCTCTTTCTTCATTAGGGGTAGGGTACGAAGAAGGATTTTCTTACCAAGTTTTGTATTAATCATCTTTCGGAAATAACTATATTTCAACGTATATTCCCTATCCGGCAAGGGGAATAATCCTCTCTTGCGTAATCGATCCAGGTATTCATCGAGTATCTTCTCAGAATGGGTGCTCATGATAACATTATATATATGATCCATTGACAGTTGGGCCACCCGACGTTGCAAAGCGATTCTTTCGGCAGATGGTAATGTGGCTGCCAGATGATCCAATTCAAAGATTACGTATTCTGCATCATCAAGTTTCTTCTTCTGGTTATCTGGATCATTACTATTTAGTCTTGACCCCATGCGTTCACGATAATAGTATGCACAATTATCTGTACTAAATACAATATCTGCACGCAAAATCAATTGTGGTGAAAATTCCTCATCCTCATGTAAGATACCTGAAGTGAAGCGTAAACCTACTAATAACTTTTTTCGAAAGATATAACTGCATGCTGAAGCACACAGATTATTATGACGCATATAGTCAGTTCCGGTAACTGGTCCGTAAAAGTATTCAGGAGAATCAACCTCTACACTATCTCTTGATAGACGAAAAAGAACCATGTCTGGATCATTATTCTTTACCTTTTCAAGACATTGCTCATAATTTGATTTTATTAAACAGTCATCTGCATCCACAAACTGAATATATTTGCCCTTACAGATGTCAATACCTTTGTTTCTTGCATCACTTACCCCCATATTTTTATGACGCAGATATATAATTTGGTCACGGTAATCGATTAGTTCGTCAAGGGGCACCACATCAGAACCGTCATCGATAAGTATGATCTCTCTTTCTTCTTCTTTCAATGACAGGTTAACAATACTTTCGATACACTCACGCAGCATATCAATCGGTATGTTATAATAGGTTACAATGAAACTTACTAAAGGTGTTTTAGGTGTTTGTATATTCTGCATAATGATTTAATTCCTAAAATTTTAAGTAAAAACAATTTAATAAGATATTTATTATTCTTAAAATCTATATTTTTGAGTCGATAAGGGTAGGGCGGCAAGAGTATTTCTCCTCCCAACTGTGCAACTGTTAATTGGATATTTAGCACATCCATATAGTAGGCTATACTTTCATTGGAAGTATCCCAAACCTGAGGTAACACTTTAACATGTGCCTGTAACAATGATTGCATATCATGTAAGGTAGCACGTGCAGTAATACCTGAGGCATTCTCACAGTAGTGATAGCATCCTTTGGGTGAAATGGCAATATGATTAGATCGTGCAAGCAACAGGGGTAATGTCCATACATCCTCAAAAGCATGACGTTCTATGAAAAGAGTGTTATTAAAGAGACATCTCCGGTAAATCTTATTGCATGCATAAGAATGAGAATATCCTTTGGCTTTTAACCAGTATTCATGGAAAGAATGGTAACAACGATCTAAAAAGGTTAAGAGGTTTTCTTCTCGTCCGCCATCTTTTACAATGACCGGATATTCTATAATATCATACTCAGGATGGTTGATGAGTTCTTCCATTAAAAGCGGAATAGTGTCTGGTTCCAGAAAATCATCTGAATCAACAAAAGTGATATAGTCTCCGCTGGCATGTCGTATACCAGAATTCCTCGCAGCACCTAATCCTTTATTTACCTGGTGAATAACAGTAATACGTGAATCGCGTATGGCTAGTTCGTCGCATAGTTCAGGGCACTTGTCATCAGATCCGTCATTCACAAGGATAATCTGCATATTGTCATAATTCTGTTGAAGAACACTCTGAACACATCGCTCTAAAGTATTCTCTACATGGTATACAGGTATGACAACACTCAGTTTCATGCTACAAAGATAATGAAAAAATCGATTAAGCGAATAGAATGAAAAGTTTTTTAATTCTTGAGCGTGAGATTTTTATACAAAACCGAAAGGAGAACAAATAAATCCTTTATTTTCATGTCATGGTGAATCTTATCTTATTCAAAGATACATATTTTATAATAAAACCTATCTTTCTTCGTTTTTATTTTGATGGAAAAGAACAGACAGATAGCAAACGACCACACCATCCTGAAATATACGGGAGTATTTGGTGGCTTACAGGGACTGACTGTTCTTATTGGCATCATACGAAATAAGCTGGTGGCTATATTGTTAGGACCACAAGGTGTAGGACTTATTTCCTTGTTCAACTCCACTATCAACTTTGTCTTTACATGTACAAACTTAGGACTACCGACAAGTAGTGTGAGACCTCTGTCTGAATCATATGAGACCAAAAATACTGAATCATTAGGACATCAGGTAAATATCATCCGTCAATGGTCGTTATTGGCAGCTATAGGTGGATCATTGCTTTTTTTGGTACTTAGTCCTGTTCTTGATAAGATAACGTTCTCTTGGGGTGACCATTCGCGGCACTTTATGTTTTTGTCACCGATTATCTTTATTATGACAATAACAGCCGGAGAGACGGTCATCATAAAGAGTATCAGAAAACTGAAGGATTTAGCCATCATCACTATTATTAATGTTGCCTTTGCCTTATTGACATCAATACCCATTTATTATTTCTTTGGTGAATCAGGTATTGTACCTTCTCTTTTAATTATTGCTTTCATCCAACTGTTATTAACGATACGCATAACATTTCGGCTTTTCCCGCCTATTTATCGGATAGACACGCACTTGCTTAGAGAGGGTAAGGATATGATTCGATTGGGAATAGCCTTTGTCATTGCCAGTTTTTTTACGAATGGAGCTGATTTTGTTATCCGTTCATTTCTCAACAAAACAGCTTCCCTTTGGGAATTAGGACTTTACAATGCTGGTTTTATGTTGACGACCATCTATGTGGGTATGCTTTTCTCCGTATTGGAAACCGATTACTATCCACGTTTGTCAGCTATAAATAAAGATGTAGAGAAATGTAATATAATGGTCAACAGACAGGTAGAGATGATCTTTCTGATGGCTGCACCTATGCTGATCATTTTGATGACTGCTCTTCCTATCCTAATACCACTATTGTATAGTGTAGACTTCTTACCTGTGGTAGGAATGGCACAGACAATTATTCTGGCCCTTTATATCCGAGCGGCAAAACTCCCTGTTGCCTATCTAACCTTGGCAAAAGGTGATTCCATGAGTTTTCTTATTCTGGAAGCCTACAGTGCTCTTCTACAAATTCTTATGGTTGTTTGCGGTTATAATCTATATGGACTGATAGGAATCGGGTATGGGCTGTTAGCTACAGGTATAGTTGATTTCATCGTGATATATATCTTCGCACATAAGAAATACAAATATAATCCGTCCAACAGGATCTTCAGATATATGGGCATACATTTACCGTTAGCTATCAGTGCATATATCATTGCACAGAATTGCCACGGTCTGCAGTATTGGGGACCATGCATCCTTCTTTGTCTGATTAGCATCGTTGTTTCTGTGTACATATATCGTAGACGACAAGTTCAATCAGATTTGTTATCTACACCATAATACCTTTATTCGTCAACAAGTATACCTTTTTCTGTCAAATAGTTAATGGTCAATTCGAAATTATTGCAATAAAGGAAAAAATGTTTATATTTGCAATAAGTTGACATTGAATGGGTAATATAT
>OCTW011513099.1_pt1 | contig 18873 bp, 18 predicted proteins | sample 1539671 | NCBI WGS metagenome assembly OCTW01 (sample SAMN02144230, study PRJEB22623) | gut metagenome | biome: sheep rumen | host: Ovis aries | place: New Zealand
TGCTCAACTCAGAGGAGTATCAGATATAAACTACTTCCTCTTCAGGCTACAAAACATATATGCCTAAACACATACTTTTGGACGTGATCCCATGTACCTCTATCAGCATGGCGGAACTTGGTTCAATATTACCGTAGGCCACAAAGCCTACTTCCGCAAGTTCAAGAAAGACTACGGCGAGAAATACATCGGCGTCGGCGTGAACGTCAAAGAGATGCTTGGAGAGGTGAATTAACTGAATTTACGTACAACTTTTACGCACAGGATTCGTAAGGTTGTGCGTAATTTCTTTCTATGAACTCCCCTATACTATGAAAGGATTATACCCATTACCTCGTTACCTTATTACCATAAAAAAAAGAGTGTCGGCCTGTCTCAGGCGGACGCTCTTACTAACCACATAATTAATAACACTAAAACTAATAACCAATAGAATGATTCCGCGAAGAGAACCTTGCTTTCTCATTCCGGATACAAAGGTACGACAATATTTTTGATTTGCAAATTTTTTCAAAAGATTTTTTATATATTTTTTTATTATATCGCACAACTTATTGATTATCAGATGTTAATTTTTACACACTAACCCTTTGATAAACTTTATAAAGTATTTAAATAAGTATTCCACGTGCTTATAGCACCGATTTCACTGTTCGCAATCTTCTACCAACAGAATGATTCCTTCCAAAATGAAAGAAAAAAAGAAATAGCGCTTACGAAATGCAAGCACTATTCCCAAATTTGTATCAAAAAATTCCGTTACCGGACACGGAACTTAAAAACCGAGCTTTATCTTCAGATTCTTAATCATATCCACCGTCATGCTGTCCATATTGTAGCTGGGCTTCCAGTCCCATTCTTCACGGGCGCAGGAATCATCCATGCTGTCCGGCCAGGACGTCGCGATGGCCTGACGGACCGGATCTACTTCGTAACGGACGCGAAGCGTGGGGATATACTCCCGAATCTTGGCGAAAAGCTGCTCCGGTTCAAAACTCATGGAGGCGATATTGAAGGAATTGCGGTGCTTGAGGCGTGAAGGATTGGCCTGCATGAGATTGACGGCAGCCTGGAGGGCATCCGGCATATACATCATATCCATAAAAGTACCGGGAGCGATAGGACAAGTGAACTCCTCCCCTTTCACCGCCGAATAATAAACCTCTACAGCATAGTCCGTAGTACCGCCGCCGGGAAGGGTGGTGTAGGAAATCAAACCCGGGAAGCGGACCGAGCGCGTGTCCACACCATATTTATGGAAATAATAGTCGCTCAGAAGTTCCGTGGCCACCTTGGTGACACCGTACATGGAACGGGGGCGCTGGATGGTATCCTGCGGGGTGCCCACGTGCGGGGTTTCCGGGCCGAAGGACCCGATGGATGAAGGGGTGAACACCGCCACACCCTTTTCACGGGCAATCTCCAGAATATTGAGAAGCCCGTTCATTTGGATATCCCAGGCCAGCAGGGGCTTTCTCTCCGCCACGGCCGACAGGAGAGCGGCCAGATTATAAATCGTATCGATCTGATATTGGTCCACAAGGGCAGCCAGTCCTGCGGCGTCCCGGACATCGGCAATGGCCGAAGGGCCGCTTTCCAGCAAATCGCCTTTGGGCTCTGCGCCGGGAATGTATCCGGCAACAACCGTACTGCCGTGGATTTCCCGGCGCAATTTCATAGTGAGTTCGGAGCCGATTTGTCCGGTGGAGCCGATTACGAGTATGTTTTTCATCTGTTTAAAATATCAGTTATCCGTTTCGAACGCAAATTTATGATATTTTATGAACATTTTCAAGATAAAAAGACTAAATTTGAAAGCACGAAACCATTAAACTTACAATAACCATGTACGGAAAATTTCAGAAGTATCTTCAGGACGAACTGAAAGCCATTGAAGAAGCGGGACTTTACAAGAAAGAACGCAACATCGCCAGTCCCCAAAGTGCCGAAATTACGCTTGAGGACGGCAGCAAAGCACTCAACTTTTGCGCAAACAACTACTTGGGCCTGGCCGACAGCCCCCGTCTTGCTGAAGCCGCCAAAAAGGCCATGGACCGGCGCGGATATGGCATGTCATCCGTCCGCTTCATCTGTGGCACCCAAGACATCCACAAAGAGCTCGAGAAAGCCATCGCCGACTATTTCCACACCGAGGACGCCATTCTCTACGCCGCATGCTTCGATGCCAACGGCGGCGTGTTTGAACCGCTCCTTACCGCGGAAGACGCCATCATTTCGGATTCCCTCAACCACGCGTCCATTATTGACGGCGTGCGCCTGTGCAAGGCCCAGCGTTTCCGCTACGCCAACGCCGACATGGCGGACCTCGAAGAAAAGCTCAAGGAAGCCCAGGCCTGCCGCTTCCGCATCATCGTCACTGACGGTGTGTTTTCCATGGACGGAAATGTCGCTCCGATGGACAAGATCTGTGAGCTTGCAGAGAAATATGACGCCATGGTGATGGTGGACGAAAGCCACAGTGCCGGCGTTGTCGGCCCTACCGGGCACGGTGTTGCGGAACAGTTCAACTGCTATGGCCGCATTGACATCTTCACCGGCACCCTGGGGAAAGCCTTCGGCGGCGCCGTGGGCGGATTCACCACCGGCCGCAAGGAGATTATCGACATGCTCCGTCAGCGCAGCCGCCCGTACCTGTTCTCCAATTCCATTCCGCCGATGATTGCCGGCGCAGCTCTGGAAACCTTCAAGATCCTGAAGGAGAGCAACGCCCTGCACGACAAGCTGCAGGCCAACGTGGATTATTTCCGCGAGCGGATGATGGCCGCCGGCTTTGACATCAAGCCCACCCAGAGCGCCATTTGCGCCGTCATGCTTTACGACGCGCCCCTCTCCCAGAAATTTGCCGCCAAGATGGCCGAAGAAGGAATCTTTGTGACCGGCTTTTATTATCCGGTGGTTCCCAAGGGACAGGCCCGCATACGCGTACAACTGAGCGCCGCCCACGAAAAAGAACATCTTGACAAGGCCATTGCCGCCTTCGTGAAGGTGGGAAAGGAACTCGGCGTAATAAAATAATAATGGAAAAAGCTTAATCCTGGCTCCCGGGGTCATCCTCGGGAGTCTTTTCTTTTCCCTTTTTCCCAAAAACGACAAACTCGCTCATGAAGAAATTGAACGCCCCGCTGAAACACAGGCCCAGCAAGTTGCACAAGGCAGGTTCAATCGTCCATTCCTGGAACCAGTTCTGGGCGACAAATAGGAAATGGACGCCCTGCATGGCGACGAATTTGATAAGATATGCGCCGACACACGCCGCATTATAACCGGCGAAGTGCCGGAAGAAAGAACGGGCGGAATAATGGCTGATGCGCTCCTTCCACACAAAAAAATACGCGATGACAAAATTCACCAGCGAGGCGACTTCAAAGGAGACGGTAGGAGCAATCCAGAAACTTCCCCAGTAATTGCCCCTGAAAGCAAACGTACTCAGCACCCAGTGCAATCCCAGATCCACGAGGGTTCCGGCACTGCTGGTGAGCGAAAAGAAGATGAATTTCCTCAATATTTCCTTCCAAGTTCTGGGTTGCATAGCTTTTGGCGCGTTCTGCAAAGATATACAATTTTTTGTATATCTCGCAAAATTGCCCTATCTTCGCATAGTGTCATCATGAACATGAAACCCATCATCGAACCGGTAGAACGGACTCTTTTGGAGGCTGAACTCAATCAGGACCGTTTCCTTCGCACGACCAACCGCGCCGGGAATCAGTTGTTTGTGGTCGGACCGGAAGCGGTCCATGTGATCCGCGAAATCGGCCGTCTCCGGGAAATCGCTTTCCGCAACGACGGTGGTGGCACCGGAGAGCCGCTGGATCTGGACAAGTTCGACACGGACCCCGCCTACGGCTACCGCCAACTGGTTCTTTGGGATCCGGAGGCCCGGGAAATTATCGGCGGGTATCGTTTTTGCCTTTGCGACGAAGCGGTCTTTGACAAGAACGGCCAGCCCATCCTCACGTCCTCCCACATGTTCGAGTTTTCCAAGAAGTTCATCAAGGACTATCTCCCCTACACCATGGAACTGGGAAGGAGCTTCGTCTCCGTGGAATACCAGAGCTCCAAGGCCGGAGCCAAGAGCCTGTATGCCCTGGACAACCTTTTTGACGGGATTGCCGCCATAGGCATCCTGTATAAAAAGAAGATCAAGTATTTCTTCGGGAAGGCCACCATCTATCGCGAATATCCTGCCGAAGCCCGCGAAATCATCATGTGCTTCATGAAGAAGTATTTCGGAAAAGGCCGGCGGCTCATCCATATCCGGAAGGAAGTGACCGTGGATAAAGCCCAGCGCTACATGCGTCTGTTCAGGGGCTTGGAATACAAGGAGGCCTTCAGGGTCCTGAAAACGGAAGTGATGAAATACGGGGTGTCCATTCCCCCGCTTGTAAACACCTACATGAACCTGTCCCCCACCATGATTTTCTTCGGCACCGGCATCAACGACGAATTCGGGGACATCTACGACTCCGGCATCCTGGTCACGTTCGAAGACATGTATCCGGAAAAGCGCAAGCGCCATGCCGATTCTTTCATGCAGCTGGGCTGGCAGAACCTTCGCAAACTCGTCAAACGGCTTCAGCGCAGGGAAGTTATTTCCTCACGGTAATATGGAAGCAACTCTGCTTCCGCTCATACTTTATATAGCAAACCCCCGGCATGTCGTGAATGTCCTTGAGCACCTGGCTCAAGGTGGCCCGCAGGTATTCCGGCGGCACATCTTCGTAGGGGCGGCCGCGAAGTTCCGGCACCTTCACATAATTCCAGTAGGACAAGTCGAAAGTGGTGCCGTAGCGGTGCGTGGAATTTTCCGAGGCATTCAGGTTGCGGCGGCGGAGACGGGATACGTCGGCCTCCGTGCGAAGAACGGATGTTACCACCAGTTTGTTGGGATTGAGCCCTTTGGAGGCAAGGGAATCCTGAAAATTCCGGCCGATCATATCCAGAAGTTCCTTGGCCGACGGAATCAAATACGGAATGGAGTGCGTGAGGGAATCTACCACATAGGTGTCCGTATCCTCCAGTTTTACCAGACGGGTCTTCAGTTGTTCTGCAGCCTCCCGGTCCGCCACCGGAGGAACGCCGATGTCCTGTGCCACCTGAAGCTGGACGTCATTCATATCGTTGAATTCGCGGGAGAACTTGACGTCATAAATTCTCACGGGGGCGTTCTTGATGGGGCCCAGAGCCAGCCAGGCCTGCTCCTCCTTACGGAGCCTGCGCTGTTTCACGCAGCTCCTCACAGAGAAGAAAAGGAGAAAAAAAAGTCCTGACAGGACAACGAAAACAGCAATCTGAAGATTCTTTTTGTTCATAAGACAAATATAGTAAAAAATAATTCGTAAATTTGCAAGTATATAAATACTGATTGAGAAAATGAGTGAAGCGAACAAACAGGCTGCAAGAATTCAGACTTCTATCCTGAACAAATACGAAAAAAAAGCACTGGTCTGGATGGCCGAAAGGATGCCGTCATGGGTTAATTCCGACATGCTCACTTTTGTCGGATTTCTGGGCGCCTGCGTCATGGCCACCGGTTATGCCTTGTCCAATGTGAACCTTATGTGGCTGTGGCTGTCCAATCTGGGCCTTTTCATCAACTGGTTCGGTGATTCAATGGACGGAAGCCTGGCCCGCGTCCGCGGGACCCAGCGAAAAACCTACGGTTTCTTCATCGATCACAATGTCGATGTCATCAATGAAACCATCATGTTTATCGGCGTCGGAGCCAGTCCGCTCGTCAACATGAGTTTTGCCATGCTGGCGCTGGTGGCTTATTTCATGCTCAGCGTTTATGTCTATATCGACTGTCACCTCAAAGGGGAGATGCGGCTTACCTACGGAGGTCTGGGACCTACCGAATTCCGGCTTCTTCTGGTTATCGTGAACACGCTGTTCATGTATATTCCGTGGTTCAGTGAATGGAAACGCCCCGTCACCCTCTTCCACAACGATTTCATGGTAGGCATTTTTGACTACATCACCGTAGCCGCCGCCCTTCTGCTGATTTTCTTCTATCTGATCAGTTTTTTCAGGGACATCAAGTATTTCGCAAAGATAGACCCGGTCAAGAAAAAAGAGGAATAGAAGAATGGTTTTCAGCGCTGAACAAGCCGCAGAATTATCCCCCATTTTCAAAGGAAGACTGGGGAAGGTGTTGTATAAAGCCGCCATGCGGGCTACCGGCATCTACCATATCAACGAGATTCATGACTACGTAGAGAAACAGGGAATCGCTCCCGGACCGGATTTCGCAAAGGGAATCCTGGACCGGATCGGGACGGATTTCCTGATCGGGAATCCCGAGCGCCTCCAATTCCCCGAAGGGCCCTTCATCACCATTTCCAACCATGTGTACGGCCATCTGGACGGCATCTGCCTGGTGGATATCATCGGCCATGTACGCCCGAAGATAAAAGTGATGGTGAATGAACTGCTCATGTACATCTACGGCCTCTCCCCCAATTTCATTTCGGTGAATCCGACGGTCTCCAAGAGGGAGACTACCGGAACCAGCATTAACGGGGTGAAAGCGGCTTTGCAGCAGATACGCGACGGAGAGCCCCTGGCCCTGTTCCCCTCCGGCGCCGTGGCCGATCTCAAGCCCCGGAAAGGATGGACCCTGAACGAGCGGGAATGGCAGGATGCCGCCATCAAGCTCATCCGGAAGGCGCATGTTCCCGTTGTACCCATCCGTTTTTTTGACCACAACTCCTGGTTCTACTATGCCTTGGGGCTTATCGATTACCGCGTGCGCTTTGTCCGCCTTTTTCATGAAGTCGGCAACAAGAAAGGAACACATCCCCGCCTGGGGATCGGTGAAACCATTTCCGTAGAGCAGCAGGATGCCCTTTCCGAGGAAGACTTCAAGACCTTCCTCCGGAGCAGTGTCTATGATATGCCCCTCCCGGACCATTTTGTAAAAAGATCCGAATTATGGAAAAAGTAAAAGTTGTCCTGATAACCGGAGGCAGCAGCGGTATCGGTGCCGCCACCGCCCATCTGCTGGCCGATGCCGGAATGAAAGTATATGCCGGAAGCCGCCGGGGTACCATCGAGCACCCCCGCGAAGGCATCATCCCAGTTGTGCTGGATGTCAATGACAGCGCGGGTACCGAAGCCGTCGTCGCCCGGATCGTCGAGAGCGAGGGGCGCCTGGATGCGGTGGTCTGTAATGCCGGCAACGGGATCTACGGTCCGGTGGAAGGCACGTTGGAGGAGGAGGCGCGTGCGCAGTTTGAAACCACTTACTTCGGCTCCTTCAAAACCATCCGGGCCTGTCTGCCGGTATTCCGGAAACAACATTTCGGCCGCATCATCACCGTTACGTCCGTCATGGCGGTCCTGCAACTCCCCTATCAGGGATTCTACGCATCGGCCAAGGCGGCCCTGATGTCCCTGTCCCAGTCTCTCTCCATGGAACTGAAGGGAACGGGAATCGAGTGCTGCAGCATCCTTCCCGGAGATGTGGCCACCGGTTTTACGGCAGCGAGGAAGGTCACCAAAGCCGGAACGGATCCCGCCTCTCCCTACAAGGAGGGCATGGAAAGAAACTTGAAGAAAATCGAACACGATGAACTTGGCGGAATGGCTCCGGAAGTAATCGGGCGTGCCATCCTGAAGCAATTGCAGCGCAGGCATATGGCTGTCCGCGTCATTCCCAGGATAGATTACAAACTTGTCGGAATGCTGGTGCGCCTTCTACCGGCCAAAACCGTCCTTTCCGTCGTTTCACGCATGTACAATTGATAACTACTGTATTGATGTTCCGAAAAGTCTGGCTCTCCCTGATGCTGCTGGGAGTGGTGGTCTGCGCCGCTGCTCAGAGTACGCGTATCCGGGGCATCGTCCGTGATGCGGAAACGGGAGAAGTTCTCCCGTTCGTGAGCGTATATTTTGACGGAACCACCATCGGCATTTCTTCCGATTTGGACGGCCGGTACAGTCTGGAAACCCGATCCAAAGAAATCAGGACCCTCACGGCTTCCCTCATCGGCTATGAGAGCAAGACCGTGGATATTACGCCCGGCGTGTTTTCCGAGGTGAATTTCAGCCTCAAGCCGGATCCCAGACAATTGCAGGCCTCCCTTGTCAAGCCGGACAACCGCTACATCAAATCCATTCTCCGAAAACTGGACCAGAGCCGGGAAATCAACGACCCGGACAATGCGCCGGACTGGAATTCACGCCTATACACGAAAATCGAATTCGATGTCCAGAACATGGAAGATCTGCTGCGGCTGAAGGCGCTGAATCGAAACCTCGGTTTCATCCGGGAGTATTCGGATACATCGGCCATCACCGGAAAGGCCTATATTCCGGCCCTTATTTCCGAAAATGTGTCGGATGTCTATCACTCGCAGAAACCGTATTTCCTCCGGGAAGTGATGAGGGCCAGCCGCATTTCCGGCCTGGAAGAAGACAATTTCCTCCGACAGTTTACCGGATCATACCTCCTCAAGACCAATTTCTACAAATCCACCATCGGCGTTTTCAACCTGGTCATCCCCAATCCTGCAGCCGCGTCTTCACAGATGTTCTACAACTATTTCCTGGTGGACAGCCTGCAGGTGGAAGGCCGCAAGACATACGTCCTGCGCTTCCATCCCAAGAAACTGGTTACCTCTCCTACCCTGGACGGGGAAATGCAGATAGATGCACAGGATTTCGGCATCCGGTCGGTCCACGCGTCCCTCTCAGGAGAGTCAAACGTGAACTGGATCCGCAACATCCATGTGGAAATCCTGAACCGGAGGCTGCCCAATGGACGCTGGTTTTATGGTGAAGAGCATCTTTTCATCGATTTCTCCCTCACCCTGAACAACGAATCGCGCCTTTTGTCCCTGATGGGAAACCGGCACATGGTGTACGAACTTCCCAAGTTTGAACCCGTCACGGACCACGACGCACTTACGTCCAAGGAGACGGTGGTCATGCGCGACGTAGAGACGGGAGACCAGGCATATTGGGAAAATGCCCGCCCCTATCCCCTCACCCGCCGGGAGCAGGGAATCTACGATATGGTGGACCATATCCAGCAGCAGCGCTTCTACAAGTGGACGTACGGCATTGTCCGTACCATCGTCGGCAATTACTTTGAGGTGAAGCCCTGGAAAGTGGAATTCGGCCGATATGCACAGACTTTCGCCTACAACGACATGGAAGGCTTCCGGATGCAGGTGGGGGCCCGGACACTCAAGGAATTCTCCAAGAAAGTTCGGCTCGGCGGGCGTTTTGCCTTCGGCTTCAAGGACTTGAAGCCCAAAGGAGAGGTCATGGCGGAAATCATGTTCAAACGGGAGCAGACCCGGAAACTCACCCTGGATTTCAAGCATGACTATGTCCAGTTCGGCGGCGGAAGCGTCTTCACCGTTCAGAACATGTTCTCTTCTTTCCTGGCGCGCAGGCAGAGTGAAAAGCTGAGCATGGTACGCTCCTTCCAGGCCCTGTACGAACATGAGTTTGCCAACTGGTTCAATACAAGCGTAGAATGGAACACCCAGCGTATCTGGAGCAACCGACACGTGCCCTTCATCCGCAATTCCGACGGCCTTCTGCAGGACAGTTTCTCTATGAACCAACTGCATGTGGGACTCCGCTTCTCGGCCCCCGACGAACGGGTGAACCGAAATTTCTTTGTCAAGACCTACCTTTTCTCCAAATATCCGTCATTGGAGCTCCACTTCACCAAGGGCTTCAAAGGCATCACTTCCGACGATTTCGACTTCACCAAAGCGACGGCCACCCTGCGCTGGAAAGTACCCTCCTCCGCCATCGGCTTCGGACATCTTTTTCTGGAGGGCGGTGCCATCTGGGGCAGCGTACCCTATCCCATGCTGAAGCTTTACGACGCCAACCAGACCTTCTTCCTTGATCGCAGCACCTACACTTGCATGGATTACTATGAGTTCGTATCGGACCGCTGGCTCACAGGTTTTTACGAGCACAACTTCAACGGTTTCTTCCTGGGAAAGATACCTCTGATCAAGAGACTGGACCTGAGAGAGGTGGCAACCGTTCGCTTTGCCTGGGGCAGCCTTTCACCCGCCAATCACGAACAGGCTCCTTACAAGCTGATGAACATAACCAATGTGGAAACGATTGACAAAATACCCTACGTAGAAGCCGGCGTTGGCATTTCCAACATTTTCCGGATTCTCCGGGTCGATGCTTTCTGGCGCCTGACGCACCGCAGACCCGACAGCAGGAATTTTGCCGTAACCGTAGGACTGGACGTGGAATTTTAAGCAGAATTATGAAACAATCACCGAATCATAGCCCGTTTTTCAGAATTGAGCCCATCGAGGAAGCGAACCAGACGGAGAGCTGTTATATGCGGCTCACCAACCACGCGATTTCTACATTTTTCTTTGCCTATTTCATGGAGGGAGAGGCACTGATTGAAATTGACAGCAAAAAATTTCTGCTGGGCGCCGGACAACTGATCCTGGTTCCGGAAAACCAAAGAATCTACATTCACCATTTAAAGAACTGTGTGGGGTTTAACGGGAGCTTTACCATCGATTTTCTCAAGGACGCTTCCTATCCTGTCCTTCGCGCCCCGAACCCCGTTGTACAGAGTTTCTGGTTTGACGATGGCGTTTTTATCGGTTCACTCATGAAGCGGATGCTGGTGGCTTATGACGACAAGGACAAGGATTTTCTCAAAAGTGGGATCGACATGATTCTCGGGCAGCTTCGCCCCAACAGCAAAATTGCCGTGGTCCCGGAGAAGTTCCTGCAACTGGTCTTCGACCGCAATCAGACGCCTCTGACCGTATCGGAATATGCAAGCATCCTGAATGTTACGGCCAATTACTTGAACAAGACCGTCAAGAACCATACGCACCGTACAGCCATCGACTGGATTGAAATCGCCCGCCTGAATCTTGCCAAACAACTGCTGAAAGATTCCAGTATTCCCATCGTGGATGTCGCGGCAAGGGCAGGTTTGGCCGACCAGTCCTATTTCTCACGTTTTTTCAAGAAAAAAACAGGGATGAGCCCGTCTCAGTTCCGGAACGAGCAGCAATAATCCGTAACCGTCAATACACCGTTTTCTACCCGGAAGCGGACATCTGCCCCGTCGAAAGACATGGCGTATTCCCTGTCGGGACTGTCTTGATAGGCTGGCCTGGGGTCCAATGAAAGGACCTCCAGCAGTTGTCGGCGCTGCTGGTCGGTAAAAGGAAGATTTTCGGGAATAACCACTTTCAGGCGCAATTCCGGGGCCGACTGTGCAAAACCGGATCGGGCCTGGGGGTGGCTGTCGGCGTAAACGACATAAGGCTTGATATCGTAAATCGGGGTTCCGTCCATGAGGTCTGCCCCGCGAACGATGATTTCCATTCCCTCGATGGCTTCCACTTCCACGCAGGAGAGTCCCAGCGGATTGGGACGGAAAGGAGAACGCGTGGCCCAAACCCCCACGGCCGTATTGCCGCCAAGACGGGGTGGACGTACGGTAGGCTGCCACTCCCCTTTGCTTGCTTTGTTGGCCGAAAAGCCCCACACAAGCCAGATATGGTCGAAGCCTTCGAGGCCCCGCAGGGCTTCAGGAACCCGGTAAGGCTTGGTAAAAACAATCCGGCCCCGGATATCGCGGGCCAGAGAACTTTGGCGGGGAATGCCGAACTTGGAACCGAATGGCCCCCTGTAATAAGCCACCGGCCTGATCTGCAATTCGTCGGAAGACATATCAGGAAAGGAATTTTCCATGACAACGACAGTAGCGAAGCCCGCTTCCACAGGGACAGGGATCATTCGGAGCCACATGCGGAATGGCAAATCCGATCGGGTATTCCTTCGAAGCCATTTCTGCGGCAAATCCATCGGAAATCGTAGGCTCGGGCATCGTCCATCTGGGGTAATCCCCTTCCCCTGCCTTTGACTCCGATTGTGGAAGTTGAGACCAGGCCTCCCAGTCTGCCTTGCACAGATTCGTCTCATCGGCACTGAACCCCTTCAGGAACCACTTGGGAACGCTATCGGCATACTCGCGAACCATCCGGCAACATTCAAGCCAGCTTTCGTCGTCGAGTTCGGGATAGAGAGGACTGTCAGCAAGAGGCTGGAAAAGAGCGTCGTTCTGCGCCGCCGTGTACTGGGCCTCCATCCAGGTATCGTGCTCGGCCTTTACAAGGTCGAAACCTTCGTAGCCCAAGCGACGGTACAATTGCTCCAGACGCATCCCCTCCGGCGTTTTCATGCCCACCGTGAAATAGGGGGCGCCGGCACCGGCTTCACGGGCCTCGGCCAGCGTGAAAGCCTTGAATTCCCGTCGGTGCAACTGTTCCCGAAGTGAAAAGACTTCGTCCACATTGTCCACACAGGGAGAGCACAGATAGTCGCCCCAGCCGTCCTGGTAGCGGTACATCTTTACCAGCGGACTCATGTGCAGCATATGCGTCAGCTGCCCATAATCCGGACCATATACTTCCTTGTACCAGTCTATCAGCAAATCCACGAACTTGTCCGTCGGCAGGATGCCGTACAGATTGAGATAGCCCAGCCCGATGCGTTCCAGCTCGTACTGGCCGCTTTTCTCACCGGAGCGGATGACTTTTTCCACTTCGGGAGCGACAATCTCGTACAATTCCCGGCCGATCCATACTTTGTGGAAATTCTCATCGGAGTCGTCATACTCCACGAGACCGGTTACCTCCAACAAAGATGGGTAATCCGCAAAATCCTGATACTGAATTTTTCCGGGACCGGCGTGGACCAGGTCGCGAAGAAGACGGACATCCCTCTCCATCAGATGCGACATCCACCTGCGCGGTTCTCCGCGCAGGTAGGTGTGCAACTGTTCCACCAGCTGGGACTTCCGCATCTTGGGGCTCAAGTCGTTCCCCAGGATGTTCCCGAGGTCTTGAAGCTCCATCTTCTGGAAGCCGTCCAGAATGGTATGAAGGGTCCGTTCTTTCATGAGAGGGCGCAAAGATACCTAATTTTCCTGATATTTCAGAATCGGGTTTCTGGCAGCCGCAGTCTCATCGGGACGGGTGATGGGGGCGTTGTGCGGAGCAGCGTGGAGGATTTCGGGATCCTGAGCCGCTTCCCCGGCAATCTTGCGCATCGCATCGATAAAAGCATCGATGGTTTCCTTGGACTCGGTTTCAGTAGGTTCTATCATCAGCGCCTGATGGAACAGGAGCGGGAAATAGATGGTAGGCGCATGGAAACCATAGTCCAGCAGCCGCTTGGCGACATCCAGGGTGGTGGCACCGGGCACGTCGTCATGGGCACCGTCGTTGATGAGCCCGTCAAAGACGAATTCATGCTTGCAGACACCCTCGATGGGAAGTTTGTACAGGTCCTTGAGGCATTCCTTGATATAGTTGGCGCTGAGAACCGAATACTGTCCCACCTTGCACAGGTGCTGCTTGCCCAACGAGAGAATATAAGCATAGGCCCGGAGGATGACGCCGAAATTGCCGTGGAAACCGGATACCCTCAGGTCCGGGATGCAGTCTTCCAGGCGCTGGCAAACCCCCACGGGGCCCGAGCCGGGACCGCCGCCGCCGTGCGGCGTGGAGAAAGTCTTGTGCAGGTTCAGATGCATGATATCGAAACCCATGTCTCCGGGGCGGACCACACCCATGAGCGGATTCATGTTGGCACCGTCGTAATAGAGCAGACCGCCGATTCCATGAACCAGTTCCGCAATGGTTTTGATTTCCGTTTCGAACAGACCCAGCGTGTTGGGATTGGTCATCATGATGCCGGCCACCTCTTCCGTCAGCAGCGGTTTGAGGGCCTCGACATCAATGCGGCCGTTCTCCAGGGACTTCACTTCCACAACTTCCAGTCCGCAGACGGCGGCCGAAGCAGGATTGGTGCCGTGGGCGCTGTCAGGAACGATGACCTTGGTGCGCCTGAGGTCTCCCCTGTTCATGTGGTACTGGCGCATGATCATGAGGCCGGTCAGTTCGCCGTGGGCGCCTGCGCAGGGATCGAAAGTGAAGCTGTACATGCCGGTAATGGAGGCAAGGGCCTTGTTCATTTCCTGATACACCTTGAGGGCGCCTTTGGTGAGGCCGGCGTGCATGAGCGGATGCAAGCCGGCAAAACCGGCAAGGCCCGCCATCTCCTCGTTGATTTTGGGGTTGTACTTCATGGTACAGGAGCCCAGCGGATAAAAGCCGGTATCCACACCAAAGTTCATCTGGGAAAGGTTGGTGTAATGACGCACCACATCCGGTTCGCTCACCTCGGGAAGACGGAGCGGAACCTCCCTGCGGAGGGCCGACGGCACCTCGGGGCCTGCCGGATACGGATTCGAAGGCAAGGAATAGCCGGTACGGCCTTCCTTGGAAAGTTCAAAAACGAGTTTGTCGTAGTATTTCATGGCCTATCCCTCCTTGATTACTTGCACCAGGCGGTCGATTTCGGCCTTGGTACGTTTTTCAGTAACGCAGAAACTCACGTAGCCCTCTTCGGTATCCAGGGCAGCGAAGAAGCCGGCTTCTTCCAAGCGCTTCTGCATCTGACCCGGGAAATGTTTGGGTTTGAGGACGAATTCCTTCAGGAACGGCTTTCCGGGGAACACCTCTTCGAACTGCCCGGTCTTGAGAAGTTCTCCGTACAGGTAATGGGCCCCGTCGCTGCTGAGCCGATTCACCTCGCGGAGGCCTTCCGGCCCCATCAGGGAGAGGTAAATCGTAACCCAAAGTGCCATCAGGCTCTCGTTGGAACAGATGTTGGAAGTGGCTTTCTCCCGCTTGATGTGCTGTTCACGAGCCTGCAGGGTAAGGACAAAGGCACGGCGGCCTTCCTTGTCCACGGTCTGGCCGACGATTCGGCCCGGCATCTTGCGCATGTGTTCCTTCTTTACGGCCATGAAACCCACGTAAGGGCCTCCGTAGCAGAGCGGAAGCCCCAGGGACTGACCGTCGCCCACGGCAATATCGGCATCCCACTCTCCGGGAGTCTTCACAACGGCCAGGGCCGAAGGGTCGCAGTACTCGATGAGAATGCCCTTCCGGTCATGGACGGCCTCGGCGAAACCGCTGTGGTCCTCGATAATGCCGTAACGGTTGACGGAAGGAACGATGACACCGGCGACATCGTCCTTGTCCAGTTCGGCCTTGAGACAGTTGATGCACGTCTGGCCGTCCGTGACAGGAACGTAAGCGATTTCCACGCCATTGAACCTGGCATAGGTCTCCACCACCTGAATCACATGAGGAAGAAGACCTTTCGAGAGCAATACCCGGTTCTTTTTGCGGGTACAGGCAACGGCCATTTTCATGGCTTCGGCCGCTGCGGTAGGCCCGTCGTACATGGACGCATTGGAGACATCCATGCCCGTGAGTTCACAGATCATGCTCTGGTATTCGAAAATATAGCGCAGCGTACCCTGCGAAATCTCACACTGGTACGGAGTATATGCCGTAAGGAATTCCGAACGGGAACACAGATAAGGAATCACCGCTGGGGTATAATGGTCGTAGGCACCGGCCCCGACGAACACCTTCAGTCGTGCATTCATCGCCTCCAGAGAGGCGAAATAGTCTCGGATTTCCTGCTCCGACAGGGCATCCGGCAGGGCGTAGGCGCCCTTTTTCAGGAACTCGGAAGGAACATCGCTGTAGAGGTCTTCCAGTTTCTGAACACCGATACGGTCCAGCATCGCGCGGATATCCGAATCGGTATGAGGAAGATAAGGTAGCCGGGCCATCGCTTACTCGCCGATTTGAGCCTTGTAAGCGGCGGCGTCCATCAGGGCGTCCAGCTGCGCGGGATCCGACATCTCCACCTTGATGATCCAGGCGGCGTAGGCATCCTCGTTCACTTTTTCGGGAGCATCTTCCAACAGGGCATTCACTTCCACGACAGTACCCGAAACAGGGCAGATGAGCTCGGAGGAGGCTTTCACGCTCTCCAGGGCACCGAATTCTTCGCCGGCTTCGACGGTATCATCGGCTTCGGGCATATCCACATAAGTGATGTCACCCATTTCTGCCTGGGCAAAATCGGAAACGCCGATGATGGCGATATTGCCCTCTACTTTCACCCATTCGTGCGACTCGGAATACTTGAGTCCTTCAATAATCTTAGACATAGTTGCGTTTATTTTTTGTAGTTAGTTTGATAAAATCTCTTTTTGACGACCTTGCCGGGGAATACTTTCTTGCGGATACGGATGCAGAGCGGGGTATCCAATGCACTGCACGCTTTGTCCACCAGGGCAAAGCAAATGCTCTTGTCGAGGGAAATGGAATGGTAACCGGTGGTAACCACGCCCACTTCCTGTCCTTCCGGGGTTTCCACAGGATAACCGGCACGCGGGATGGCCTTGTCCTCAATTTCGATGCCGACGATTTTGCGGCTGAGATTGCCGGCCTTCTGATCCAGAAGAGCCTCCTTGCCGACAAAATCCTTCTCGTATTTGCAGAACATGCCGAGACCCGCCATCACGGGGCTGATTTCCGGGCTGAGTTCATCTCCATACAGCGGGAGGCCTGCTTCGAAACGGAGGGTATCGCGGCAGCCAAGACCGCAGGGCTGGACGCCGGCCGCAATGAAACGGTCCCAGATTTCCACGATATTGGCGTTCGAAGTATAGATTTCAAAACCGTCCTCTCCCGTGTAACCGGTGCGGCTGAGGATAAGTCTCTCCCCGTTATAGAGCTCATCGCGGAACTCGTAAAAACCAAGCGAAGAGGCATCTCCATAACCGAGGACCTTGATAAGGGTCTCTTCGGCCTTGGGACCCTGCAGGGCAATCTGTCCCCAGGAAGGGGATGCGTTGGTGACCTTGCAGTCGAAGCCTTTGGCATGTTCCTCTATCCAGGCAAAATCCTTGTCGATGTTGGCGGCATTGACCACCAGGAGGAAATGCTCCGGCTGGAACTCGCGATAGACCAGAAGGTCGTCCACAGTGCCTCCGTCGGGATAGCACATCATTCCATAAAGGACCTTTCCGGGCTGGAAGCCGCGGATTTCGTTGGTGAAGATATAGTTCACAAAATCTTCTGCCTGAGGGCCTTCCACGAAGATTTCTCCCATGTGGGAAACATCGAACATCCCCACATTCTCACGGACGGCGAGATGTTCCACGGTGATGTTGTTGTACTGAATGGGCATCATGAAGCCCGCAAAGGGGCTCATTTTGGCCTGGAGGGCCACATGAGCCGGGTAAAGGCAGGTTTTCTGAAGCTGCTCCAGCGGAATTTGAACTTCTGACATAGTTATTGGTTTAAATGTTTGTTTATGTGATTATATAAATCGTCGTTCGTATTCAGGTTAATCCTCAAATCTTCCTCCCTTGCTCCTTTTGAAACCGGGAGTTCGCCGCAGACATCCACGGCAGCCACTTCCATCCCTCCCTCCAACAGGCGCCGGAGCGTTTCTTTCACCTGCCCGAGCGTATGCTCTCCCTGCGTCCAGTCTGTCCGGGCCCAGCTGCGGCCCATGATGTCCTTGTCCAGCGAGACATACAGGCGCTCTCCCCTCCTTTCGTCCATCCATCCTTCCGGAATGTCCTGCGGACAACCTTCCGGCCCCAGCATGAGGACACTCCTCAATAAGGGGTTCCCGTCCTGCATGGCTTTTACCCAGCTTCCGCAACTGAGGACACCGCCGAAGGCCGGTTCCTGGTTGTCGGGATGGTGGTCCATGAGAACCAGATGGAAGGGCTCCGTTTCCCGCAGGGCCAGAAGATGGCTCATGTAATGATAGTCCCCGCTGTCCAGGAAACGAAGCCGCGGCAAGGTTTCCGGAAGGGCAGCCGTGATAAAGGCCGAAGCCGGCTCGTCACAATAGCAGCAGCACCCTTCCAGGCGAGTGAAATCCAACACCGTGGCGCTCCCTTCCTGCAAAACCGGCAGGAAGCCCTCCGCTTCATACACTCCGGAGAAATCACACACAAGGATACTTCCGTTCATTTTTCAAAGATAGCGCTTTTTGCTGAATTGGGCAAGAGAAAAGCAACGCGAATCCGAAAAGAATATAATTTTCTGATAATCAATTGTAATAACAATATTGTTTTGTATAATAACAAAAAAGTTAATACCGTAATTCGATAAATTTAATATTCAAAAAAAGTATTACCTTTGCATAGTAAAGATTCCGTTATGATGCATACAGCCATTCCTGACTTTCCGGTTTCCGTTCCCGTCATGATTGCCTGGGCAGTCCTCCTGCTCTTTGCGGTGAGCCTTTTTGTACAGATGCTTCTTCATCTGAACCGTCGCGGACACCGCCGAATCATCGGCCTTATTTTCATGGTCCTGCTGATGGCGGGAACGGCTGTCCATGTGGTCCTTCTCGCCCGCTCGTCGCACACGGTAACGGACGGTAACTGGATCCAACTGGTTCTGGTGTCTTTGATAGCCGGCCTGGAAATGTTCATCGGCCACACGGTCGTATTTGATGATATCATTGCTGCGGTCATTTTCCGCGAGCCCGCACTGATGATTGCCTATATCACCGTTTTCCTCTTCATCATCGTCTATACGCTGTCGATGGTCATCCTCATCATGCCCAGGACGCTGAGGGACAAGACGTGGCTGTTGATGAACGAGAGAAAAAGCAGGAGAAAAGACCGCAAAAACCATATTTTCCTGGGTGTGACCCCCCATACCAAGAGACTTATCCAGAGCATTCTTGCCCAGAGAAAGGAAGAGGGTACCCAAAGCGGCGAAATTATCCTGGTAGAGTTTCCCGACAAGGAAAGCCATCACACCGAAATCTCCATCGGAGAGCTTTTCTCCAACATTTTCGGCCGGGAAAAAGAGCGTACGCTGGAAGATGAACTGGGCTGCCATGAATTTGTCCTCCTCAAAGGAAAACGCCCCCATTTTGAAAACGGCTTCACGCTGGGCCATGCCATCGGCCTGGACAGGCTGC
>OCTW011562816.1_pt1 | contig 18870 bp, 37 predicted proteins | sample 1539671 | NCBI WGS metagenome assembly OCTW01 (sample SAMN02144230, study PRJEB22623) | gut metagenome | biome: sheep rumen | host: Ovis aries | place: New Zealand
GTAGTAGTGATACGGCTCATCAGCCTGAGACTTCCCGGAGATGCCGGACATCGGGGAATCACATTCCCCGCAGTAGAGCTTCCCAGTCAGGAGGTACGTGTCTGCTTTGCATTTTCTCCGCTTCGTCCCGCCTCTGGCATTCGGTTTGGCCTGCACGTGCGCCTGGACGGAATCAAACAGTTCCTTGTCCACGATCGATGGAAACCCTCCTTCGATTCTGGTCTCCTTGTAGGTGTAGACGCCGATGTATCGTTCGTTGGCCAGCAGCTTGTTGAAGGATGACTTATTCCACAGGCCACCGCGTTTGGTGGTGATGCCGCGCCGATTGAGATCCTCAATGATCCGGATCAGCATCTCTCCCTCGGATACTCTGCGGAAAATCTCCCGGACAGTTTCAGCCTCCTCCGGCACGATCTCCGCATGGCCGTCAGCTCCGCGCCGGTACCCCAGCGGAACGGATCCGTTGACGATGGCCTTCTCCGCATTGTCCTTCAGGCCGCGGTGGATCTTCTGGCTGAGTTCATCGGAATAATACTGGGCGAAGCCCTCCAGGATCGACTCCATCAGGATGCCGGTCGGATCGTCTGTGATGTGCTCCATGGCCGACAGCACCCGGACGCCGTTCTCCTTCAGCTTCTGTTTGTAGATGGCTGAATCGTACTTATTCCGGGAGAACCTGTCGAGAGAGTACACGATCACGAACTGGAAGTCCTGCCTGGCTGAATCCCGGATCATCCGCAGGAAGTCTGGCCGCTTGTCGGTCTTCCCGGTCAGGGCCCGGTCCGCGTAGATCCGGATGACTTCCATCCGCTGCTCCCTGGCGTACTGCTCACAGGCCTTCACCTGCTGATCGATGCTGGCGTCCCTCTGGTTGTCGGAGGAATACCGGGCATAAATGACGGCTCTGTCCATTACTTTCCTCGCTTTTCACAGAAGAGCTTTGCCTGCTCCGTGCAGGTGGCCGTGAAGTGATAGGTTTCATCAGACAGCATTTCAAACCCGAAAGAGCTGAAGGTGCAGAAGATGTTGTACCGCTTTCCCTTTCCGGTCGGATACATTCCGAAGTCGATCATCTTTCCTTCGGCAAAGTCGTACTCGCTGAAGGAAATGATGGCCATCCTTCCGTCATCCAGCTGAAAGTCGATGCCGTATCCTTTGACATCCAAGAGCGTCCCGGTGATCAGAAACGGCATGCCTGCGTATTGCTTCCCATCCTCACGGTCTTTGATCACCGGAACAACGGTGTATGCATCCAGAGCGTATTCACCTTCCCATCCCTTGTCAGGATAGATCGGCAGTCCATTCGCGATGACAGTCTCTATAGCGTTCAGCCTTTTCGTCTTATCCATCAGCGCATCGAACTCCGCATCCAGTTCCTCAAAGGAATTCTCTGCAGCTGCGTAGTGTGTCCCGAGCAGCACTGCCACAACCAATAGTATGGCAATTACGGATTTCCGCATATCCTTACTCCCTTCGGAATAATCTTCCAAAACCCTGAAAAATCTTACGTTTTGGGGTATAATCTTCCTTACCTCGCCGGCCTGGAATAATTGCAGAGGTGAATAAAAATGACGGTCAAAGAAGCTCAGGAAATCTATGAAAAACTCAAAGCTCTGGATGCCGAAACAAGGCGGTGGTTAATCACCGCCCTGTCCCAGATTCCAGAAACTGAAGAAACGCTTTCAGCTGATCTTTCCGCTTCTGATCCAGAGCATCGTATCGTTCAATGAGTCTCGCGTGCTCGTCATCCATCTGGGTGACGGGCTCTTTATTGCGAGAGGGCGTTTTGTCATCTGACCACCCCATCAGGTAGGCAGGATTCACATCAAGTGCAACCGACATGGCCTGGATGACGTTGATTGGAATGTTCCCGATCTCGTCCTTCTCGTACCTGTAGATCGTGGCCCGGTCTTTCCCGATGATCCTGGCCAGATCGTCCGCGCTCAGCCCGAGCTCTTCTCTGCACTCTTTGATCCTGTCCGCGACCTTTGACAACTTTTTTCACCCCCTTCCGATGCCTTATTCTATCATGCCTTTCGCAAATATGCAACAGCTTTTTAGCGCTTTTTCGTAAAAAAATCGCCCACGATGCAAAAAAAGTTGTTGACAAGGCGAAAAAACGGGAGTATGCTTTAGCCAGTCGCATGGGATGCGAAACCGGAAAGGAGGTGAATAAAGACCATGTTCGTCAACGTGGATAAGATTCATGGGAGAATCAGAGAGCTGAAAACGAACGTTGTGGAAGTGGCCGGAAAGATGGGCATTGACAAGTCTACGCTGTATCGGAAACTGGCAAACAACGGAGCTGGGCTGACTGTGAAGGACGCTCAGCAGCTGGTGGATATCCTCCAGCTGACGGACGAAGAAGCTCTGCTGATTTTTTTTGCCCGCGAAGTCGCATGACATGCGACAGGAAGGAACGAAGATGAAAACAGATGTCGGTCAGATCCCGGAGGAAACCGGGAAACGGCTCGGCCAGTGCATCATCTCCGGCCTGCGGGAGTATCTGAAGCAGCCTGGGGCCAGAGAAGCGCTGGAGGCCAGAACGAAAGCCAGGAACGAAAGGAGGAAAGCAGGATGCGTGAATACCTGATGGCGGTCTGCCAGGAGGCAGAAAGACGCCGGGAACGCCGGGCGAAGATCCGGGACGAAGTGCTCACGGTGCTGTGCATGTTCGCCTTCGCCGGACTGTGGATTGCGGGGTGGATCGTGTGGTGAAGACGCATTACCGGAAGTTCAAGGGCTACCGCAGGTACCCGGGTCCCGGAGGCCGGCCGGTGTACTACGTGGAGATGACTCCGGAGGAAGTCGCGGGGCGCCGATCACTGATCTGCTTCATCTGCGCGGTGACTGCTGTGCTGGGAGGTGGCGTGCTGTGGCTTATGAGCATGATCTGATGCCGGATTTTCAGATGCGCTGGGTGGTCATGATCGGAGAGCTCTACATCGCAGGCCTGGGCCGGACGTATGAGGGCTACCACAAGGGAGACCGCGTCCCGATCGTCCCCGGATACGTGATCACGAAGCTGTCCAGTCACGCGATGGAGTTCACCAGCCGGAGAGAAGCCTTCTGCCTTGCAGAAAGCATCGGAGGGAGGGCGATACGGACAAACTAAAGGAGCCGCCCCTGCTGCAACAGGAACGGCCCCAGACACAAAGTAACCACGACCATTCTACAGAAAGGAGGACAGAAATGCAAGACATTCCTGACGATCCGGCAATCCGGATGGCAGAGAGATGGGGACCGCCGCCTTATGACGATGATCCGGAGCCCACCTGTCCCATCTGCGGGAAGGAATGCGAAACGATCTACACCTATGACGGGGATCCGGTCGGGTGTGATAAGTGCCTGACACTTTGGGACGCATCTGAATGGTGCTATGAGCACCGCGAACAACATGAGGAGGAATGAAAATGATTCAGCACGGTTACGAACTCGATTTCAGTAAGCAGACCTTCGGCGTGATCCTGTATGGGGCGCCTGGCATCGGAAAGACCACTCTCGCTCTGAGCGATGGAAACATGGGTGCGGATACGCTCCTGATCGACCTGGAACACGGCGTAGGCCGGACGAATCCGATGCACCGGATGAACGCCAACGTTCTGAATGCCAGCACCTATGAAGAAGTGCTGAAGGATCTGGAAACGGATCAGGCCAAGGCCGCGAAGACCATTGTCATCGATACGGCCGGCAGTCTGGTGGATTATTTGAAAGACTGGGCCATGCGGACCAAGAATGACGCGAAGACCAAAACCGGACAGTTCAACGGTCTGAAGGGCTTCGGATACGTGAAGAGCGAGATGGAGAGCTTCGTCAGCAAGATCAAGACTGTCATGAACAAGAACGTGATCTTCATCTTCCACTGCGATGAGAAGCAGAACAATGACGGCAGCACCGTCCAGCGGCTCCGGTGCGAGGGCTCTTTCCGGAACACGGTATGGACCGGCATCGACTTCGGCGCCTACATCCAGATGATCGGCAACAAACGGTATGCCTGCTTCTCTCCGGAGGATGAATTCTTCGCCAAGGGATGCCATGGCATCCAGGGCCACATCGAAATCCCGAAGCTGGACGCTGGCGTTCCGAACGACTTCATGGCCAAGCTGTTTGAAAGCGCCCGGAAGAACATGATCGAAGAGAACAACGCCGTGGCCGGCCAGATGGAGCTGTACAAGACCACCATCGCCACCGTGAAGGAGATGCTGGAAGGCGTGACCGATCAGGACAGCGCCAACGCCTGCCTCAAGACCATCGGCAGCATGGATCACGCGCTGACCAGCAAGAAGGAAGCCGGCGCGATGCTGAATGCAAAGTGCAAGAGTCTGGGCCTGCGGTTCGATGTGGTGACCAGGGCCTACGTTCCGGCAGGTGATGGACAGTGAAGCTGAAGATCACCAAAACGTTGATCGAGAGCTGGGCCTACACCTTCAACTGCTTCGAGGGCTATGAGGAAGACGCCTACAACGATTTCCTCAAGACGCTGAACCGGGAAGGCATCGAACCGACAGACGCCATTAAGGCCGGCTGGGAGTTTGAAAACCTGTGCTACCGCATCGCCAATGGTGAGCAGGTGGTCAATGAGGTTCTGCTGGACTCGGTGAATCCGGTTACCGGCGAAGTCCACGAAACCCGGGAGTATCCCCGGTTCTACGATGGGGCCAAGAAGGTGGCAGACATTATCACGGGAGCGCAGTTCCAGGTGCCTGTGAGCTGTGATCTGCAGGTAGCTGGCCAGGACTTCTGGCTGTACGGGATCTGCGATGCGGTGAAGGCCGGCGTGATCTACGATGTGAAGTTCCGGATGAAGAGCCTGGGATCGGACGATGTGTACGGCAAGTATCTGGACTGCTCCCAGCATCCGCTCTATCTGAAGGCGCTGCCGGAGGCCTTCCGGTTCGAGTATCTGGTCAGCGATGGTACGGACCTGTATGTGGAAAAGTACAACCGGCAGAACAGCAAGCCCATTGAGGAACACATCATGAACTTCTGGGCATGGCTGCACACGAAGCCGGAGCTGATGAAGATCTATCAGGAAAAGTGGGTGGTCGAATGAAGGCCCGGTTGGGTGAGATGTACCGCAGCCGGGACGGAACCGGCTGGGTGATCACCATCATCACCCAGGAACGGATAGACGGAGATCGGTTCGATGAGCTGGCCAAGCACGACTGTGAGATCGAGATCAAGCGGTACCGGGAGAAGCGGAGCAAGAACGCAAACGCCTACTTCCACGTGCTGGTGAACAAGATCGCAGCTGAGACTCCGGAAACAGAGGATCAAGTGAAGGCCAGGCTGATAACCAGCTACGGACCACTGGCCAGAACATCCGATGGAAAGTATCTGATGTTCATCCTGCCACGGGACGTGGACGCAACGGACTATTACAAATACGCCGTCCTGTATGACCAGCGCGAGGTAAACGGCGTGACCTGCAACATGTGGAAGGTCTACAAAGACAGCCACAAGATGGATACCAAGGAGATGGCCCGATTGATAGACGGCGCGATCCAGGAGGCCAAGGCGCTGGGAATCGAAACAGAGACGCCGGAGCAGCTGAAGAGAATGCAGGAACAGTGGGCCGAATACGAAGCAGCCCACCCGAGGAAAGAGGGCTGACGGATGGCAGAATCCATTCTACAGACTGAGAAGGAATGCTGGTTCTGCGGGGCCAGGGCCGGGCTGGAAAGCCATCACATTTTCGCCGGAGTGGCCAACAGGCCGATCAGCGAGAAGTACGGCCTCAAAGTCTGGCTCTGTCACCGGCACCACACCGGAGACGGCGGCGCCCAGTACGATCCGGAGAAGAGCCTGCAGCTGAAACAGGAAGCCCAGAAGGCATTTGAAAGGATCCATGGCCATGAGCTGTGGATGAAGACAATCAGGAAGAACTACCTGTGAAAGGAGATTGAAATGAGCAACATCAAGCGCGGGTATCCGAACCCGAACTACACCGAGGAAGACATCCTGACCGGAAAGGTCACGGAGGAAAACTTCCTGGAGCTGGATCCCGGACTGGTGACGGTCGAGGCCGATCACTACGAGGAGCTGGTCAGCAAGGCCGCGGCCCTGGATATCCTGACAGCCGACATTAAGAGCCTGATCGACAGCGGAGAAAGCGGCTACGGTCTGATCAATGATTCTCTGGTCCTGGCTGTGACCGGGATGGGCGCCTATCAGCGCAAGAAAAAGATGGAGGGAATGAAGGATGGAGAGGCTTGAGATTATCGGAAACCTGACCGCTGATCCGGAGATGCGGACCACGCAGAGCGGATCCACGGTCTGCAGCTTCACTGTGGCGGTGAATCAGCCGCCGACCAAGGCCCAGCGCGACAGCGGACAGCAGCCCCCGGCAAAATTCTTCCGGGTCAGTGCCTGGGAGACGCTGGGAGACAACTGCCAGAAGTATCTGGCCAAAGGCCGGAAGGTGTTTGTGGCCGGAACGATCCGGGCCAATGCCTACATGGGAAGCCAGGACAACAAACCCCACGCCAGTCTGGAGATGACGGCGCAGAGCGTTGAGTTCCTGACGCCCAGAGGCGAGCAGGGAGACGCGCCGGCTTCTGGACAAGGAACCGCCGCTCCCGCAGCGCCGGCCGGTTATGCGGCCCCTCAGGCGGCTCCTGTGACGCCTTCCGGATTCACGGCGGTGGAAACGGATGATCTTCCGTTCTGATGAACATGGGGCCGGTAACCACTCCGGCCCCTCCGAAAGGAAGTGAGTGCGGATGGCATCCGAGGTGAAATGGATCAAGATCGTAACAGACATATTCGATGACGAAAAGATCCTGCTCATCGAGTCCATGCCGGACGCTGATGCAATCATCGTGATCTGGTTCAAGCTCCTGTGCCTGGCCGGAAAGTCCAATCAGAGCGGCGTGCTCCTGATGAATGACCGGATTCCCTACAACGATGAGATGCTGGCGCACATTTTCCGGAGACCATTGAACACCGTGCGCATGGCGCTGAAGATCTTCGAGCAGTACGGAATGATTGAGATCATCAATAATACGATCACCATTCCAAACTGGGGAAAGCATCAGCAGATGGACGCGCTGGAACGGAAGCGTGAATACCAGCGGAACCTGATGGCAAAACGGAGGGCAGAACAGAAAAAGTTAGCTCTTTGTGATGCTAACAGTGATGCTAACGTTAGCTCCCTAGAAGAAGATATAGAAGAAGATAAAGAGATATTAACAGACTCTAAAGAGTCTGTTTGTCGGACGGGAGACGTCCGACGCATCACGGAAGCATGGAATGCACTGGGTCTTGGACAGATTTCGAAGCTGACAGGCTCCTCGAAGCGGGGCGGGATGCTCCGGGCCAGGGTGAATGAGTACGGCGCGGACGCGGTTCTGGCCGCTATTGAGAAGATCCGGAACAGTTCCTTCCTGCGTGGCCAGAACCGGCGAGGATGGACAATCACCTTTGACTGGTTCGTGAGGCCGAACAACTTCCCGAAGGTTCTGGAAGGCCAATACGATGACCACGAAGGAACGGCCAGCGGGTACGACCGCAGAGAAGGCGTAGATTTCACCAAGATCCTTGGAGGTGACGATGAGTGACGGCAAAGGAAACCGGAATATTTCTGAACGAGCTGGCGGCGCTGTACCCGAACGTGATCCGGAAGGACAGCGATCTGAAGCTGATGGCCAACATGTGGAACGAGGCGCTGCAGGACTACGGATACGAAGAGATCCACAACGCGCTGCAGGCTTACTTCCGGAATGATTCGAGGGGCTATGTGCCAACGGCCGGACAGCTGATCGAGCTGGCCAGACCGCGAAGCTCCCTGACGCCTTCCAGCGATCACGAATTCTGGGGCTGGGGGTGATTGAGTGAGTGAGATGCAGTTTGCAGACCATTTCGCCTATAGCAATACGGATTCGGAAATGTCTGTGCTTGGAGCTGCGATGCAGGACGCGAAGGCGCTGAAGCTGGTAATTGAGATGGCTCCTGAGGAATTCACACTGCCGGAACACAGGCTGATTCTGATGGCCATGAAGAGCCTGGCAGAAGACGGAAAGCCGGTTGATCTGGTCACTATGCACGATCAGCTGAGCGCAGGAAAAAAGATCGACATCATTGGAGGCGTTGCCTACCTGATGAGGCTGATCAGTTTTACACCGACCACGGCCAACGTGAAAACACACATCGGCATCGTCCGGGAATGCTCAGCCAGGCGGCAGCTGAAATCCATCGGAGAAGCGCTGATCAACGCCAGTGGAGACAAGGAACGGAAGATCGATGAGATCCGGGAGAAGGCGGCTCTGACCATCCGGGATGTGAAGGCCAGCGAAACCGTGAAGCTGATCAGCCAGGAAGAAGCGCTCATGATGACCTACGAGAAAATGGATGAAGCACAGAAGCGTGAAGGCAAGCCGAATGACCGGATCATGACCGGAATCCGGGGGCTGGATAAGCGGACCGGAGGACTGGCCGGCAGCAAGCTGGTGGTGATCGGCGCGAGGCCATCCGTGGGTAAATCCATCTTCGCAATGTCGATCTGCATGAACGCTGCGAAGGCCGGAAAGCGCGTGCTGTATGTGAGTCTGGAGATGGAAGCGGATGAAATCATGGAACGTGAATTCGCCGCGGCCAGTCTGGTGCCTCTGACAGAAATCACGAGCAATGAGATCCAGGAAGAAAGCTGGATGAAGCTGGCACAGTCCATCGGGTATCTGGCCAGTCAGCAGATTTTCTACTGCACCGAAGCGGACACCGTGGAGGACATCCGGAAAGCGGCCTTCTTCCTCTTCGAGAACGGCGGGATCGATCTGATCTGTGTGGACTACATCCAGCTGATGGAAGCTACCTACGCCCGGAAACAGAACCGGCAGGAGCAGGTCGCGGAGATCAGCCGGGGGCTGAAGAAGCTGGCCCAGGAGATGAAGATCCCGATCATCGCCCTTTCCCAGCTGAACCGGAGCAGTGAAAAGACGCAGACCGGCCGGCGCGTAAAAAGAGCGCCAACCATGAGCGAAGCCCGGGAATCTGGTGCGATTGAACAGGACGCCAACATTTTCATTCTGCTGCACGATCCGGATGTGGATGAGCTGGAAGGTGATGAGCTGAAGCGGACGTTCAAGAACCTGAAAGACCGGGGTATGAAGCTGATCCACGTCAACGTGGACAAGAACCGCCAGGGCAAGAAGGGATGGTTCTATGTGGCCTTCGATGGAGATCACATGCGGTTCCTCTCCCTGAGCAAGGAGGATCCCAATGAGCCGGAGCAAGGCTGAGAAGCTGGAATTCGCCAAGGCCTGTGAAAGGATCGAAAAGCGCGGCGGTGATGTGCTGGCCTACGTGGAGCGGGAGTATCCCAGCTATACGCCACGGGCCACATGGTACATGCTGCAGCGCGAGTATCTGAACCGGAAGCAGCTGACCGAAGGCAGACCCAAAGAGAACCGAGGTGAGAAAGACATGGGAAAGATGATGGACATGGCCAACGAGGTCATGGATGCCTACGCCAGGGGCGAAAACATCTACGACTGGCTGGAAGCGCACGGATACGCCAATGCGAGCAGCACGTGGTTCCAGCTGAAGCAGGCCGCGAAGAAGAACGATCCGGAGCTGTACGCCCGGATGTGCGAAGCCCGGATGGATCGGAGGAAACCGAAGGAATCGAAGCCTGAGGTCATTCCGCGGGAGCCGGAGGAAAAGCCGAAGGAAATCCCGGCTCCAGGCGAAGCTCTGCCGGTGACGGTGCGCGGAAAGCGGATCACGACCTGCTGCGCGCCGGCCAGAGAAAGCGGCGTGACTGTGCCGGATGAAATTCCGGAGGAAACAAAGAAGGATGATGCCTTCAAGAAGGTTGCGGAGGCCATGAAGAAAGTGGTTTGTGCCGGAAAAACTGACCCGGAGCCCATGGAGATTGTCGGAGTCCGGAGCCGGGTGAAGGGCTACTACATGAAGTCCGAAGTCAATCCGGAACATGTGAACGTAACCGGATACGTGCATCTGATCTGGCGGGATCTGATGACCCGTGAAGAGCGGTCCATAGGGCTGTCGGTCGAGGAATGGAAGAAGCTTGCGGAGGAGATCCCGCAGGCGATGAAACAGCTCGGATTTTGAACGAAATCACAGGATTTCATGCAAATACAGATTAACGAAAAGGAGACGAACAAAATGGAGATCATGAAAAAGAAGCCTGTCAAGATCACTGTCGGAGACCTGGAGCTGTGGACAGCTCCCTTCGGAACGAGCAAGGCCACGATCACGGCCGTTGAAGGCGGGGCGAAGGTGGTTATGCGGAACCTGCACACGAAGCTGCCGGATGTGTTCGAGCTCTTTGTGGACGATGAGGATTTCTGCGAAGAGGACATGGACGGCGCCTTCTCCGTCATCGTGGATCCGGAGGTGGTCACGCTGTCGATCACTCCCGGCGAGGGAAAGTTCGGTTTCTCTGTGGCCAGGGAGTGCAACGGAGACTGCGAGCATTGCGAGTATAACGACTGCAAGGATCGGGAGGAGGAAACGAACGGATGAACGAGATCAAGATGATCCCGATTGAGCAGCTGGAGCATCATCCGGAGAATCCCCGGCTTGATCTGGGAGACCTGACGGAGCTGACCGCCAGCATTAAGGCCAACGGGATCCTGCAGAACCTGACGGTGGTCTTCGATCCTGGACACGGCATGAGCCCGGAAGAGTGGACGCGGATCAGCGCGGAGTATGACCGGACGCATTCGGAAAAGCTGAGGGCCATGATGGACACCAAGACGATTCCGGACCGCTATCTGGTGGTCATCGGAAACCGGCGTCTGGAAGCATCGAAGGCCGCGGGGCTGACAGAGCTGCCCTGCTCCATCCGGGAGATGGATCACCAGGAGCAGATTGCCACCATGCTTCAGGAGAATATGCAGCGGAGTGACCTGACGGTCTACGAGCAGGCCAAGGGCATTCAGATGATGATGGATCTGGGCTTCGATAAGGATCAGATCGCGGAGCGGACGGGCTTCAGCAAGAGCACCATCGACCGGAGACTTGCGGTGGCCACACTGCCGGAAGCGGAAACGAAGAGCGCAGTTGAAAACGGCATTGACCTGCTGACGCTGGTGGAGCTGTCGAAGGTGGAGGATCGGGAAACACAGGAGAAGATCCTCAGCAGAGCGGATGGCCTGAACAGCAGCTCCCTCCGGGCAGATATCAAGAGGGCCGTCACCGATCAGGAACGGAAGAAGATCCAGGACAGGCTCATTCCGGAGATCAAGAGCTTTGCCAAGCCGCTGAAGAACGACAATGACCGCTGGAGCGCCAGGTATGAGCAGGTCCGAAGCATGACCATCAAATGCGAAGAAGGCGCGAAGGTCACAGTTCCGGAGGATGCCGGGAAGCAGACCTACTACTACTGGATGGCATCCTGGAGCGGAGACATTGAATTCTACCGGCCGGCAAAGAAGGAAAAGAAAGAGAAGTCTCCGGAAGAAATCGCACTGGCCCGGAAGCAGGAGGAAGCGAAGCAGCTGAACAAGGCCATGCACGAGCGCCGGATTGCCTTCTGCCAAGTCTTCACCCCTACGAAGAAGCTGGAAACGGAGCTGAAGAACAAGTTCTTCGAATGGGCTTTTGGATGGCGGTCCATAAACAATGTCGGGCCGTGGTTCGTGAATTACCACAGCTGGCAGGATGACGATGTGCGGATTTACCTGGATATGCCGGAAGAAGAAGGCCACAAGGCCAGCGAGGAAAGCCTGCTGGAAGAATGTAAGCGCAGGAACGTCCCCTTTGGCCGGCTGCTCCTGACGTGGATGCTCTGCGGGGCGCTAGTGGACGCAAGCCGGAAGGGCTACTGCAGCGAATATCGCGGCGAGTATCAGAAGGATCAGGATATGGACAGGGTGTACGAGGTGCTGGCAGCTGCCGGGTACCAGCTGAGCGAGGAAGAGCAGCAGTGGAAGGACGGCACCCATCCGATCTATCCGAAGAAGGAGGCACGCGCGGAGGATCCGGAGGAAGATCCGGAAGAGGAAGAATGAGCGCCGGCACGGTCCGGGGAGCAGACGCCCGGGAATTTGTCAAAACCTTTAACGGCATCTGCAACTGGAACGGCACGTGGGAGCGCTGGAATGACATGGTGAACCTGTTCGCCATTGAGATCGCAAATGCCGTTGATCTGAACAACCGGCCGAAGCGCGAGGAAGAGTACATCCGGATCCGGAAACGGTACGCGGAGGATGAATTCAAAAGATTCGGCGCACTGTTCCGGATCCTCGTGGAAAGCCTGGAGCGAAATCCGTTCCAGGACTTCCTCGGGGCGATGTACATGGAGCTGGACATGGGAAGCAAAGCGCACGGGCAGTGCTTCACTCCCTTCGGAGTATGCCAGGCGATGGCATCCATGGCCATGCCGGAGGAACACGTAAGGCGGCAGCTGGATGAGCATGGATGGATCAGCATCAATGACTGTGCCTGCGGGGCTGGAGCTACGCTGATCGCGGCAGCTGAACGGCTCCACCAGATGGGCATCAACTATCAGCAGACGGCGCTTTTTGTGGCCGGAGACATCGACAACACGGTGGCCATGATGTGCTACATCCAGCTGAGCCTGCTGGGATGCGCGGGACGGATCCGGATCGGAGACGCGCTGCTGGAACCGGAAACGGGGCCGATCCTGACCGGCGAAGGCGGGAGCCGTACCTGGTATCTGCCGATGTTCTACTCCACGGTCTGGTCTGGGCGCGTATTCGCCTGGCACATGGATCACCTTCTGCAGGGCATCCAGCAGGGCCGTCCGGAGCCTCCGGCAGAGATTCCGAAGGAGATCAAAGCCGAGGCCGAGGCGGCGCCAGAAGGGCCCAAAGCGGATCAAAGAGGGCCAAAAGCGTATCAGGAACCGGAAAACACTTCCGCTTTTTCGGTAAAAGCGGCGCAGAAGACCAAAAGAGGAATGAGCGAGGGTCAGCTGATGTTTGACCTGACAGGAGTGTGAACATGGAAAAGAGACTGTCGATGACCATTATTCCGAAGCCGAAGGAACGCCCGAGGGCGGCGGTGATCGGAGGGCATGCGCGGATCTTCACTCCGAAGACCACGGAGGCCTACGAGAAGGAAATCCGGGCTGCATGGATCCGGCAGAACGGAGACAAGCCGGAGGCCGGGCCGCTGCGGGTGCGGGTCTACTTTGGGCTTCCGATCCCGAAGAGCGAGACGAAGGCCAACAAGCTGCTGATGGTGCTGCGGAAGGTCTTCCCGATCAAGCGGCCGGATCTGGACAACCTGGTGAAGGCGGTGCTGGACGCGCTGAACGGAGTGGCTTACTCCGATGACTGCCAGATCGTGACGATGCTGAGCAAGAAAAACTACGCGGAGGCGCCATACGTGAAGGTGATCCTGTCCGAGGAGAAACCGAAGGAGGACGAAGACGATGGAAAAGTGCCGTAAATGCTATCGATGCACGGAGAATCCGAAAGCGCTGAAGGAAATGGGGCTGGAGCCGCAGGAGGATGACTTTCCCTTCCTGGACTCCTTCGAGCGGTTCCTGCACAGGCCGGCCCCGAGGCCGAATGTGCCGGTGGTCTGCGTGGCCTTTGACCGGCACGTGAGCCATGACGGATGCGAGATTTTCCGGAGTCAGAGGAGGCATGAATTCGATATGAGACTGAATCATCTGAAGATCAGGCTGTCGTGGAAGTGGCGCACGGTGCGCAGCTTCTTCGGGAGGTTCCGGAAGCCGCGGGAGATCGTCTGGGAGGAATCCTACAGCGGCATGGTGCCGACCTGCCCCAGATGTCACGACTTCGTGTACTACCAGGACAAATGCTGCTTCTGCGGCCAGCGGTTCCTGCCCGGCGCGGAAACGGTCGGCAAGGTGCTGGACAATGCCGAGTGAGAAGAAATACCGGTACCAGCTGGAAGCGTACTGGGCCGGAGCATGGCGAAGGCTCTGGGGATCAGACAAGCGCCTGGATCTGGATGAATATATCGCCAGCTGCAAGGACCCGTCAGTGCAATTCCGGGTGATCGATACATGGGAGGAAGAGGTGATGAATCGTGGAAGACGCCATAAGCCGTGAAGAGATGAAATACCGCCTGCGCCAGATCCGATCCAGGACAACCCAGTGGAAGCAGAGCTCCTTCCGCGCAGGATTTCTGGAAGCGATCGATCACGCAGCCAGCGCGGTCGAAAGCTGCAGGCAGGTGGAAGGCGTAATCGTCACCCGGTGCAAAGAGTGCAGGCACGCAACGGACCGACACTCCACCCTGCCGTACTGCACGATCCACAACAAGCACAAGGACCCGAACGACTACTGCAACTTTGGAGACCCGGACGATATTTGAAAGGAGACAGAAAACAATGGGAACTCAGGTATTACCGATCAGCATGGGAAGCTCTACGCTCAGTGACATGAAGGCCGATCTGACGGCGGCACTGCAGAAGTGCCTGACGGAGATGGAGAAGGCCGAAAGCGATACCGGCAAAGTGACGCTGAGCGTCTCTATCACCAAGGATAAGGTGCCGGTGACCACGGAGAAGGATTACCGGGAGGCCATCGTGCCGAAGATCAAGTGGAAGGCCGAAAGCAACGTCCCCATGAAGAGCAGCTATGACGGCGAGTTCGGCGGCGATTACGAGCTGACGAAGGAAAACGGCGCCTACTGCATGAAGCCGATCAGCGGCCAGACTTCCATGTTTGACGTGGATGAAGAAGAGGACGAAGAAGAAGACGAAGACGAATGATCTTCGCGGCGAATAGCGCCGGCATCCGGAGGTGAGAAGCGAGCATGACCATGAAGGAGCTTTATCAGCTGCACTACCTGACCAAGCTGATTGAGCGGGACGCTATGGAGATCAGGCGCATCGAGGAAAGCCTGGGCCTTAAGTCTCCTTCTCTCTCCGGCATGCCTCATGCGCCCGGTGCCCACGATAAGCTCGGGGAATGCGTCCCCGAGCTCGTGGACCGGAAGAATGAGCTGGAAGAGCGCAAAAAGCAGATGACGGAGGTTCGGAACCGGCTTCGGAATTATGTGGAGAGCGTTCCGGATCTGCACGTCCGGTTGATCATGCAGGCGCGGTTCGTGGATCTGATGAGCTGGCAGGAAACGGCCGATTACGCCGGAGGAAAGAACAGCGAAGCCTCCGTCCGGATGCTGGTGAAAAGATACCTGGAGAAGGAAGAGGCCGAGCAGAGAAAGGAGGAAAACGGAAATGGGCATCCTGGATAAGATGCGGCCCTGCAGATTCTTCCGGGAGGTGAAGATGCCGAACGGGAAATGGAAATGCAGGTGCCAGTTTGACGGCTCGATCCGGAATCACTGCCGGGCGTCCTGCCCTCACTTCACACCGACCATCTGGTGGAAGCTCCGGCTGAGGAGGGATCGGAAATGATATGGCTGTGGATCGTGCTGGCGGTGCTGTTTATCGCCTGGATCATTAAGACCATGTGACGGAGGATCCGGAGATGGAGGAAGAGATTGTCAAGGTGAAAGAACAGCGCGGCGCCTACGGAACCTGCGCCATCTGCGGAGCGCACAAGCGGAATCTGAAGGTGACCGCCCTGACGGATTTTATCGGGTGGGCCTGCGATGAATGCAGAGAGCAGCTGTGGCAGAGTTCGCCGAGGCTCTACTGCCCGACATTTGAACAGACTGAACCGAGTGAGTAAAGGAGACTGAAAACCATGGATACCGAAGCGATCCTGATTGTGGAGAACTACGCAGCGGAGCATCTGGACAAGAGCGATCCGGATGTTGAGTTTGAGACGTATATCGTCTGGAAATGCAAGGCGCTGCAGAACTGGAAGTACCTGATCAGCACGTCCCTGAATGACGGCATGTACTACGAGCTGACCTTCAACGGGGACAAGAAGGAATGGTACCTGGACGCCTACAAGAAATTCGAGAACCGCAGGATCCCTGCGATGTTCAAGTAAGGAGGACAGCATGGGAATGAGAACATCCACCTGCCGCGGATGCGGCGCGGAAATCGGGTTCATCAAGACCGTGGCCGGAAAGACGATCCCGGTCAATCCGGAAGAAGTTGCCTATGAGCAGAAGGCCGGAGGGAGTCTGAAGATCGTGACGCCGAACGGTGAAGTGCTTTCGGCCGAACGGCCTGCAGATCCGCAGAAGGCAACCGGTATCGGCTATATCAGCCACTTCGCCACCTGCCCCGCGTCCGACAGCTTCCGGAAGCCCCGGAAGAGTGACAGAAAGAAGGGCTGACCATGGCAGATGCGGACCGGTGCGCATGCTGCGGGGAGATCATCCCGGAGGGCCGGCAGGTCTGTGACTCCTGTCTGGAGGCAATCGGACGGTATCTGCAGGAAGAGCGGAATGCGCCCTGGCCACCGAAACGGGAAGCCATGGTGATCGGAATCAGATACCGGTGCAGCAGGTGCGGCGAAGAGCTTCGCTGGCTTACGGATCTGTTCTGTCCGCACTGTGGCCAGAGCCAGAATTGGAAGGGTGAATGCTGATGGAAGAGCTAAAACTGCCGCCGAATGAGGCAGAAGGAACGAACGCCCTGGAGACCATGAAGGAGATGCAGAAAGCTGCCAATGCGCGGCTCTCCGGGGCTCTGAAGAATGTGCCGAAGGACATGCTGAACGACCAGTGGAAGCGCGGCGGCTGGTGCAATATGTGCCGAAGGAAGGATTACTGCAAGACCCAGTGCCGGGCCAATAAGCTGTATGCCTCGGCCCGGATCCGGGAGTACCTGCGGAGGCGTAGCCGGATCCCCCAGATCGAAGCCGCCTTAGGCGTGGAACAGAAATGATGATTCCTCCGGATTAAGGCTCTGCGGGACAGGCCATCCGGAGACAAAGCAAAGGAGACGAAAGATGTATGCAGAATGGAGAGACCCGAAGAGACTGCCGCCGCCAGTTGGCCAGCCATTGCATGTCACGATCCACCGGGACTGGCAGAAGCACAATGAGACCTTGGCCACGGTCTGCTATTACCTCAAGGATCCTCGGGACGGACAGTATCATTACTTTGAAGCCGGGGATCTGCAAAATGGTCTGATTGGTCCGGAAAGTGTCCATGTTGTTGCTTGGGATTACTGGCCCGAACCTTTGTTCCCCGGTGATGCTTACGCGCCGTAACAGGCTGAGAGATGAAAGGAGACGAAAATGGAAGCTGTACGTAACGAAGTGCCCGAGGCAATGGCCCGGGCAGCTGCTCACTGGTGGGCTGAGAGAGCGGATGGAACTGCGCATCACAACAACCGCGGCGGTGATCTGGCCAGCGTATTCGCCGGGATTCTGGCCGACACGATGAACGAGCCGCCGAAGGTTGGGGCCTTGGAGCGGTTCGAAGAGATCCTGGCCGAGAAAATCATGACTGCAAAGTATCGGATGATGTGGCAGAGCATCTGGGTGGATTATGGTCCAGACAGGATCCTTGCGGAAGCAGCTGAGGAAGCAGGCATCAGCTGCAACAACTTCCCGTGGAAAACCGGAATGCACATCGATCCGGAAAAGGGAGAGATTCTTGTCAGAATCAGCCTCGGACCGTGGGAGAAGATCTATCCGGAGGTGCAGTGATGGAAGAACGCAAGTATAACAATATCGGCCGGGAGGAGCTGGAAGCGGTGCTGACGAAGGCCGGCGTATTCAAAGGCTGGAATGAAAAGCCGGAGAACGATATCTCCCGCATTGCTCACTGCGAAGCCCTGGGGCAGAAGTTTGACATCGAATGGTGGATCAATCAGTGCTATCTCAAGATCGGCCACATGCAGATGATGTTCCACTGGGTGCGGGTGGACACGACATGGCCATGGTACCAGTATCGGACGGAGCTGCACTTCGAGAACTCCATTCGCCGCTGGATGGAGCCAGGCGATATCGTTGCCGTTCTGGGGATTGAGTATCACAAGGATTATCTGGAAAAGCATCCGGAACTGAAAGGAGACAAAACCCATGAAGATCATTAATGCAGGTTATGAAATCATCCGGCCCCATATGGATGGTCCGGAAGCCAGGGATGCGATCTATCAGCTGATTGAGCAGGCCGGAAGAACCTGCTACAAGAGCGAGGACAAAATTACACCGGAAAGCGCCGCAAAGTTTGTGGCCGGCATTGTGAAACGTGGCCATGAAGCTATGCTGGAGCATGCATCCATGACGGTCAAGTTCATTGTCGACCGTGGCGTATCCCATGAGCTGGTACGGCACCGGCTTTTCTCTTTCGCTCAGGAGAGCACCCGGTATTGCAATTACTCAGCAGATAAATTCGGGAAAGAGATTACGGTCATTAGGCCCTGCTTTTTGCCGAATAACGATGTTGTGAGAGATGTATGGGAAACTGCTGCAGAGAATGCTGAGGATGCTTACTTCTGGCTCTTGGAACATGGAATGACTCCGCAGGAGGCCAGGAGCGTATTGCCTAACTGTCTGAAGACAGAAGTGGTTGTCACCGGGAACATGCGGGAATGGCGGCATTTCTTCCGGCTCCGCGCCGCTGGAGAAACTGGTGCTCCGCATCCTCAGATGGCAGAGGTGGCCATTCCCCTGTTTAAAGAGGTTCGGGCCTATCTGCCTGAGATGTTCAGCGACATTAAGATTCCGGAGGATGAAGCATGGAAATTGTAAGCACTGTACACGAGCTTATTTCCGGAAACCGTCATTTGACGATCACGAAAGGTAAGAATTCTGTGGATATCCGGATTACAAAATATACTGACAAAGAAATAATAGAGGAAGATCTGAACATCCCTATTACTATGGATGCTTACTATCGCCTTGTAAATGAAATGGCAAAAGGCTGTCAGATTAAAGGTGGTGTATTCGGATGACGGAAATCCTGATGAGCATCCAGCCCCAGTGGGTGGAGAAAATTCTGGACCTTCGGAAGCGCTGGGAACTTCGGACAACTGAGCCGAAGTTCGCACCGCCCTTCAAGGTGTTCATCTACAAGACTGGCAACGGTGGC
>OCTW011590766.1_pt1 | contig 18866 bp, 16 predicted proteins | sample 1539671 | NCBI WGS metagenome assembly OCTW01 (sample SAMN02144230, study PRJEB22623) | gut metagenome | biome: sheep rumen | host: Ovis aries | place: New Zealand
CCTCCCCCCGGTCCCGGAGAATCTTCGTCAGCAGCATCTGTCTGCCGTATTTATCGACAAAAGTCACCCGGCTGCCGCCCAGTTCCTCCAGGATGACGGATCCCAGATGGGACATGCTGTACACATCCAGTCCGATCAGGCTCTCCGTCTCCAGCCACCGGAATGCCTGCTGTTCCGCTTCCAGCGTATACTGATCCGGCACGATGACAATCACCGGATTCTCCGCACTGTATCCCCGGGCGGCGATGGTTCTGTAAACGAACTTTTCTTTCTCGATATTCTCTCTGGCATAATAGATATTCAGCATGCTTTCTCCTCCCGGCTTCCGGATGCGCCTGACTCCTGCCCCGTCCGACTTCAGCTCCGCCTGACTTCGTACTTCAATCCTGATAATTCTATCGTAACAGTTCTATCATAACAGATTCCCGGAGAAACGCACAGGTGAGGGGGCCCGGCCGCAAACTATTAACTGAATTTATCGTATAGATAGAAAACTCGTACTGTTCCCAGCCCATTATCCTGCTAAAGTCTATTGAATGTGGCCATCGCACGATTTAAAATACAATATAAAGAGACAGTTGACACGAAACCGTAATTTCGTGCGAACGGTTTTCCGAATAGTTTATCAGAAACGGAGGAAAATATTATGGCAGCGAAGAAAGAAACAGGAAACGGAATCGTCAGACCGGCTACACCGGAAAAGGATCTGGGCATCAAGGCTCCTTACATGAACTGGTGGACAAAACAGGAACTGGACACCAATCCGGACAACATGGGCATGCCTCTGAAGGAGGACTAATCGCCGATTAAATTCCGAAACAGCCGGAGCTGCTGCCTCGAACGAAGAATTGCGTCGTTCGAGGCAGCGGCTCCGCTTTTTTTTGCGGCTTATTTCTGAACGCCGGGCCGTATCACTCGCCCTCCAGATTGTATACAGTCCGGAGGGCGAGTGAGCCGCACATGATTCTGGACAACTTTGTCCGGCTCGAGTGAATTGTATACGATTCTGGCCATGTATATCTATGGAAGGTGCGGAATCTGATGTTTCTGGCTTTTTCGCACCTATTTTACGCCGGGCGGGGTGCGAAAAAAAATATAAATCCCGATTAATCTACAAGACCTCTTTTCGTGGATGCGGATTAGACATTTTTTCCGTTTTCGCACCTGCCGCTGTGATTGTCTCACTTCCATATACTTGATTATCGAAGGACCTGCACCATCGAATCAACCTTCAAGCAGGCTGTCTCCCTCCAGATCAGTATGTTTATACATAAACATACATGTGTACTCATCCTCCCAGATACTCTTCGATGATTTTACAATCAAGGCTGGTTCAGGCAAGTGCGGAAACCGCCGTTATGTAGATTCTCGCACCCTTGAAATATCGTCCGCCGGCACTGATGGCCGGACCGGGGTGATTGCTGGTGCGAAAAGCAGCAAACGATGTATTTCCGCACCCTCCGCCGACCGTCTTCAGTTCCGGCGACCGCCCCCGCCTTCCCCCAAAAAATGAAAGGAACCGGCCGAAGCCGATTCCCTCCAGCATGTGGGTATATAACTATAATCTGCATGCAAACGTATGACAGCTCTGCTGTCATGGATCATTATAGGCAGATTCCCCCATGATATCCAATTCATTATTTCTATGCCCGGCAGCCAATCTATATCCAGGCGGCACGGGTGTTCCCGGCGAACCGGCTATTCCCGCTCATTTCCCATCGTCCGGAGCTCAGCGCTGATGAACGGGTCCAGTCCGCCGTCCATGACGGCGTTGACGTTGCCCACCTCCACGCCGGTGCGGTGGTCTTTCACCATGGTGTAAGGCTGGAAGACGTAGGAGCGGATCTGGGAACCCCAGGTGATCTGGGAGAAATCGCCCTTCAGTTCTTTCAGCGTTTCCTTGTGCTGCTGCTCCTTCAGCTGCATCAGCTTGGAGTACAGAATTTTCATGGCCACTTCCTTGTTCTGGATCTGGCTGCGCTCGTTCTGGCAGGTGACCACGATATTTGTCGGAAGGTGGGTTATGCGGATGGCGGAGTCTGTCTTGTTGACATGCTGGCCGCCGGCGCCGCTGGCCCGGTAGGTGTCAATCCGGAGGTCCTCCGGATTGATTTCCACTTCCATGTTGTCTTCGATCCGTGGCATCACTTCCAGTGAGGCGAAGGAGGTCTGCCGCTTGCTTTTTACATTGAATGGTGAAATCCGCACCAGCCGGTGGACGCCCTGTTCATGCTTCAGGAAGCCGTAGGCGTTTTCGCCCTCCACGAAGAAGGTGGCGGACTTGATGCCGGCATCGGTGTCGTTCTGCAGGTCCACAACTTTCACGCCGTACCCCCGGGACGCCGCCCAGCGGGTATACATGCGCAGCATCATCTCCGCCCAGTCCATGGCATCTACTCCGCCGGTGCCTGCGTGAATGGACAGGATGGCACTGTTGTGATCATATTCGCCGGTCAGGAAGGTTTCCAGGAGGAATTCGTCCAGACGGGCGTTCAGGTCGTCGAAGGTCTGCAGGATCTCGTCCGCCTCTTCATCGTCCTCCATCTCTTCCGCCAGTTCGATCAGTCCCTCCAGATCTTCGAAGTCTCCCATGAGATCTTCGTAGGATTTCACCTTCGCATCCAGTTCGTTTTTCGTTTTCAGGAGTTTCTGAGCCGCCTCCGGGTCGTCCCAGAAGTCCTCCTTCAAGGTCATTTCCGTGAGTTCCTTCGACCGCTGTTTCATGCCAGCCAGGTCAAAGTGAATCACCTGCCTCTTTCAGTCTGCCGACGGACGCCGGCAGGTCGTGTTTGACCGGTTCCAGTTTCAGCACTGCTGTCTCACCCTTTCTGTTATTCATTTCCGTCCGAATCGTTTCTGCTTCTGACTTTTCCGGATTATTCCTGTTCCTGACGTTCCCGCTCCATGTCCTTTTTCATGCAGCAGTTCTTGTATTTCTTTCCGCTTCCGCACGGGCATGGGTCGTTTCTTCCCACCTTCGGCTGCTGCCGGCGGTAAGTTTCCTGCACATGTTCCCGTTCCGGCACCTGGGCATCCCGCTCCGGGGCTGCGCTTTCCAGGGCTGCCGCATCATCCACGTACTCATCCTTCCGGGCATCCGAAATGGCGTACTCTGTCCGTCTCTCGGTATCTGTCTCCAGCGTGACGCTGTAGCAGTAGGTGACCGTCTCTTCCCGGATTTCGTTGATCATGGCGTCGAACATATCGAAGCCTTCGTTGGCGTATGCCGCCACCGGGTCCTGCTGACCCAGAGAACGGAGACCGATACCTTCCCGCAGCTGATCCATGGCGTCGATCTGATCCATCCACAGATTGTCCACAACCCGGAGCAGGATCATCCGCTCCACTTCCCGCATGCGGTCCGGACGGATTTCTTCTTCCTTGCTGACGTAGATGTCGTCGAACTGGGATTTGATCTCCTCCGCCAGGGATTCCGGTGTCATGACCGCCAGCTCATCCGTGGAGTAGTCTTCCTTCCCCTGATACAGCGGCGTAAGCCGTTTCAGACTGCGGTTCATGGCCTTGAAATCCCACTCTTCCGGGAACTTGGATGCCAGGGTCGTGGTCTCCACGATGTGATCCACCAGGTCATCCTTCATCCCCATGATGTATTCCCGCAGGTCTTCCCCGAAGAGAACCTTCCGGCGCTCGCCGTAGATGATCTCTCTCTGCTTGTTCATGACGTTGTCGTACTGGAGGACGTACTTACGGATACCGAAGTTCCGGCCCTCCACCTTCTTCTGGGCGCTTTCGATGGACTTGGACAGCACGCCCGCGGCGACCATATCATCGTCCTCCAGCCCCATTTTCTTCACAACGCTCTGCATCCGGTCGCCGCCGAAGAGACGCATCAGGTCGTCTTCCAGGGAGATGAAGAACTGGGTGGTTCCCGGGTCTCCCTGACGGCCGGCACGGCCCCGCAGCTGGTTGTCGATACGTCTCGACTCATGGCGCTCGGTGCCGATGATGCACAGACCGCCCAGTTTCACAACCTCGTCGTGTTCCTTGTCGCAGCCGACCTTGAACTTCGCCTTGTATTCCCGGAACGCCTCTCTGGCCTTCAGCAGCTCCTGGTCATCGGATTTCTCGAAACCGGTGGCAAAGCTGATCTGCTCGTCCGTGAAACCGTTCTTCCGCATTTCCTTCCGGGCTTCGAACTCCGGATTGCCGCCCAGCACGATGTCGGTACCACGGCCCGCCATGTTGGTGGCGATGGTGACGGCACCCTTCCTTCCGGCCTGGGCGACGATCTCCGCTTCCCGTTCATGCTGCTTCGCATTCAGAACATCGTGCTTGATGCCCCGTTTCTTCAGCATGTCACTGATGAGCTCGGACTTCTCGATGGAGATGGTACCCACCAGCACCGGCTGACCGGTAGCGTGCACTTCCTCCACCCGGTCCGCAATCGCCTTGAATTTCCCGGTCTCCTTCGGATACACCGCATCGTCCATATCGATTCTGGCGATCGGCTTGTTCGTCGGGATGACGACAACGTCCATGTTGTAGATATCCCGGAACTCCTCTTCTTCCGTCTTCGCCGTACCGGTCATACCGGCCAGCTTATCATACATTCTGAAATAGTTCTGCAGTGTGATGGTGGCCAGGGTCTTGGATTCCGAACGAACCTTCAGGTGCTCCTTTGCCTCAATCGCCTGGTGCAGACCGTTGCTGTAACGGCGGCCGTACATGAGACGTCCGGTGAATTCGTCAACGATGAGGATCTCGCCGTCCTTCACGATGTAATCCACGTCCCGTTCCATGAGGGTGTGGGCGCGCAGAGCCTCCTGAACGTTGTGGTTGATTTCCATGTTCTCCGGATCCGAGAAGTTGTCCAGACCGAAGTACTCCTCGGCCTTCTTCACACCCAGATCCGTCAGGGAAACCTGCTCGTCCTTCTCTTCCACTTCGTAGTCCGTGTCTTTCGACAAAGTCAGGATGAAGTCGTCCGCCCGACGGTAAAGGTCGGTGGACTTGGTTCCCTGACCGGAGATGATCAGCGGGGTTCTGGCCTCATCGATCAGGATGGAGTCCACCTCGTCGATGATCGCATAGTGCAGTTCCCGCTGCATCAGTTCTTCCTGATAGGTAACCATGTTATCCCGCAGGTAGTCGAAACCGAATTCGTTGTTGGTTCCGTATGTGACGTCGCACAGATAAGCCTGCCGGCGCTGTTCTTCGGTGATGCCGTGGATGACGCAGCCCACCGTGAGTCCCAGGAAAGTGTATACCTTTCCCATCCACTCCGAGTCACGCTTCGCCAGGTAATCGTTGACGGTGATGACATGGACGCCTTTCCCTTCCAGTGCGTTCAGATAGGTCGGCAGGGTCGCCACCAGGGTCTTACCTTCACCGGTTTTCATTTCCGCAATCCGGCCCTGGTGCAGGACCACGCCGCCGATCAGCTGTACGTGGAACGGCTTCATGCCCAGACTCCGGTATGCACCCTCCCGGGCTACCGCGAAGGCTTCCGGCAGAATATCGTCCAGCGTCTCTCCGTTCTCCAGTCTCTCCCGGAAATACGGTGTCTTCGCTTTCAGTTCCTCGTCGGAGAGGGCAGTCATCTCTTCATCGTACGCCTCGATCTTCTCCACGATTTTCTCGATTTTCCGGACCTCTTTCTTGTTCAAATCGCCGAAAATCTTCTCTAACAATCCCATTCTTTCTGACTCCCTTCTTCTATCTTCACCGGAATCCGGGGCTTCTTCCCCCGCCCGGCGTCATCAGTCTTCTTCCTCTTCCTTGTCTTCCACCCGGAGATTGATCTCCAGCGCTTTCCGGTCGTCCGCCTTCATGACTCTGCCCCGGAACAGCTTCCCCCGAGTTTCATAGGTGAAGGTGTCGCCCACCTTCGGCAGGTGATCCAGTTCCCGGACAACCCAGCCGTTAACTGTGACGGCGTCCACCTTCTCGTCTTCATCGAAGTAGTCGAACAGCTTGCTCAGGTTCGCCAGCCCCAGCACCCGGTAGCTGCCGTCCTGGAGCGGCGTGATCTCCCGGGTTCCCACATTCTCGTGTTCGTCGTAGATCTCTCCCACCAGTTCTTCAATGATGTCCTCCATGGCCACCAGCCCGGTGGTACCGCCGTATTCGTCGATGACGATGGCGATCTGGCACTTCCGGTGCTGCATCATCTGCAGCAGGGCGAATGCCTTCATGGAGCCTGCACAGAAAACCACCGGCTTGATATATTCCGCCACGGTTCCCGCACTGTGATAAATATAATTATGGAAATCCTTCTGATTCAGAACGCCGAGAATCCGGTCCAGATCATCCTCATAGACCGGCAGCCTGGAAAATCCTGTTTTCAGAAAGAGATCCGCAATTTCCTGTTTCGACATTTCAATGTCCACAGCTTCGATTTCCACCCGGGGGGTCAGCACATCCCAGGCTTCAATGCCGTCAAACTCGATGGCATTCTGGATCAGTTCGCTGTGATCGGAGGGAATACTTCCTTCCGTCTCTGCTTCCTCCACAATGGTGATCAGCTCATCTTCCGTGATGTTGTGTTCACTGCCCTTCGCCGCATGGAGCAGCAGTTTCTTCCAGGAAGAAAACACCCAGTTGACCGGCGTGAACAGGATCATCAGTCCGTGAATCAGCGATGCGGTGCTCATGGCCACCGACTCCGGATATTCCTTCGCCAGTGTCTTCGGCGTCACCTCGCCGAAGACCAGCACCACAAGGGTCATGACAACGGTGGAGAGCACGGTGCCGTAATGTCCGTACAACGCCACAAATACGCCGGTAGCCACCGCCGTATTCGCCGTATTCGCAATGTTATTTCCCACCAGGATCGTTGACAGCAGTTCGTCATACCGCTCGATCAGCGCCAGCGCAGTCTCCGCCCGCCGGTTTCCGTCATTCGCCATATTCTTCAGGCGGATGCGGTTCGCCGATGTGAATGCGGTCTCTGTTGCCGAAAAAAAAGCAGAGCAGATGACGAGTACGATGATCACGATGATATCGATGCCCATTTCCCTGAAATCAACCTCCCCGGAACCGGTCCCGGCACATACGATTCTCTCCGGGCCTTGAAAAAACTGCCATCGAAAATACTACCATACACCGGGTGAAAAAAAAAGAAAATCAGCCATTCTTTACAAACTCTACAACTTATTCGTCGATATCTTACGTCCCGTTAACAGGAACCGACCCGCCGTTTTTCTCCAGGGTCCGTCACCTTGCGCCGCCGGTCCGGGTGACATATACTGTAGGTATGAAAGGGCGATTCGCCCGCAGGAGGAATGATGTCTACGAAAACCGAACTTTTGAAGCTGCTCACCGACCATACCGATGAATTCGTATCCGGCCAGCAGGCCGGAGAATATCTGGGAGTCAGCCGCAATGCGGTCTGGAAAGCGGTGTCGAAACTGAAAGAAGAAGGGTACCTCATTGAAAGCCGGCCGAATGCGGGATACCGGCTGACGGAATCCGATATTCTGCGTCTGGAGAGTGTTCTGGCCCGGGTTCACAGAGACTGCGCAGTGGAAGTGTACGACACGGTGGGATCCACCAATGACGTGGTGAAGGAAAGGCCGCTCAGCCGGAAACCTCTGGTTGTGATCGCCAATCGGCAGACCGGGGGCAGGGGACGCTACGGCCGCCGGTTCGAATCTCCCGCCGGAACGGGGCTGTACATCACCTTCGGCCTGACGCCGGATTTCGCCATCGACCGGGCGCTCTATGTCACCATGGCCTCCGCCGTAGCCACTGCCCGGGCCATTCAGACGGTTTGCGGCGCGGAAACCGGCATCAAGTGGGTGAATGACCTCTACTACCACGACCGGAAGGTCTGCGGCATCCTCACAGAAGGTCAGACGAATTTCGAGACCGGCCGGATCGACCGGCTGATCTGCGGCATCGGCGTGAACTGTTTTCCGGGCAGTTTCCCGGAGGAGCTGCGTCACAAGGCCGGGTCCCTCTCTGAGGAGAAGGGATCCTTCTCCCGCAACGCCCTGGCTGCGGAAATGATCAATGAATTTCTTGATATTCTGGATCACCTGCATTCCCGGGAATTCTTCCAAGAGTACCGCCGCCGCTGCTTCATGCTGGACCGGGACATCCGGGTCCACCCGACTTACGGCGACCGGGGCATTCTGGCCCATGCCATCGACATTGCAGAGGACGGCGGTCTGATCGTCCGATACCTGGAGGGACCGGAGAAAGGGGAGATCCGCACGATTCACACCGGAGAAGTCTCGGTTTCGGTGATTTAGCCCTCTGACCCGGCGCCCGCCGGCATTCCTGCTCCTGCAGCGCCCCGGCGGTCCGCAGCGCCCCCCTCAGGTTATTTTCCCTTCTTCCCGGACGCCGCTTCGGAGTCTTCGATTGGCTCGAACGCCCGTGGCTCTCCCTTTGTCAGCGACACCACATAACCCAGCCCCGGAGCCGGAATATAATCCCACATCGTGCCTTCCAGATGGCCGAACATGGTCAGCAGCATCTGGGAAATCACGCCGCCGTGACAGACCATCAGCGTGACGGGCATGCCGCTCTCCCGCCGCTTCTTTCCATAGGCCCGGTGCGCCTCCAGCAGACGTTCCACCCCCTGCCTGATCCGCTCCCGGAATTCGCTGCGGGACTCGCCCCCGGGCAGCGCCACTTCTCCCGTCTCGTCATAGGCCCACCGATTGAAAATTTCCAGTTCCCGGCCCCCGGCCTTCGACAGTTCGTCATAATTTCTGGCCTCGAATCTGCCGAACCGGTACTCTCTGAGCTCCGGAATCCTCCCGTGGGGACGGGGTCCGTAGGTCAGTTCCAGGGTTTCCTCCGTACGGATCAGTCCCGAAGTGAACACCTGGGCGTCCTCCGGCACCGGCGGATAGACCCCCGCCTCCCGGCGTTCCTTCAGCTGCTGCCGGCCCTCCTCCGTCAGCGGAATGTCGATTCCGCCATAAAACCAGCGTCTCTGATTCCCCTCCGTCAGGCCGTGACGGAGTAATATGATTCTCGACTCCATTCCCTATTTTTCCTCATCTTTCCCCAGGGTCTCCGCCAGACCGCAGAACACATGAACCGTCTCGGACGCCCGGGAGGACAAAAAGCAGCTGACCCGGCCGTTCGCCTCCCGCCACCGGCGGGCCAGCGGATCCATCGGAACCACCCCCCGGGAGATGTCATCCATAATGACAATCCGGTTCTCCAGTTTCTTTTCCAGCTTCCGGACGTAATCCGGCGCATCCATACCGTTTTTGACGCAGTACAGCACCAGCCGCTCGAAGTGGCAGATGATCTTCTTCTCCGTCAGATCCGGCGGGACCTCTTCTCCGTCGCAGCACACTGCGTCCGACGGCTCCAGACGGAACCGTTTCAGCGCATATTCCAGTTTTCCCTGGTAAGCACCCCCGAAAATGAATATCATGGCGTTTCTCCCTTCCTTTCGGAAACCGCCGGCTACAGCTGCAGAATCCCCAGTGTCAGCACCGCCGCCGCTTCACTCACGCAGATCACATATCCCGCAATATCACCGTTCATGCCTCCAAGGCGCCGGACCCCGTGGGCGCAGGCCAGGGAAGCCGACCCGATCTCCACTGCCGGCGGAATCAGCGCAGTGAACACCGCCGGGCCGGCCGGACTGGCCAGCAGCAGACTGCCCACCGTCCAGGCTGCCATCTGAAGCAAAATGGCGACGACGTATTTCCGGCGTCCCGGTTCTCCGGCTGTTGCCGCATACTGACTCTGTTCCATGGGCCGGAGTCCGGAAACGAACATACCCGCCATGGAACGGCTCACCACCGGAATCAGGAACACCCCGGTCAGAAGGCTGCCCGCTCCCTCCCGGATGACGAAACCCACGAAGACGGCCAGAATCAGGAACACCACATTGATCACGGCGAAGGCGCCCACCCGGGAGTCCTTCAGAATCCGCTGCCGCTCCTCCTTCCCCCGGCGGGACATCACCGCATCGCTGACGTCCATGAAGCCGTCCAGGTGCATGTATCCCGGTATCCGGAGCAGGGCATAGGTCAGAAGCAGGCCCGTCAGCAGAGCCGGCAGCATCAGGGCATGGGCGGCCAGAAGCAGCAGCGCCAGAGTGCCGCCGATCAGCGCCCCGATCTCCGGGAGAAACGCCAGCATCAGACGGTTCAGCCGGCTGTCCCACAATTTACAGGGGCAGGGGATGACCAGGAAGTTCCCCCAGGCCATGAAAAATGCCGTTATATATCGCATTGAAATTCTCCCTTCCAGACTTTTACTCTGCCTGCAGTCACCTCCAGCACTGTCTCACATTCCGCCGCCAGGCGGCAGTCTGCCTTCCCCAGTGCGCTGCGGTAGACCTCTGTCAGATCGGGAAGAGGAAGGTCCCGGGAGGCAGCCCCGGCTTCCGGCAGCCGGGCGTCCTCATAGATCTGGTCCGAAACGAAGACCGTATTCCCGGTCCGGGCAGCGAAAGAGGCCAGCTCTTCCGGCACCCGTTCCGCCGCCCCGGGATCGAACCCGGGACCCGCCGCCGGGAACATCTCGTTCGCCATCAGGGCGGTGGTACTGTCCACCAGAAAGATCCCACCGGGATCCGTCTTCGGCAGATCCAGGACCCGGAGGATCCGGTTCCCTGCCTCCAGCGTCTGAAATCCGGCGCCCTCCCGGTTCATCCGGTGCACCCGGATCCTTTCCCGGTCCTCTTCATCCGCCGGCATCATGGTCGCCACGTAATAGAGCGGCTTATGCAGCCGCTCCATCATCCGACGCACTATGCGTTCGGCAATATCCGATTTTCCATTCTTCGCACCACCGCTGATGAGAATGTTCATTCGCACCTCTTACAGTCTGGCACCGATCTCGTTGCAGCGGAATCCCGCTTCGTTCAGCGCCTTGATGATCTCTCTCTTGTGATCCACATCGAAGGACTCGAAGGTCACAACCACTTCCACCGCCAGCGCTCTGTTCGGAGACACCCACCGGTTGTGGTCGATCCGGAGAATATTGGCCTTGTGCTCCGCCGCAATCGCCGTCATCGAAGCGATCTGACCCGGCTTGTCCGGCACACGGATCGATACGGTGAATACACGGCCTCTCTGAATCAGACCGTTCTGGATCATGGAACCCATGGTCGTCACATCCATATTGCCGCCGCTCAGGATGCAGACCGCCTTCTTTCCCTTCAGATCCAGCTGCTTCAGCGATGCCACCGTCAGAAGGCCGGAGTTTTCCACCACCAGCTTGTGGTTCTCCACCATGTCGATGAAGGAACCGACCAGGTCCTCATCATCCACACAGATCACTCTGTCGATATTGTCTCTGGCGTACGGGAAGACATTCTCGCCCACCTTCTTCACGGCAGTACCGTCCGCAATGGTATTCGCAGTGGCCAGCTCCACCGGATGACCGGCTTCCAGCGCCGCCGTCATGCTCGCCGCCTTCCGCGGCTCCACGCCGATCACTTCAATGTCATGCTTCAGCAGGTGTGCACAGACGGAGACTCCTGTGGACAGACCGCCGCCCCCGATCGGCGCCAGAATCACATCCGTATCCGGCTGTTCGTTCAGAATTTCCACTGCGATGGATCCCTGTCCGGTGGCAACATCATAGTCATCGAACGGATGCACCATGGTCAGACCCTCTTCCTCTGCCAGTTTCACGGCATGGGCATAGGCATCGTCGTAAACATCCCCGTGGAGGACCACTTCCGCCCCCAGGGCTCTCGTTCTCTTGATCTTGATCAGCGGCGTACCCACCGGCATCACGATGACCGCTCTGCACCCGAACTTCTTCGCAGCATAGGCCACGCCCTGGGCGTGGTTTCCGGCGGAAGCGGTCACCAGACCCTTCGCCCGGTCTTCCTCGGACATCTTACTGATCTTGTAATAAGATCCCCGGACCTTATATGCACCGGTGCGCTGCAGGTTCTCCGGCTTCAGATAGATCTCTCCGCCGGTGAGCTTGCTGAAAAACTCACTGTAAATCAGGTCCGTCGGGATTGTAACGTCCTTCACGACTCTGGCAGCATCCAAAAAATTCTCTTTCGTAAACACGGCTCCCTCCTGTTCCAGCCTGAACGGCCTGTTCTTTCCAAAGAAAATTGCATCCTATAACGCACCCATTATATATAAAATAGGAACAAAATGGAACTGTTTCCCGTGAATTTTTTGACTAATCGTAATTGTGCTCCGAAAGTTCGTCCAGATATTTCCCGTCTACAGATCCTTCTTCCAGCGTCACCATACCCTCCATGGCGGCAGACGCCGATTCGATGATCTTGAAGGCCGGAATGCACCCGCTGCCTTCCCCCAGCCGCATGCCCAGATTCAGCAGAGGCGTAAGTCCCAGCCGCTCCATGGCCACTTCCGTGCCGCTTTCCGTGGAACTGTGGGAGGCGAACATATACCGGGTAACCATCGGACAGAACAGCTGGGCCATACAGGCGGCCGCCGAAGAAATAAATCCGTCGATGACCACCGGCATGTGCTGCCGGGCTGCCCCCAGATAGGCCCCGGTCATGGCGCACAGATCGAATCCCCCCAGCTCCGACAGCAGATGCAGCGCCAGATCCGGGTCCGCCGTCACCGGCACGATATCCCAGTCATCCTCATCGCAGCAGCGCCGGCACCCGGACGAATCCGCCGGCGCCGGCCGGTTCTTCATACACCGGTCCACAGCGTCCTGCACGACGGTCACCTTCTTCGCCATTCCCGCATCGCTCAGGCCGCCGCCCCGGCCTACCAGCATTTCCGCCGGGATCTCCGAAGCCGCTGCCAGAAGGGCGGAAGCGGTGGTCGTGTTGCCGATCCCCATTTCACCTACGCCCAGGAGGGTGATTCCCGCAGCCTTCATGGCGTTCACCGCCTCGAACCCGGTCAGAATGCCCCGGACCGCCTGTTCCTCTGTCATGGTCCTTCCCCGGGCCATGTTCCGGGTACCCGGTGCGATGCGCCGGTCCACAATCTTCGGCGGATCTGCCTCCGCTCCCGGCACCCGCATTGCCGCCGTATACATCCCTGCAGGAGCAGGAGTCTTCGTTCCCATATCCACGGTGAGCACCGGAATCCCGAAATACTTCGCCATGGAACTCATACCGGTGACCCCCCGTGTGAAGTTGATCATCTGACTCCGGGTCACAGACTGGGGCGCCGAGGCCACACCTTCCTCCACCACCCCGTTATCTGCACAGAAAACCACAATGCCCTGACGGGAAACGTCGTTTCCCGTCACGTTTCCCGTCATGCCTGCCAGCCGGACGGAGATCTCCTCCAGACGTCCCAGGCTGCCCGGAACCTTGGCCAGCCGACGCTGCCGCTCCTTCGCCCGGTTCATCGCCTCCTGATCGATGCAGCCGATCTCATGCACCAGTCCCTTCAGGTACGTTCTCTGTTCTTCGATTCCATCCATCCGGATTCACCTCCTGCACTTTTCTTCCGATTCCGGTTTCTTCCCGGCTCCGGTCCCGCTCACGACCGGAACAGCACCCCGGCAAAGCTCCGGGGACGAAGGACACACCGGTCCCCGGGCCAAAGGCCGGTCTTCTCCCATTCCTGCCGGATCATGCGGATTTCGAAATCCGCCGGGGATGCCGGGTCCTGCCGGCTACTCTCCTCCGGGGAAAGCCGTATTTCCACAGTTTCTCCCTCCGGAAAGACTGCCCGCACCCTATAGAAGCGGGTGCCGCCGGATTCTCCACCGCTCTCCGGGGCCTCCGCCCGGAGCTCCGAAGGGTGCAGCATCAGTTCTGCCGGACCGTTTTCTGCCGGACCGTCCCCATCCGATCCGCTTTCCTTCACTTTCACACAGAAATCTCTGCAGCGGAACACGCCCGTCTCCACCGTTCCCGGGAAATAGATCGTCGTCCCCATCCGGTCCGCCACCTTCCTGCTGACCGGAGCGGTCCACAGTTCATCCGGTGTTCCGTACTGCAGAATCCGCCCGCTTTCCATCAGGGCGATCCGGTCCGAAAACCGCATAGCTTCCGCCCGGTCATGGGTCACCATGACCGTGGTCAGATGCATTTCCTCATGGATGGACCGGACCAGCCGGCCCATCTCGCTGCGCAGATGCGGATCGAGACCGGAGAACGGCTCGTCCAGCAGCAGGATCTCCGGATCCGCCGCCAGCGCCCGGGCCAGAGCAACCCGCTGCTGCTGACCCCCGGACATTTCCCGGATCCGCCGCCGCTGAAATCCGGGGAGCTGCACCGCCCGCAGAAGTTCCTCCACCCGGTTTCTGCGCACTTCCTTCGGGATTCCCTTCAGTTCCATGGGAAATGCGATGTTTTCCTCCACATTCATGTGCGGAAACAGCCGGAGATCCTGAAAGACGATGACAGCGCCCCGTTTCTCCGGGGGCACCCCGAGCACAGATGCGCCGTTCATCCGGATATCGCCGGCACTGACCTCCAGGAGACCGGCGATACTCTTCAGCAGAGTGGATTTCCCGCAGCCCGAGGCACCCAGAAGCGAGACGAATTCGCCCGAACGGATATCCAGGTCAATCTTTGTCAATACTTCCTCCCCGGCCAGCGCCACGGAGAGCCCTTCGATTCTCAGCTCCATTCTAAACCTCCTACGAGAAATATTCCACATCCCGGTTCTTCATAATACGGCGGGTCACCAGTTCGAAAACCCCGAAAATCACGATCGTCACCATCAGGAAGATGACGCTGTAAATGCTGGCAAAATTCCGTTCTCCCCCGGTCAGGAACGGGACCATCACAATGGTGAAGGTCTTCACGTTGCCGCCGCCGATGATCAGCGTCAGGAAATACTGACTGAAAGAGACGATATACGACATGGAGAAGGCGGATAGAATCACCGGCAGCAGGTTCGGCAGCGTGACCCGCCGGAAGGCGGTGAGGGGACCCGCCCCCAGAACCCGGGCCTGCTCCTCCAGCCGGATCCCCAGTCCCCGGGTACCGTCCTGCAGCAGCTGCACCGCATAGGGCAGAGAACAGATCAGATGCACGAAAATGACACCCCCGGCATTTCCCCCCAGCCCGATGCGGAGGAACAGAACCTGGATTCCCATGGCGAACACCGACGCCGGCACCACGAAGGGCAGGAGGGACAAAAAAGAGAAGAATGTCCGTCCGAAAAATGCGTAACACTCCAGCGCCCGGGCAGTCATCATCCCCACCAGAACCGCCAGCGCCGCCACCGCCAGGGAGATCAGCACGCTGGAGAAGAACACCATCGCCAGTTCCCGGCCGTCCCGGAACACGGAACGGACCGCCCGGAGGGACAGCGTCCCGGGCAGAAGGTCCGGCCACGCCCATCTCTCGGTCACCACCCACAGAAGGATCGTCAGCAGCGGCAGAATCACCGCCAGGCAGAACAGAACCAGAAGGATCGAAGCGATGACATTGGATTTTTCCTTTTTCATGCTCTCTCTCCTTTCCGCCGGAGTCCCATGATCAGCAGATGATACACCAGCACCGCCAGAAGCGACAGGAAAATAATGATTCCGTTCACCGCCATGGCCCGGGGCCGGGTGCGGAGATCCGGATTCTGAAACGCCACATAGGCCAGCACCGGCAGCGCCTTCGGCTTCGTGGCCCCCAGAATGAACGGCATCTCATAGGCCCCCAGGGAGAACACGTAGATGATCAGGAAGGCGGTCAATATGGATTTCATGCACAGCGGCAGCGTCACCCGCAGGAAGGCGGTCCGGCGGGAAGCCCCCAGATTGACTGCCGCCTCTCCCAGTTTCCCGTTGATATTCGCCATCAGCGCCATGACGAAATAGATCACAAAGGGAAGCTCCTTCCACACATACGCCAGAATCACCCCGAATCCGTGGGGATCGTAGATCAGAAGCGGGAATTCCGACTGATCCCGGAGCAGGCCCAGCGCCGCCCCGATCCGGGCCAGAATTCCGTTCTGGGAGAAAATGTTCACAATGAACAGCGCCACCACCAGGTGGGGTACGATGATCGGCAGCTGGACAATCCGCATCACGGGGCCTGCGGTCTTCTTCCGGCTCACCAGCAGGGCGCAGATCAGCGTGCCGCCGGCGCAGGCGATGAAAGCCGACAGGAACGAGGTAAACAGGCTGTACTTCACCGCAGCGATCAGATTCGGATCCTGCAGCACCTCCCGGTAATATTGTGTTGTGAATTTCGTCATCCCGAAGGCCGGGATGACGCCGAGGCTCTGCACAATACCGGTTCCCAGACCGGCCAGAAACACTGCCCCGATGATCATCTGCGGGATCAGCAGAATGTATGGTGTCAGTTTCTTCATAACTTTTATATTATAGCAACAGGGGATGCCTGCGGCATCCCCTGAATTATTTCAAATAACAGATAACAGAAGCTACTTTCCTGCAACTTCCTCTTCCCAGATTTCCTCGATGATCGGAACCAGTGCGGACGGCATCTCCGGCAGGCGCTTGCTCAGCAGCTGTGCCTGCGGAATCGTTCCCTTGCCCAGATCCACCTTCGCGAATGCATCCTTCTGCGCCTTGGTCAGCTTGCTGTTGTCCGTTACCGGAACAGTGTGCAGCTTCTCATAGCGGTTCAGCTGAACCTCCGGACTCATCATTTCATTAATGGCCACCATGGCACCGGCCACATTGCCGGAGTTCTTCGCAATCGCCATGTAGTTGGTGTTGCCGATGGTTCCTTTCTTGAACTGGAAGGAGTCCGCCGTCTTCGGGAATGTGCCGTTTTCGATGTACTTGGAAATATCGTATGCATCGTACGTCACCCGGAAGATGGTCTCGCCGTCAGCGAACATCTTGTCCGCCTTCTGGGAGGATTCCGGGAATGTCTTTCCCTTGTTCCAAAGATACGGATTCAGGGACTTCAGATACTTCATGGCCGGTTCCACCGCCTTCCGCACCGTTTCCTTGTCCGCCTTCATGTTCTGGAACTGCTTGTACCCGCAGATATCATAGATCACATTCCGGACGAACACACTGCCGGTGAAATCAGGCGGTGCCGGATAGGTGACTTTCCCCGGATTCTTCTTCACAAATTCCGCGAATGCCTTCGTATCCGTCGGCACAGACTTCACCTTCGCCCTGTCCACCTCGAAGACCACCTGTGCCTTGCCGTACGGCGCCTCGTAGCCCTTGATCGGATAGGAGAAGTCGTAGTTATTCTCTCTGTCCTTCGCATTATAGTACTTTCCGTAATTCGGCAGCTTGTCCAGGAACGGTCCGTACAGGAAGCCGTTCTCCCGCGCCGTCTTGAAATTCTCCCCGTTGATCCAGATCATATCGATGTCACTCTTCTTCTTTCCGGACTGCTTCTCACCGGAAAGCTGGCTCAGAATATCCTCGATATTCATCGGAACCCGCTTCATCTTGATTCCGTACTTCTTCTGCATGCGCGGTGCGAAATAATCGTCCAGCCAGCTGTTCAGCAGATCATCTCCGCCCCAGCCGTAGAACGTCACCGTCGTTCCCTTCGCCTTCTTCACCATATCATCGAAGGATGCTGCGCTTTCCTTCGAAGTGCCTTCCTTCTTCTCTGAAGTGCCTCCGGAGGATCCGCAGGCTGTCATGGACACTGCCACCAGCAGGGCTATGAGCAGAGTCAGAATCTTCTTTCCCTTCATCATCACACGCTCCTTTTCTCATTCAATGAACCGTTTCCCGGGCGCTCCGCACCCGTATTCGCTCATGCAAAAGTATATCATACCGTTCTATGGAAATGAACCGGACAGCCCCATCATTGAGAATATCAATACAACTCCGCTTTCACCCTTGAAATTAAGAAAGTCCTTCCATATAATCGAATGTATACGCACGCCTGCCGGGTGCGCTTTGTCGACAAAAAACACCGGCCCAGGCGTCCGCAAACACAGAAAGACGAACTGAAAAAGGAACCACATCATTCATGAGCACGAAAACCAAGAGCAACCTGGTCCTGCTGCTGACCACTCTGATCTGGGGCACGGCATTCATCGCCCAGAAGAACGGGGGAAGTATCGGGGCCTTCACGTTCAACGGCATCCGCACGGTCATCGGCGGTCTGTCCATCCTGCCGGTGATCTGGTGGATGAACCGGCACCCGGACCCGGAACAGTCAAAAAAATACCGAAAGCACGGCCGCTGGTCGGAACGGAAAACCCTGGTCATCGGCGGCTGTCTCTGCGGCACGGCCCTGTTCCTGGGCGCCAACCTGCAGCAGATGGGCATCAACTACACCACCGTATCCAAGGCGGGGTTCATCACCTCCCTGTATTCCATTCTGGTTCCGGTGCTGGCCCTCTTCATCGGAAAGAAAGTCCGCCCGGTCATCTGGCTTTGTATGGCGGTCAGCGCCGTCGGCCTCTACCTGCTCTGCATGAGACGGGAGGCCTTCCGGCTCCAGCTGGGAGACGCTCTGATCCTGGTCTGCGCCGTCTTCTTCGCCGTCCAGATTCTGCTGGTGGACTATTTCATCCAGTTCGTGAATCCGGTGAAACTTTCCTTCGCCCAGACCATGTTCAGCGGCATCGTCAGCATCGTCTGCATGTTCCTGTTCGAACATCCGGTCTGGAGCCAGATCCTCGGGCAGGCGCTCCCGATCCTGTATGCGGGCGTCATGTCTTCCGGCGTGGCCTACACCCTGCAGATGGTGGGGCAGAAGGGCGCCGACCCGACCCAGGCCGCGCTGATTCTCTGCCTGGAATCCGTGTTCAGCGCCCTGTCCGGAGCGCTGCTGCTCCGGGAGGCCATGTCCCTGCGCCAGTACCTGGGCTGCGGACTGATCTTCGGTGCCGTTGTGGTGAGCCAGCTGCCCGGGCGGGGGACAGAACCTGCCCCGTCGGCAGACCGTCAGGAAGCGATCCTTCCGGAAGTTCCGGAGGCGAAGGAAGAATAGAACAGGAAAAAGACAGAAAGCGTAATAGAGTAAAAGAATAGAAGCCTGCTAAGTAAAAGTCAAGTGTAATTCACAAGAATTTGGAGGGATGAAAATGAGCACAACAAACCAGACTGTCTTCATTCAG
>OCTW011503655.1_pt1 | contig 18864 bp, 26 predicted proteins | sample 1539671 | NCBI WGS metagenome assembly OCTW01 (sample SAMN02144230, study PRJEB22623) | gut metagenome | biome: sheep rumen | host: Ovis aries | place: New Zealand
CTTCCCCGCCGCCCCTGCCTGTAATCGACGATCGTTGTCCCATCGCTTCGACGCCTGCGGATGGCAGGACAGCACGCCGTCTTCGGATAGGCATAAAGCCCACGGGCAGCCATTCTTGGGAAAGTGAAAAGAGACCGGATGGTATGCCAGTCTGCTGCTGACCGGCACGCTGGACGCGCATCTGGCCGAGATCGAACAAATCTTCTATAAAACAGCCCCCGGAAACCTTGAACGGTTTCCGGGGGCTGTTTTCTGTTTTGGCGTTATGCCAGACAAACCAGCTCTTTGCCCATCTGGCGGGCTTTTTCCAGATCCAGCGGGAACTGCTTTTCGTGGTGGGCCTTCTTGTGCTCGGCGTTGAAGCCCGCCATGTTGAACTTGCTGTAATCCCTGACCTGCAGCGTGTCGAAGCTGCAGAGCGTCTCCACCTTGCCATTGAGGCTGCGGAAGGCGTTCGCCTGTTCGGTCAGCTCCCGTTTGTATTGCATCTGATAGAAAACCTGCGGCGCGTTCATGGTGAAGATCACGCCCACGTTGACCTTGCCGGTGAAATAGTTGCTGTAGTCATCATAGGACAGCGTGCAGAAGTGCAGCCGCTCCGCGAAGGCGTGGAACTGGCTGGTGGTATCGCCGAGATAGATGGGCGAGCCGATCAGCAGCACGTCCGCGGCAAAGACGCGGTCCAGAAGCGGGCTGAGGTCATCCTTCCAGAAGCACTTGCAGCGCTCGCCGTCCTTGCGCTTGCAGAGCAGGCAGCTCCGGCAGCCGGTGAAGTTCAGATCGTAGAGGTCGACGTATTCGGTCTCAGCACCGGTCTCCTCTGCGCCCTGCTGGGCGGCCTTCAGAAGCTGCGCCGTGTTCCAGTTCTTGCGGGGGCTGGCGTTGAGAATAATGGCTTTCATGGTGTTTTCCTCACTTGGACTCCTTGATGCTTTGATGCTTCATTATACCCGGAAAGCGTCCCGGTGTCCAGACGCCAGGCGGCGGATTATAGCAAAAGCGCCGGGACACCCCGGCGCTTTTCTGTTGCCACGAAGATTTATTCAGTCTTCTATCGTTCTGAACAGGTTCTGTTTGCACTTCACGCTGTATTGCAGCGTATAGGATGCTGCGCCTGCGTCCAGCGCAGCTTGCAGTTCGGCGATCTCCCTTGTTACGTCTTCAAGGTTTCTGTACCAGGCAAGGAACGTGTTCTGCGCTCCCCACAAGGCCAGGTCGTTCCCGTCGGATGCATACAATGCGAATTTGGGGCTGTTTTTGCCGCCCATAAACTGCTGAGAACGCGTTACTTTTGACGCATTGATGATGACGCCTTCGTGCGGTGAAATGATTCTGATTGCAGCGGAAGCTTTCCCTTCCCCGGAAACTGCCGCTGTGTTTTCTCCTCCCAGCAAGCTGTCCAGGGAAACATTCAGCTTTTTTGACAGGAGCAAAAGCTTGTCTACTTCGGGGTAGCCCTCTCCAAGCTCCCACTTTGACACGGCCTGTCTGCTGACTCCCAGCATTTCCGCCAGGCCTTCCTGTGAGAGCTGATTCTTCTTGCGAATCAGCTGCAGGTTTTCTCCAAAACTCATCGTATCAACCTCCTTGCAAAAGGAGCATACCGCACGAAGCTTTCATTTTCCACCAACCTCAGTTTGCTTTTCCGCAACTTGAAGTTGCTTTTTGCTTGAATACGCCAGATCCTGCTTTGCCTCAGCCCGTATAGGCGTCCTCGACTGTGTTGCGGAAGTTCTGTTTGGAGAGCCGCTCCAGAAGATCCTTCGCCTCACGGACGACTTCATCATTCCCGCTGTATGTTACAAGCGTGCCCAGCATACTCTCCAGTTCTCCCCTGTATACAGGCCCCGGCTCATTCTCGGCATCTTCTGTACCAGATGTGCTGTTTCCGCTGCGCCATGGCGCCATACCGGGAACTGCTCTATCTGCAAGGGAGCGAAGATGATCCTTCATACAGGCCAGCATTCTGAGTATTTGGGTATCGTCTTCTGACGCAAGGACTTCTTCTATCAGATCGCTCCCCCACTCCAGGCACTTTTTCTCCAAGAGCCCGTACTTTTCAGAATAATGCCCGAACGGTCCGTCTACCTCTTCCAGGCTTGTGACACTTGCGATGTCGTCTTGATAAAACAGCATCGGGGTAAGATGCAAAGCCTCCTGATCGCGGCCGTATTCATGAAAAACATATTCCCGACCGCAATACGATACGATCCCCTCATAGTCCTCTCCCGAGGCAGTAAGGATCCTTACGCATTTGTCATCAAAACTTTTAAGATCCATCTCTGCAACCCCTCGCCATACGGCAAAGCTCCTCGAATAATCTCGATTGTCTCAGTCAGTCTTTCAGATCCGCAGGATGTGCTTGAGGGCGGCCAACAGAAGAAGGTGCCCCGGATAAAAGATGTAAAACAACCACTTCAGTCCTTTTCCTTTCTGCCCGTTATACAGGGACAGGGGGATAAAGCTGAAACCTGTAGCGGCATAATAGCCTATCGTTCTCGTGAGGGCAAGAAAGGCCACACCCACGCCGCTCCGGAGCAGCGGATGCTTCTGCCGGAGCACGTAAAACAGGAACACAGCGATGACCGCAAAGACGGTATAATCCGCACGCAGCAGCAGCGCAAGGGCGGCGATCCCCGCAACAGCGAACACGCCCAGGACGGTTTTGACAACGGGTATCCGCTCTCCTTCCGAGCCGTTCCCGCCCCGGATACGGTCAAACAGCATCAACGCCAGGCCAGCCAGGAAGAAGGTCAGCATGATGTTCTGGTGTCCCAGCCCAAGCCTGCCATCAAAAGCCAGGTCAAAGGGGATCTCACTGATCAGCGCGAAAAGGCCGAGACGGCCAAGGTATCTCTTTTTGTCCCTTGTATGTGCAAAACCCTCCGCGATGAAAAAGGAAAAGATGGGCATGGCCAGCCTGCCGATCATCCTTGGCCACATGACGTTGGGGGAAAAAACGTCGCCCGTGTGATCGAATACCATGCTGATCATGGCGATGATTTTCAGTGTGGTTCCGTCCAGTATCTGATATTTTTTCATGCTGTTCATCTGCGCCGCCTCGCAAGAAGGATATTTTAATTTGATTTTACCACAGCTTCTGGTCTATCGGAAGTCTAATCCCGAAAAGCAGAAAGCACAGAAAGAGGACTCATCTGTCCGTTTCTGTGCTTTCTTCCTGTTATAGGCTTTCGGGTTTTCGCTCTTTCGGGTCACCGGGCTGACGGCCCAGACCGTTCGCCTGCCTGCGTCCAGTTCCCGCTTTTTCTTTTTCGAGAGCTTCTCATACGGGATAAACTTCTCCATGGTGGGTAACCTCCTTCTGTTTGAATCAGCAAAAGTACTATATCCGCTCAAACGCTGTCTTGTCAAGGCCGCGGATCATGCGTACAAGTCTGATAACCTCGTGACGGCCAACACCGTAAGGGCCGTTTGGTTGTCACGAGGTTAGCATTTTCTATTCGTATGCGTCTCTGCCGGACCCGGCTTCCCCGACTTCACTTCAACACCGGATTGACGTACCGCCCGCGGGAGGCTGTCTTTTTCCCGTACTGGATCGCCGAGACCGGGCAGCTTTTGCGCTGCGTACAGGGAATTGCCTGTTCCGGTGAAATAAAAGATCATAGCCTGCTCCCTCTTTTCCTCTTTGCGTATTTCGCAAAAGGATGGTATGGTCGGTTCTGCTCGGCAAATCGTAATTTGTCACTCTATCAGCCCGTCAGAAAGCAGCATTTCAAGGACTCGCGCCTCCCGTTCAAGCATTACCGGATCCTTTGGCCCGTGATCTTTAGTCCGGTTGTTGAGGATGGCGTTTTCAGGCGTTACATATTCCAGGGTAAAATGCTCGTCTGATTCGTAGTCATCCAGTTTCTGCGGTCTGACGCCCTCTTCTACGTCACAAAGGTAATAATAGTTGTCCTGTATAAAAAACTCGTCCTCCTCCACCGTGCTCTTCTGAATCCGGTGGACATACCCGTATTCCCGTATAGAATCCGGAATCACGGTCAGGCCGGCTTCCTCGGCAGTCTCCCTAATCAGCGCATCGACGGCGCGCTCGCCGGGTTCGATCCCCCCGCCCGGGAATTTATAGTAGTCATACTTCAGGCTGTGGATCATGGCGATCTTACCGTTCCTGATAATGATACTTCTGGCAGAGTCCCGCGTAAAAGAATGCGCACATCCACCATAATCCTTTTTGTCCATTTCAAACAGTAGTCTCATTTGCTTATAGCTCCCCCAATCCCGAGCTGTCTATTGCAATTCTGTCGCCTTGATCGCGCCGAGACAATGGAGCCGAACGACGCGGTTCGAGTCTGTTTCCGCAATGCTTTGCAGCCGCTCCAGATAGGGTCTGACGAACTCCGGACTGCGTTTGCCGAGCGCGCGGAAGATCTCCGGCGCTTCCATCCGTACCTTGTCATCTACATCATACAGAAGTTTGGCGAAAACCGGCATATAATTCTCATAAATATCAGGCGTGTTCACAGCGATGTTTTCTGACGCCCAGACAAACGCCAGTCGGACTTTCGGCTCCTCGTCGGAAGCGAAGCGGAGCAGCCCCGTCCAATACGGCTCGATCACTTGACAGCTGCCTCGTCCGATCCTGCCGAGAGCGTTTATCGCCCGCTCCCGCAAAAGCGGCTCAGAGCTGTCAAGGAAGGAAGCTATGGCCGGAACCGCGTCCTGTACGGACCGCGGGAAGACGAGGCCTATTTCACCCAGCAGCCAGAGCGCCTTCGCCTGTATTCTCACGGAGTCGTGGCTGAGGAGAGACGAAATATAGGGAATGCTCTCTTCCCATCTGTCCTTGTTCTTGGTCAGTTCTCCAAGCTCTTTGTAAAGTTCGGATTCTATCATTTCAATGGCCTCACAAGCCAAATATGTCTGTCTGTTTTTGCCTAAAAGTCGGGCTTCCAGACAAAAAGGCCTTCGCCCGAAGCAAGCTGTCTGAGCAGTTCCAGCAGCTGCGGATCCGGATTAAAAACCGTCAAATGCGTGTCATCTGGTTCCGAAAGGAGCATGCTTTCGCCTGTCATGATATAGAGGACCCTTTTTTTCATCTCGTCGGCCATGTGCTTCGGCAGCGGATTGATCTCTGTTTCATCGCTTATCGATATGTCTCTGTTGCAATTCAGCTTCCAAATCAGGTCGATATGCTTTTGCTTGATCTCTTCTATCCGATCGCCTTGCAGGAAAACCTTTTCTACCGCAAAGTATTGTCCCGGGCTGTCTTTCGGCACTTGCGCCGGCAAGATATCAATGATCCAGTATGGGGATTGAAGCAGTTCTTCTATCGTTTTCTTCACTTCACAGACCTCCAGGAATCCCGGGTTATTGAGCGGGAGTATATTACAAACCGAGGGCTTTCGGAAAACATTTACCTTTCAAGCGCGGTGAACAGCGGGAGCGCTGCGCGCTGAGCGTCAAAAAACAGCAGGGTATCCATGTCAAGCTCCCGCATATGTCTCAGTCCTCCCGGATCTCGACCGCAACGCGGATCGTGTCGCCGTCTGCCTTGCCGAGCTGCTGCCGGATCGCCTTCCGCACGCCGAGCATATAGCATACGCTTCCGTCCTCGTTCTTCAGTCCCATATTGACGACGCTCCCGTCATAGGGAATACCGTCAAAGCTTGCGTGAACCTTTACGCGGCCTTTGCCGAGCTCCTCGCGGATATCCCAGGGGAAAGCCACCCAGGCCCCGCCGTCCGGCTCTTCATGCAGCGCGGCGTCGTATTCGTATTTTCTTTCGCTCATTTGCTGTCCGTCTCCCTTCCGGCGGAAGTTCACGATTCCATTCTCTCTCAAAGCCGCGGCGTTTTCTCATTTGCCGCGAAAGACAGCCCATCCGGTTCCACATGGCAGGGCAGAAAAATCACCTTCACGCCGGCCTCCTTTGCCTCTTCCAGCGCCTGACAGAAGGCAGGGTCTGTATCCCGGTTCCCCCGTACCTCCGAGATGCCGTCCATCTGGATCACAAACAGCAAAACCGCATGATAGCCCTCCGCTTTTGCCAGCTCCCGCAGGTGCTTTGTACCCCGCTGGGTCGGCGCGTCCGGAAAGTAACCGATCCCGTCCCGCTCAAGGGTGCATCCCTTGACTTCCATCAGGAAGCCTTCGTCTCCCCTCTCCATCATGAAGTCCAGGCGGGACCGGCCGTACTGGAATTCCGGCCGTATCAGGTCAAAGCCCTGCGCCTCCAGCCATTCCCGCGCCACGGCATTCGGGGCCTGACTGTCTATATTGACGAGAAGGCCGTTGGACTTTCTCACCGCGATCAGGTCATACGCCGTCCTTCTGGCGGGATTGTCCGATCCGGCCAGCCACACTTCCGCGCCGGGGATCAGCAGTTCCCGGCAGCGTCCGGTGTTTTTCACATGCACCGTGTTTTCCTGCCCGTCTATCTCGACATGGGCTATGAAGCGGTTCGGCCGGTCGATGAAAACCGCCTTGGAGACTTTGCCGTAGTGCATGGATGCTTCTCCCTCATAGTGCTTATTTCATTTCCTGTTCGTCTGATTCTTTACCGGGATGATCGCACAGCGTCCGAAACACCGCTTCGGCGATCACTTTTGCCCCTGCGGCATTCGGGTGCAGCCCGTCTGGCCCGAACAGCGCCCGCTTCCCCTGCGTGAGCGCATACAGATCCACGAGCTCCGTGCCGTTCACCGCCGCGATCGCCTTGATCTCTTCCGCGATCTCCGGGACGCGGTCGAGCTTCGCGTCGTTCGTGATATGGAAGAAACGGTTGAACGGCTTGAAGGCGCAGGGCGGCGTGCAGATCACGATACGCGGTACGGGAGAAAGCGCGCGGTATGCCGCGATCAGCTCCGCATATTGCTGCCTGAAAGCTGCAGGCGAGATCCAGTTGATGTCTTTGGAATCGTTTGTGCCCAGCAGAATGACGACCGTATCCGGCCCAAACTCCCTGCTCTGCCGAAAAGCGCGCTCCTTCCGAAACGGCTTGTTGCCGGTATCCTGCAGCGTCCGGTCATTGACCGCGAAAACCGCCACCTGCGCACCGGAACCGATCAATTTCTGCAGCACGGCCGGGTATCGGCGCAGGAAAAACAGGGGCAGCGTGCAGCCGTAGGTCACGCTGTCGCCGACACAGGCGATATGCCGTTTTCCCTCCTCGCGCCTGACGGGCAGCCGGACGGTCGTATAGCCGCACAGAACGACCGCCGCGGCAATGAGCGCGGCTATGATCAGAAGTATCATCATGATGTATCCCGGTCTCCGCTTCAGATTCTGATATGATTATACCCTGTTATGTCCTGCGCTTCAATAGGACATAACAGGGTATAAGGTGTTTTCACCCGGCGACGCTGAGCAGCTTCTGGCTGACGCGGTTGGTCACTTCCAGATAGTAGGCCAGCTCGGCATTGGTCAGCTCGCTCTCGTCGAAAGCGTCGATCTTCTCCGCAAACTCGGTGTAGCGGGCGAGGATGCTGTAGTAGTCCCCCATCATCGACACCATGCTGCTCGGGTCGGCGTTCATGTACTTCTGCATGAAGTCCACATACTCGTCCATGCAGGCTTCGTAGGCGTCCAGAAACTCCTTGACCTCCGGGCGGATCTCATTCCCCGCGGCCGCGGTCTGCGGCTCGGTCATGGGTTCCTCGGTCGGATCGGCCGCAGGTTCTGCTGTCGGAGCTGCGGTCGGCCTCGCTGTCACTTGGGGAGCCGATGTAGTAACGGGAGCGGTCTGCCTTGCGGTCGGCTTAGTCAGCGTTTTCGCGCCGGAGCGCCCCGCTATGCCTGCGATCACGATCATTGCCAGCACCCAGAACCACCAGCGCTTGAAAATGCTTTTTCTCTTTTTCTTCGGCTTCTCTGCCGGGTATTCAAGCTGCGGTGACGCCATCCGGACCGGTGCACTGTCTGCCGGTGCGCCGCATTCGGAGCAGAACTTCGTTCCCTCCTGCAAAGGCGCGCCGCACTGTCTGCAAAATGCCATCGTCATAGACCTCCTTTGTATGTTTCGGGCATTTCATCATAACAAAAACAGCTTTGCCGCGTTCTCACCGTTTTGGTGGGAACGCGGCAGTTCATTCGTAGTTCTCGATCAGCGGCGCCTGCCCGCAGCTTTCCAGCAAGCGGTTGACCGCGCATAAATCGTAGATCCCGTTTTGAATGGCGACCGTCAGCACCGCGTCCCGCGCCAATCGCCCGTGCAGCGGCGCCATGCCATAGAGGATCAGCGCCTCCTGCACCTCCTCCAGCCCGAACCGCGCCGCCATGCAAAGGCGCAGGATCGTGCCCCGCTGCCGCGTGTGCTTCTCCTCCGCGATCAGCTTGTAGCCGTAGTTTTCCGAGAGGTCGGCGGCCAGGAACACGTTCTGCCGCAGGATCCCCTTCTCCCGGAACTTCGTCCGCATGTAGTCCGCGAACGGATGCAGGCTTGTGATCAAGTCCTCTCTGTGCTGTTCCAGGAAGTCAGGCAGCTCACTTGTCCCGACGTTCAGCAGCTCTTCATTCAGCCGCTTGCTCCCTTGCTCATAACTCTCCTTTTGCAAATCGTTCACCCTTTCTATAGATGAACGCCGGTCGGGACAAACCCAACCGGCGCTCTACTATAGGGGCTGTATTTTTTGCGAATCAATCCAAGAAGAATGCGTCAATGTCTTCAACCGAAGTTAAGATTTCTTCCTCTCTTACGCCTGCAGCTCTTGCAAGTTCTGCAGACTGCATCAGCGATTCACGAATATTGGAAGAAAAAGCCCGATCGATCAATTGATTGAATCTTTCCGCTTGTTCCGAAAGCTCTGCTTGAAACGCATCATATTGCTTCCGAAGCTGTTCATCAAGTACGTACTGATTTTCAATATATGCGGTAAGAATCGCCTGCTCTTTGGCATAGAGAACATGCCTTCCGTATTCAAACGCAAGCTGCGAAACGGCTTGGGCCAGCTGAGAATACTCCGCTCCGATCAGCATCGTCAGGGACGATGAAAGAAGCTTTACCATTGCTTCCAGGGAAAGCCACAGGCAGTCATCTACATAGGCGGACTCTGAGATAGCTTCTCCGCGAAGCAGTTCCGTTTTGCTGCGAATGGCGGATGAAATGCCCTTTATGGACGCAAGCGTTTCTTCCGAAATAAACCTGGAAAGACCTTTCGCCGAGAGATCAATATAATCCGCATACAAAGAAAAGACAAAATCGCTGTAGCTCTGTCCTTCCTCGAGCACGGCATATTGAGATACTTTGCTTGCGATGCCGCCCCATTCTTCCGGTTTCATCTTTTTGGGGTCTGCACCTGAGGCCAGCTTGTCGACAAGAAAGATTTGAAAAACTGTCCCTATCTTCAGGAGGTTCAGCTGCGTGCTGTCCTCGCTTTCGGCAAGGGCACAGAGATTGCGCTGAACTGCGGCGACTGTTTCCATCGCCTGGGAAATCTTTATCCCTGCCGGGGAATTGCGCAGCTCATCAATCGCTATTTCCTGTGCTATTTCCTTAAGTACATCCATCGTACCCTACCTCGGTCAAGCGATCGTTTTCCCGAACAGTGCGGAAAGCGCTTTTGTCTGGTTGACCAACGCACCGAGACTTCTCTTCTGCTCCTCTGAAAACACCGAATAATCCTTCCCGAACAGAGGAAGGCAACTCGTGCAGGAGGCGGCAAGTCCTGTCCGGATAGCCGAGGTCTCATCCAACAATTGCTTGATTTGCGCGTCGATCTCTCTGACCTTTTCCGTATTGTTTTTGACCGCTTCTATTTCCTCATTCTTTTGCTTGTTAAGCTTGGCCTTCTTGCTGGTGAACAGCAGAATGGAAGTCAGCAATGTCGCGCCCGCGATCGTCCATCCGATCGGCCCTGCCATAGCCAGCAGTGCATTTCCGGCTACAATTCCACCGCCACCTGCAGAAAGCGCACCGCCGCCCAGCCATGCCAGCGCGGCGTTTGTTGCCGCGGCCCCGGAAAGGGCGGAAATCGCCGTGCCTGTAGAAGCTGTACCAAATGTCGTAGCCACCCACATAGCAGCCGTTGGAGCCATAAAGGCGACGGAAGCTCCGGCAGCAATACCCGCTCCCGCTCCACCTGCAGCTTCACGGGCCGCCCTCAGCTCACGCTGGCCAAAATCGCAGGTGTTCAGAAAGCTGTCGCGTTCAAGACGGATTTCCTCAAACTCTGCGTCAAAGGACTTTGGCCGGTTTGCAATGCTGTTCACAAGGCTTTCGACAAAGCCGATCGTATCAACCGCGCGGGTTCTTTCAACGAAGAGTTGAAGTCCCTTATCATTCATCAGAGTATACGCGTCATTGTATTCCGTGATAGACGATTCCAGCATCCGATCCAATTCCGTCAGCTTATCTGCGATATCTTCCTTCATTGCCAGCGCGGAATCCTTGATTTCCTGGGCCTTGCCTCCAATGATTTCGCCCGCCCTAACCGCTTTTTCCTTGGCAGATTCCAAATCAATAGACGATGCGCTCTTTACTGCAGCATCCTTGATTGAACGTAAGCTGATTTTGCTTTTCTCCGCCATGCTATTCCCCTCCTTGAAAGTTTTTCCTATAACCTTAGTTTACTCAAATCAGCACCCCGTTGCAATGGTCGATCTCGTGCTGAATGATCTGCGCCGTGAAGCCGGTGTAGGTCTTGAGGCGCGTTTGAAGCTGCTCGTTCTGGTACTGCACCTTGATCGAGCGGTATCGCTTGGCCTTGCGCGTTCCGGTCAGGGACAGGCAGCCCTCCTCGGCCTCGTAAGCGCCGGAGCACTTGACGATCTCCGGATTGAACATCACCGTCGCGCTGCCGTTGTCGTCAAAGATGATGATCCGCCTGGCCACGCCGATCATGTTGGCCGCCATGCCCGACGCAGCCGTCCCGGTGTGCCTCCAGCGTGTCCCGCAGGTCCTGCGCAATCGGCAAGTCCTGCACCGTCGCCGGTGCGGACTTCTGCGACAGGAAGATCGGGTCTTTCATTATGGGTCTGATCATGGCGCACCTCTCAGAGCTGATCGTATTTCGCGTTGCTGCCCCGGCATTTCTCGACGGGGTACTTGGCATCGTTCTGATCCATCTTCGCGTTGATGATCGCGTCGGCGTCCAGGCCGAGCGCGTCCAGCATGTTCTGGCAGTACACCATCACGTCGGCCAGCTCCTCCCCCACGTGGGCGAGGTCGTAGTCCGTGTCGCTCCACTGGAAGCACTCCAGCAGCTCGTTCGCCTCGATGGAGATGGACTTCGCCAGGTTCGCGGGCGTGTGGAACTGATCCCAGTCCCGCTCCTGTGAGAATCTGCGGATCCGCGCTATCGTTTCCGGTTTCATTGCCTCGATCCCCCCGTGTTCCTTACACTCATTGATCACAAATCGTTTTTCAGGATCGCGAAGCCGATCTGCTCGGCATTGACCAGACCGTAGTTGGCGGCCACAGACACGGCGCATTTTGTCTCGCGGTTGAGCCCGAGCCAGGCGCTGAACGCTCCGGCTGAGCCGGTGTGCCAGCTGATGGGCGCGTCCTTTTCCAGCCGCCAGGCCAGACCGCTGTTCGCGTTTTTTTCGCAGGGGCCGTGGATCTCATGGCACACGTCAAGATAGGGCAGCGAGCCGTCCAGGTTTTTCTCCGCGAAGCGCAGCAGATCGCCGACCGTGGAGTTGAGCGCTCCGGCCGGGGCGATCACGTCGCCCTTCTCCCATTGCCAGCAGCGGCAGGGATTCTCTTTGCGGTCGTAGCCGGTCATGTCCACGTTGCCGAGGAGGGTGTTTTTCAGGCCCAGATCCTCCCGGACATAGCGCGTGAGGCTGTCCCAAAAGCCCTCTCCGCTGACCTGCCCGACGATGTAGCCCAGGATACTCATGCCAATATTGGAATAGGAAAACTTGTAGGGCTTGTCCTCCAGAACAGTGTCCCGGATGATCTTCAGCATACGCGCCTCGTCCGGATAGCCGCGAAAGGGATTGGTGTGAAACAGCCCGCCCTCGCGGTTCATTTTCAGGAAGAAGGGCAGCGTCGTGAGCAGCGTATAGGGCTGGGTCGTATAGCCGGAGGTGTGGGTCGCCAGCTTTTCAAGGTCTGGATAATACCGCTCCGGCAGGCCGGGGATATACCGGTCGATCGGCGTGTGGAGATCCAGCTTGCCCTCGGCAAGGTACTTCGCCAGAAGCGACGCTGTAAAAGCCTTGCAGATCGAGCCGACGGGATAGACGAGCTGCGTATTCTCCGTTTCCTTTCCGTCCGGTCCCAGATGCACGATCTCTGTTTTCCCGTCCCGAAGGACACCGATGGTCAGCTCCACATGATGCCGACCCTTGTAGAGCTTGTCGATCTCTTTCTGTGCCTCTGCGCTGAAGTTCATGATTCTGTCCCTCCTGCAGTTTGGATGACTTCATTTGATCTTACATTCTGACATGATTATACCCTGTTACGCCCTGCGCATCAATAGGGCATAACAGGGTATAATCCACTGCCAGGCACAGCAAAGTTTTCCACACGAATGTGTCAGCGAAAACAGGCCGATATTGTCACGGTTGTGATAAAAAACATGGCCGAGGATTTTGAAGCGGCAAAAGCTTCCACAAATGCAAAAATCGTCTTGAAATAAAACATTTCAAGACGATTTCTGGCAGGGAAGAAGGCTTCGAAGAGTCCCTTCCAAATTTCAATAACTTTTTTGCATCATTTCTCGTCCATTATTTTTAAAAATCAGCATTTTCATGTACCGGTCAGTTCATTGTTTTTTTACAGTTTTCACCGCGTTGGGGTCAGATTGGGGTCAATCCGGCCATTGCGGAATTGCGTCAAAAAGTGAAATGCATATATGCAGTTTTTTGGGGCTCCATTTCCATCCGCGCATTTCTTTTGAAGAGCGTATAAGAAGACTTGTCGTTACGAATGAACTCAGTCTCTCTTGAGTGGATATGGTAAGCGCCCGAACAATATGGTATATTGGATTAACAGAATTGAGTAGGTGCGGATCAACTACGTTAAAAATGAAAGCCGTAGAAGATAACCACAAAAGGCAGCCAAAACGCATAATCGATGTGGCTGATACCGAACATTTTCTACAGATCATCCATAAGTAAAATGATCACATAAGCGGCATACGGCACTATATCGCTGTAGCGATACAGGGCTGAGGAATGCTTTCTTTTGCAGAGTCGAGGCTGTGATCAAGCCGAAATCATTACGAACAGAGGTGGAAAAACTTGTCGCGTATGATCACTTTTGCAGGTATCATCAACGCGCGCGATCTGGGCGGGCTGACAACAACAGAAGGGAAAACGATCCGCAAGGGTTTGCTGCTCCGTACGGCAAATCTCTCCCAGGCGACTGAGGCTGATCTCGCAAAGCTTCGACGGGATTACCGTCTCTCCTCGATCATCGATTTGCGCACGGCGGTTGAACGAAGGGAGAAGCCTGATTGCATTCCGGAAGGCGTAGAGGTTCAAATCCATCCCATTTTTGACGAAGCCACGGCGGGGATTACGCGAGAGGGCAGCACACCAGGCCCGTTTGCTCTCCCGGACATGGTCTCACTGTATCGAACGATGATCGTGGCCGAGCCATGCCGTGCCGCACTTCACGAAGTTTTGACGGCGATTTTTACGCATGACTATGAGAACGGCGCTGTGCTCTGGCACTGCACCGTGGGCAAAGACCGTTGTGGCATCGTGTCTTCGTTGGTTCTCTCCGCTCTCGGCGTAAGCCGTGAAGAGATCATGCACGACTACGCGGTAAATGCCGATGAGTTCATCGTTCAGGCGGACGCGCTCTATCGGCGGGCATTGCGCTCGGGCCGCCCTGAACCGGTCGCCGCGGCATCCAGAGACGCTTTTCTGGCGCTGCCTAAATACCTGGAATCCGCCTTCCGCGCGATTGATGAAGACTATGGCAGCTCCGAGTCCTACCTGACCCGCGGTCTGCTAATTCCGAAATCCCTGCTCGACGAGTTCAGAAACAAGATGCTGGAATAATGTTTATTATTCTAAACAAATCTGCATATTTGTCAGTAATAATATACATTATCCACCCAAGAAGAACAGATACCCAGGTGTTCCACAATAGAGTGAATCACCTGGGTATTCCTATGATGTTCTCCTTATTTATCGGCAAAAAGTTTTCTGTTGCGTCTTGTATTTTGTTTACTTCTTGCCGATAATGGTATATACTCTATTCGAGGTGATTTGCGTGAATTTGATCTCTGTTGCGGAGTGTGCGGCAAAGTGGGGCGTGGCGGAGCGCACAGTACGGAATTACTGCGCTCATGACCGTATCCCCGGCGCAGTACTCAAGGGGAAAACCTGGTGGATCCCCGAGGACGCCGAGCGGCCGGAGCGGATCAACAAGCGTGAGACTTTGCCGAAGACGCTGCTGGAGCGGCTGCGGGCGGAAAAGAAAATGCAGCTGCGCGGAGGCATCTATCACAAGCTGCAGGTTGACATGACCTACAACTCCAATCATATCGAGGGCAGCCGGCTCACGCACGACCAGACCCGGTACATTTTTGAGACGAATACCATCGGCCTTGAGGGCAAGAGCGTCAATGTGGACGATGTGGTCGAGACAGCCAATCATTTCCGCTGCATCGATCTCGTCATCGAGAACGCCACGAAGCCCTTGACTGAGGCGTTTATCAAAGAACTGCACCGCACGCTCAAAAGCGGTACAAGCAACAGCCGCCAGCCCTGGTTTGCCGTGGGCGGCTATAAGAAGGTGGCAAACGAAGTCGGCGGGCAGGCCACGACACTCCCCTCTCAGGTTCCGGCTGCCATGGCCAAGCTCTTGAAGGGGTACAACAGCGCTACTGAACTGGATTTTGAGGATCTGCTTGACTTTCATGTTTGTTTCGAGAACATCCATCCGTTTCAGGATGGCAACGGACGTGTTGGCCGGCTGATCCTGTTCAAGGAGTGCCTCCGCCTCGGGATCGTACCCTTTATCATCGATGACCGGCATAAGATGTTCTACTATCGCGGTCTCAAAGAATGGAGTAAAACGCCCGGTTATCTGCGCGACACCTGCCTGCTGATGCAGGATGATTTCAAGGCGGTGCTGGACTACTTCGGGATCGAATACGAGAAGGAAGACGAGCATGTTCAGCGTCTTCTGAATCACACAGAAAAAGCGAATATTGAAAAATGAATGAGGTCAATAATGAGAATTGATATCTTTTTTGACGAGTTTATCAACACCAAATTCCGTATGGAAAAGGATCTGCGTAAAACTGCAAAAGAGCTTTTAACGGGCAGCAAGCCATGCGATTTGCCTGCGATGAGCAGTTTCCACGATTCCGATTATCTGGGAGACAACATTCGCGATTCCGTCAAAGGGCTCCCGCGCGGAAAAGAAACAGCGATTGAAGTCTATCGTCGCTTTGTCGCTTTTCTGAGGGAGAAGGGTGTCAAAATCTCCGTCGATTTCCCCCCGATCCCGATTGAAAACAGTTTTGAGCGGCTGATGTTCATTGCCAAGTATCTGCAGGGCGAAGACGCGAAGATCAACGATCTTCCGGATATTCTTTGGGTCAGCGAACGCACAATCGACGACGATCTGCTTCGACTTCGAGGCGAGAAGGATTCTATTCAAGTTTGCGGTCGATCGTTCTTTATTCCCGAAAGCGACCGATCAAGAGGACGCCTTCGCTCTGCCTCGACAGCGCATCCTCTGTTTCTGACTGAGAATCTCACGCAGGTGATCATTATGCTCAAGGGACTGCGGGCCATGGCAGAGAATCCGCTCTATACCCGATATGCCGAGGCGACCGCGGCGGATATATGGCAGCAGCTTTCAGAGTATGCCAAAAAGCGCATTCATTATGTTTTAGGAGAATTGATGCCGGAAGACCTTGGATGGTACGAGAGCCTGGAGCCTTGCAGCGACAGCTTTTCCACCGAAACGCAGTGCAGTGTCAACGGAAACGTCTGGCTGGACTGCATGAAGAACGACAAGCCTTTCTTTGCCGAGTACCAGGAGGATAATGAAACCGTCTTCTACAAAAACTGCCGCTTTGTTCCCGGCAGCTATCGTGTAACGGAAGACGGCATCGTGTTTGATGTGGAATGCGACAGCGGACTGAAGACGCTCGAATCAAATCGGATGATCCGGAGCACATACACAATCGAAGAACTGCTCGCGGATTAGAATACGAAGCTCAGCTTCATGGCGGCAGAAGCGAAAGTGGTTTATGATCAAGTCACCAAATAAAAAAACAAAAAGGAGACTGAAATTATGAAATGCACATTCTACCGCCCTGAAGCCATTAACACCACGGAATTCAACTCCATCCGCGAAAAGATGCTCCGCGACCTGGAGGAACTGGAGACCGGCCGCGCACCGGAAAAAGAGGTCATCTGCTACCTCGAGAGTCTGCTTCCGCAGACTGAAGCTCTGGAAAAGAATCCTGAAATGCGCTTCTTCGGCTTTGACAAGCCGGAAAACATGCCTTCCGACGCACGCGTGGACTACTTCTACTGGCCCACCTATATTGCCTCCGCGTTTATCATGAAAGCCAGTCTGCTCTACCCCGGCATTCTGGAAAAGGTTTCTCTGCCGAACAAGGAAAAAGCCGAGAGCGTCACGCGTTCCGTTCTTCTTGCCTGCACCGGGCGCGGATTCCGCGGGCACGGCTATGACGACGTTAGAGGCCTCGTGGAGGTCACGGAGTTTTTCGTCGACCATGGTGCAAGTGACTTCCTTGAGATTTGCGGCAATCTCTGCCCTGAGTTCACCGAATGCTTCACCCAAGCTCTGCTGTTCCTGCTGAGCGGCGTGTCAAAAGGTTCGGTGGCCGGAGCCTGGGGAGACGACTACACAGACCGCGCCTGTGACATCCTGGAAAAAGCAAAAATGCTCACCCCGGAGGAGGATGAACCCGTGGAGGAAGAGCGTCTGTATCTTGCATATGGCAGCAATCTGAATATGAGGCAAATGCAGTATCGTTGCCCAGACGCCCACGTTGTGGGAACTGCTGAGCTGGACGGTTGGAGGCTGATGTTCAAAGGAAGCAAGAGCGGCAACTATCTGACCGTCGAGCGAGAAGAGGGCTTCACGGTCCCCGTTGCCGTGTGGGCAGTCTCCGAGCAGGATGAAAGGAATCTGGACCGTTATGAGGGATATCCGACCTTCTACTACAAGAAGGTTCTTCCCGTGCTGTTACATGAGGCGGGATGCGGCAACTGCCGTTCTGTAAAAGCTTTCGTCTATATCATGCACGAGGAGCGCAAATTAGGCTGCCCCTCAGAGAGTTACATGGAGCGTTGCCGAGAGGGCTACAAGGATTTCGGCTTTGACACCGCCTTTCTCGATGAGGCCTACAAGTACAGTTGCCGGGAATAAGCATTGCATGATCCGCCAAACTGATGCAGGGAGGGGAAAGCATGGAGGCATTGATTCTATTGGTAATCGGAGTGATCGCCATGCCGATCCTGCTCATCATAATTCATTCTTCCGAAAACAAATCCAAACAGCAACAGAAAAACCAAAACGTCAAGCTGCGTGTGAGTCGTCCCGGCACACAGCAGCGAGCCTGCCCTCGATGCGGCAGCCCGGTCATTCAGTACCGGGACGGCTGGGAATGCGGCTGGTGCGGCGACAGCGGCAGATGGTAGCACTTGTTCTTCATTACATCCGAACACCCTTCGTTTTTTCTTGGACTAGATTATACCCTGTTATACCCTAAGCAAAACAGGGTATAACAGGGTATAACATCTTTTCAGGTAAAGCGGATGGCTTTGGGCTCAAGCACGAGAACTTGCTTGTTCAGCATTTCCGCAACGGCCACGGCCGCAGCCTCCCGCTCGCAGAGTGGATCATCGCGATCATAGACCGCAATCACTGTGCTGGCTTCGTTTATGGCTTTCAGGTACGCTTTGAATTCGCAGCCCACGGTTTTCTCATAAGCCTCATAAGCCAAGTTTATGACTTCCGTACAGGCAGCCAGGGCATTGAAATAGCGGTCGCGCAGCTCCGGCGTCCACTTGGTCGCCTGCTCCTCACAGGGGACACAGCAGATCGTTTTGAGCTCTTCCTCTGATCCTTTCAGCCCGTGAAGGATCTCCGCCGCATACAGCCCCACGCCGCAGTCCATGCTGAACGCAAATCGCGTGCAGCCCTCCCCTCTCAGCCTGGTGATCTGATTTATCAGGATCAGCTTCAGCGCCGCACAGCCCTCGTCTTCCTCGTCAAATCCCCACGGAAAACACATCGGGGAACAGCCAATAATGGCACAAGTCTTGGTCATGTCTCTGGCTCCTTAAATTTGGCGTCTCCAAATTTATTTCATTATATTTGGTAATACCAAATATAGCAAGCCCCTATGCACATATACTTTGTATGCATAGGGGTGATTATGTGAAAACTCGGAAACTCCCACGAGGAGATCGTAATATAGTCGGTGCCCGCGTCACAGAGGCGCGGCTTGCTCTGGGCATGAAACAGAACGAGCTGTTGGCCAAATTGCAGACCGCCGGAATTGAGATCAGCACGCCTGCGCTATCGTTGCTGGAAGGCCAGAAGAGGCCTGTGTCGGATATTGAGTTGAACGCGTTGGCAGATATTTTGAAGGTTTCTGTGGATTGGCTCTTGGGAAGAGACGAGTAATATGCCGATTGGCGAAGCCGTCAAAGAACGGATATTACAATTATGTGCAGAGCGAGACTTGACTATTAACAAGCTGAGCACGATCAGCGGCGTCACGCAGTCCACGGTGAACAATGTGGTCGGTGGCCGAAACAACAGCACCACCGTCTCCACGCTGCAAAAACTATGCGATGGACTGGGAATCACGATCATCGATCCCTGCATCTGCATCTTCCACGACAAGAGCCTCAGCAGGCGAAACGCCGAGCTTCTCCGCAGCCAGCAGGAACACCTCCGGGTCAGGCTTGGAATGGCTTATTTCTGTCCCGTCTGCAACGGCA